>JADHED010000358.1_pt1 | contig 57558 bp, 70 predicted proteins | sample 8952041 | NCBI WGS metagenome assembly JADHED01 (sample SAMN16124423, study PRJNA663239) | bioreactor sludge metagenome | isolation source: sludge (control) | place: India:Bengaluru | collected 2018-09-08 | reverse complement strand
TCGAGCCGTTTTTCAATACCTTCACGATCACCCGGTGCATCACCAGCGCCACCACCAGAAACAGCAGCGACACGCCGATGGCAATCCAGGCGCCAGGATCGCGCCACATGTCAGGCCGGCGCGCTCAATGCGTGCGCGGTTGTCACCAGCTTTTCGAGGCGCGCCTTGGCAGCGCCCGATTCGATCGCGGCGCGCCCCCGTTCGATGCCCGCCTGGATGGAGCCGACCACGTTGGCCGCATACAGCGCCACGCCGGCATTCAGGATCACGATGTCACGCGCGGCACCGTGCTGATTGTCCAGCACGTCCAGCAGCAGGGCTCGGGACTGATCGGGCGTTTCCACCTTCAAGGCGCGGTTGCTGGCCATCGCCAGGCCAAAATCTTCGGGGTGAATCTCGTACTCGGTGATCTCGCCGTTTCGCAACTCACCCACCATGGTTGCCGCGCCCAGGCTCACCTCGTCCAGACCGTCGCGCCCGTACACCACCAACGCGTGTTCGGTGCCCAGGCGCTGCAGCGCGCGCACCTGGATACCCACCAGATCGGGGTGGAACACACCCATGAGGATATTGGGCGCCGACGCCGGGTTGGTCAGCGGACCCAGGATGTTGAAGATGGTCTTGATGCCCAACTCGCGGCGCACCGGTGCCACGTTCTTCATGGCCGGGTGGTGGTTGGGGGCGAACATGAAGCCGATGCCGACCTCATCGATGCACCGCGCGATGGCCTCCGGCGGCAGGTTGATATTGACACCCAGGCTCTCCAGAACATCGGCGCTTCCGGACTTGCTGCTGACGCTGCGCCCGCCATGTTTGCTGACCTTTGCGCCCGCCGCGGCGGCCACGAACATCGAGCAGGTGGAGATGTTGAAGGTGTGCGAGCCGTCGCCGCCGGTGCCCACGATGTCCACCAGGTGGGTGCGGTCGGCGACGTGAACCTTGGTGGAGAACTCGCGCATCACCTGCGCGGCGGCGGTGATTTCACCGATCGTTTCCTTCTTCACCCGCAAACCGGTGATCAGCGCCGCCATCAAAACCGGGGAAACCTCGCCCTTCATGATCAGGCGCATGAGGTGCAGCATCTCGTCGTGAAAGATTTCGCGATGCTCGATGGTGCGCTGCAACGCTTCCTGGGGTGTGATCGGCATGGGTGACTCCTCAAGGTTGGGGGGATTCGGAAAATGCCAGCTTCAGACCGAAGCCGACAAACACGGTGCCGGCGATTCGGTCGAGCCAACGGGTGGCGCTGTCAAGCCGGGCGCGCACGGCACCCAGGCGTTTGCGTGCCCAGACCGCGGCCCAGGCCCAGCCCAGGTTGACCCACAGCCCGTTGATGTTGAAGATGAGGCCCAGCAACAGGAACGCCATGGTCTTGTCCTGCGCCTGGGGCGCAATGAACTGCGGCACAAAAGCCAGGAAAAACAGTGCGACCTTCGGATTGAGCGCATTCGTTGCAAAACCCTGAAGAAGCACATTTTTAAGGTGAATTTGGCCGCCCCCTTTGTCGGACAGTCATCAACCGCTATCAATTGAGAAGCGTCATGACGGTTTGAACGCAACATCGAAGCACCCACGTAGAACAGATAGACCGCCCCGACCGATTTGAGCACGGTAAACGCGGTGGTGGAGGTTGCCAGCAACGCGCTGACCCCCAGTGCCGCGGCCACGATGTGCACGAAACAGCCGGCCGAGATGCCGATCGCCGCCACGGCTCCCGCCTTCAGCCCCGAACGCATCGCGTGACTGACGATGAACATCACGTCGGGGCCGGGCGTGATGTTCAGCAGCAGGCCGGCGGCGATGAACAGGGCCAGGTGGTCAGAATCAGGCATGGTTCGCGGACCTCGCGGCGACTTCAGTGCTTGAAAAAGCTTCGGATCGCCGCCACGGCGCGGTCCACGCCGGCGGCGTCCACATCCAGGTGGGTCACAAACCGCAGGCGGTACAGGCCGGTCGCCAGCACCCGGTGCCCGGCCAGGTGCTGCAGCAGCGCGGGCGAACGGTCGCGCGCGGCCCCCGTCAGGTCGGCGAACACGATGTTGGTCTGTGGCGGCTGCACCACCATACCGTCGATGCCCGCAAGCCCGTCGGCCAGGCGCCGGGCCAGTTCGTGGTCCTTGGCCAGGCGCTCGACATGGTTGTCGAGCGCGTACAGGGCTGCCGCCGCCAGCAGGCCGGCCTGGCGCATGCCACCGCCGGCCATCTTGCGGATGCGGTGCGCCCGCGCGATCAGGTCGCGTGAGCCGCACAGCGCCGAGCCCACCGGCGCGCCCAGCCCCTTGCTGAAGCAGACCGACACACTGTCAAAGCACCCGGCGATGCGTCGGGCCTCCGTCCACGCATCGCTCCCGGTGAGCGCCGCCTGCGCCACGGCGGCGTTGAACAGGCGCGCGCCGTCGAGGTGACGCGACAAGCCGCGTGCGACGGCCAGTTGCGTGGCCGCCTGCACGTAGTCGAACGGCAGCAAACTGCCTCCCAGGGTGTTCTCCAGCGCCAGCAGCCGGGTGCGCGCGAAATGGGCGTCGTCCGGCTTGATCGCGGCCTCGATGTCGGACAGCGCCAGCGTGCCGTCGCTCTGGTGCGCGATGGGTTGCGGCTGCACGCTGCCCAGCACCGCCGCCCCACCGCCTTCCCAACGGTAACAATGCGCCATCTGGCCGACGAGGTATTCGTCGCCGCGCTGGCAGTGGGACAGGATCGCACACAGGTTGCTTTGCGTGCCGGTGGGCACGAAGAGCGCCGCCTCGAAACCGAGCGTGCTGGCGATCCGCTCCTGCAGCGCGTTGACCGTCGGGTCGTCGCCGAACACGTCGTCGCCGAGCGGGGCGGCCATCATGGCGGCCCGCATCCCTGGCGTGGGCCGGGTAACGGTGTCACTGCGCAAATCCACCGGCAAATGGGCTGTTTTTTCAGTCATTTCGGTTCAATTCCAGCGCCGGATGGCCACGAGCAGCTATGCTTTCAGGAGTCATTCAAGCCGTTGGCGCCAGAAAATTGCGCAGCATCGCATGCCCGTGTTCGGTCAGGATGCTTTCCGGGTGAAACTGCACCCCTTCGACGGCCAGTTCGCGGTGGCGCACGCCCATGATTTCACCGTCTTCCGTCCAGGCGGTGACCTTCAGCACCTCCGGGCAGGTGGCGCGCTCGATCGCGAGCGAGTGGTAGCGGTTGACCGTGAACTGCGCGGGCAGGCCGGCAAACACACCCTCCTGGGTGGTGGTGATGACGCTGGTCTTGCCGTGCATGAGCTGCTGGGCCCGCACGATGGTGCCGCCGAAGGCCGCGCCGATGCTCTGGTGGCCCAGACACACGCCCAGAATCGGCAGCTGGCCGGCGAAATGCCGGATCGCCGCCACCGAAATGCCCGCCTCGGCCGGTGAACACGGCCCCGGCGAAATGACCAGCCGATCCGGCCGCCGCGCGGCGATGCCTTCCAGCGTGATCTCGTCGTTGCGGAACACCTCGACCTCGGCGCCGAGCTCGCCGAAGTACTGCACGAGGTTGTAGGTGAACGAGTCGTAGTTGTCCACCATCAGGAGCTTGATGCGGTGCGTCATGGTGTTCACTCCAGTCCTTCTTCCACCAGTTCGCTGGCCCGCAGCAGCGCGCGCGCCTTGTGCTCGGTCTCGCGCCATTCCATCTCGGGCACCGAATCGGCCACCACACCGGCGGCTGCCTGCACGTAGAGTTGCCCATCCTTGACGATGCCGGTGCGGATGGCAATGGCCACGTCCATGTCACCCGCATAGCTGAGGTAGCCGCAAGCGCCGCCGTACAGGCCGCGTTTGACGGGTTCAAGTTGGTCGATCAGTTCCATTGCATGCACCTTCGGCGCGCCGGTGAGCGTGCCGGCGGGGAACGTGGCCCTGAGCACATCCATGCTGGTCATGCCGTCTTTCAGAATGCCCTCGACGTTGCTCACGATGTGCATCACGTGGCTGTAACGTTCCACCACAAACGCCTCGGTCACCTTGACGCTGCCGGTCTTGGCGATGCGGCCGATGTCGTTGCGCGCCAGGTCGATCAGCATCACGTGTTCGGCGCGCTCCTTGGGGTCGTTGACCAGTTCCACCTCGGCGGCCTTGTCCTTTTCCGGCGTGGCCCCGCGCGGGCGGGTGCCGGCCAGCGGGCGAATCGTGATCTTCTGCCCCTCATCCGTCTTTTCCTGGCGCACCAGGATCTCGGGCGAGGCGCCCACCACGTGGAAATCCCCGAAGTGGTAGTAGTACATGTACGGGCTGGGATTGAGCGAGCGCAGCGCGCGGTACAGCGACAGAGGGCTTTCGGTGTAGCGTTTCTTGATGCACTGACCCACCTGGACCTGCATGAAGTCACCGGCGGCAATCAGTTCCTTGGCGCGCTCCACCGCGGCCAGGTAGTCGGCCTTGGCAAAGTCGCGTTCGGCCGGATAGCCCTGGGTGGGCTTCACCACCGGGGCACTGACCGAGTACTTGAGGGCGTCTTTCAAGTCTCTCAGGCGCTTCTTGGCATTGGCATAGGCCTCGGCCTGGCCCGGATCGGCATAGACGATGAGGTACAGCTTGCCCGAGAGGTTGTCGATGACCGCCAGTTCCTCGCACTGCAGCAACAGGATGTCGGGCAGGCCGATCAGGTCGGGCGGGCAGGTCTTCTCGAGCTTTTTCTCGATGTAGCGCACCGTGTCGTAGCCGAAATACCCGGCCAGACCACCGCAGAAACGCGGCAGACCCGGACGCAGCGCCACCTTGAAGCGCTGCTGGTAGGCGGCGATGAAATCCAGCGGGTTGCCGCTGGCGGTTTCCACCACCACACCGTCGCGCACGACTTCGGTCTTCGCCTCGGCGCCAAAGCCGCTGGCACGAACCAGCGTGCGCGCCGGCAGACCGATGAAGCTGTAGCGGCCAAAGCGTTCGCCGCCGACCACGGACTCCAACAAAAAGCTGTATTTGCCGCCGCCCTGGCTGTGCGCCAGCTTCAGGTACAGCGACAGGGGGGTTTCCAAGTCAGCAAAGGCCTCGGCCATCAGCGGAATGCGGTTGTAGCCTTGGCCGGCCAGGCTTTTGAATTCCAGTTCGGTGATCATGAGTGAGCCTCCAAGCTCGGGGCTGCGCAGCAGCCCTTGGGTTTCATTCACAGCCTCGGTCGCAGCGGGACCGGGCGCCAGGCGCGGGCGGGCCGCGCCAATCAGACGTGCACGTTTGCTGGCTTGCGCCAAGGCCAGGCTCCCCGGCCCGGAGCGCCTGCGCAAACCTGTTGTTGGATCGTGCCTGGAATGAACATGATGGCCGCAGTTTAACAAAGTCTCCCTGGCGCCCGCTGCACCTGCGCGGGCGCCAGGTCGCCGCGATCCTTTCGGTCAGCATCAGACCGCCTTTCGGGTCCGTGTTTTCCCGTCCGGCAAAACCCTGTAACACTTCCGCACCGTCCGGCCGAAAATCCGCGCGAACCTTTCGTTGTCGCCGAACCTGAACTGGAGCAAACCCATGAAACGAATCCGTACCGTGCTGCTGGGCGCAGCCCTGAGCCTGCTGAGCGCCTTCGCCGTGGCGCAACCCGTCGAAGTGTCCGGCGTCAAGTTCGACAACCCGATCGAGGTCCGCGGCACCAAACTTGAACTCAACGGCGCCGGTGTGCGCTACAAGTACGTTGTAAAGGTCTACGCAGCCGGCCTCTTTCTCAGCAAGAAGGCGAGTACCCTCGAGGAAGTGCTGGCGGCCCCGGGCCCCAAGCGCATGAGCATCATGATGCTGCGAGACATCGACTCGGCGGAACTGGGCAAGCTGTTCACGCGCGGCGTCGAGGACAACACCCCCAAGTCGGACATGTCCAAGCTCATTCCCGGCCTGATGCGCATGAGCCAGATCTTCAGCGAGCACAAGAAGCTACTGGCTGGAGAGTGGTTCATGATCGAGTGGGTCCCGGGCACCGGCACGGTGATCACGATCAAGGGCAAGGCACAGGAGCCCTTCAAGGAGCCGGAATTCTTCGGCGCCCTGATGCGCATCTGGCTGGGCCCGAACCCGGCCGACTGGAAACTGAAGGACGCGCTGCTCGGCAAGTAAGACGCGCCCTCAGGCGCCGTCGCGCAAGCGCGGTGCCAGGTCGGCCAGCGAGTCCAGGTAGCCGTCCGCATCAACAGCGCGGACAGGCTGCCCGTGGTTGTAGCCGTAGCTCACCAGCACCACCGGACAACCGGCCGCCCGCGCGGCCCGGGCATCGTTGCTGGAGTCTCCGATCATCAGCGTGCGCCCGGCCTCGCTGCCCAAGGCCGCGCAGGTCTTCAGCAGCGGCAACGGGTCGGGCTTCTTGCGCTCGAACGCGTCGCCGCCGAACACCGCGGTGAAGAATCCGTCCAGGCCCTTGGCCTCCAGCAAGGGCCGCGCGAAGGCACCGGGCTTGTTGGTCAGACAGGCCAGCCGCAGGCCGGCGCCCTGCAAGGCCTGCAAGCCCTCGACCACACCCGGGTACACGACGCTGTGGTGACCGTTGATCAGCAGGTAGTGCCGCTGATAGGCCTGCCAGGCCTCGTCGAACAGCGCCGAGGACGCCACAAACCCGGGATTTCCGCGCAGCGCCTCGACATGCGCCAGCACCGAGCGGATCAGGTGCTCCGAGCCCTTGCCCACCATTTGTTCGATGACGGCACGACTCACGGGCGGGCGCGACAGCGCGGCCAGCATGTGGTTCAGCGCCACCTCGAAGTCGCCCAGCGTGTCGACCAGGGTGCCGTCGAGGTCGACGATGCAGGCGTGCAGCCGAGAAAAGTCCACCGCCCCCGCGCCCCGCCCTGCCGCTTCAGGTTTCATCGCGCCAGTTCGGCGCGCATCGCTTCGATGACCGTCCGGTAGTCCGGTTTGCCGAAAATCGCACTGCCGGCCACGAAGGTGTCGGCCCCGGCGTCGGCCACCCGGCGGATGTTGTCGGTCTTGATGCCGCCGTCGACCTCCAGGCGGATGTCGCGACCGGTCGCGTCGATGCGTCGGCGCGCCGCCTCGATCTTTCGCAGTGCGCTGTCGATGAAGCTCTGCCCGCCAAACCCCGGGTTGACCGACATGATCAGGATCAGGTCGATGTCGTCGATCACCCAGTCCAGCACGTCCAGCGGCGTGGCCGGGTTGAACACCAGGCCCGCCTGGCAACCTTTGGAGCGGATCGCCTGGATGCTGCGGTGCACATGCGCCGAGGCCTCGGGGTGAAAACTGATCAGATCGGCGCCGGCATCGGCAAAAGCGGCTGCCAGCGCGTCGACCGGCTGGATCATGAGGTGCACGTCGATCGGCACCGGCGTGCCGTCGGGCTTTTTCGCATGCGGCTTCAACGCCTGGCAGACCATGGGACCGAACGTCAGGTTGGGCACGTAGTGGTTGTCCATGACGTCGAAATGGACCCAGTCGGCGCCGGCGGCGATGACGGCGCCGACCTCCTCACCCAGGCGGGCGAAGTCGGCCGAGAGGATCGAAGGGGCAATGCGGAAGGTCGTGCTCATGCGGGAATTGTCGCAGTTACCATCGGCCCATGAACGCACCCGAGATTGACGTCCGCGTCGTACCGCGCTACCTGCCGGAGCAGTCCGACCCGCTGCAGGAAAACTATGGCTTCGCCTACACCATCACCTTGTCGAACCTGGGCGACGCGCCGGCGCAACTGATCTCGCGCCACTGGATCATTCTCGACGCCGACGGACACCGCGAGGAAGTCCGCGGCCTCGGCGTGGTGGGCCAGCAACCGCTGATCAAGCCTGGCGAGGGGTTCGAATACACCAGCGGCTGCCGCCTGCACACGCCCACCGGCACGATGGAGGGCAGCTACCGCTTCGTGCGCGAGGACGGCGAATCGTTTGATGTACCGATTCCGCGTTTCGTGCTGGATGCCTCCGGACACGGACACCCCCGAACGCTGCACTGAGAGGCTCAGAGGCCGAACGCCGCCCGATGTCACGCGCCTCCGATCTCACCGATCTGCTCGACACGCTGGATGCCGACGCGCCGCGCGCGGTGCGCCACCTGTGGCTGGCATCGCTGCTGGCCTGGGTGCGCGCCGGCATGGGCGGTGGCGTCGACCCTGCAGGCGCCGTGGCGCGGGTGCGCCTGCTGCTGGACGCGGTGCAGGCGCGCCCCGAATGGCAGGCACGCTGGCATGTCTGGTGGCAGGCGTTCAAGGACGGCCTGGACCCTGCGCCGCTGCTGGCCGACTTCGGATTCGCGCCGCGCACCGGCTTCCTGAGTGACCTCGGCGAGCGCGTGCGGCGCAAGCTGCTGCCGGCCACGCCCGACACCCACGACCTGATCGTCCTGTTCGACCTGCTGCTACCCGACCCGCGCGACGCCCTGTGGCTGGCGGCGCTCGACGACGAGACCCTGGCGCGCGCCCGCGCCCTGCTGTTCGAGCCCCCGATCGAATCACACTGGGGCGAGGCGGCGCTGATGGACGCGCTCACCTACAGCATCGGCCAGATCGGCGCCATGGGCTATTCGGCCGAGTTGCGCACGCGCATGACGCCGGTACCGGCGGCGGAGCGCGGTCGTCGGCCCTTTCACACCTTGCCGGGCTTCCATGAAGCCTTCAAGGCGGCGGTCGGTGCCAGCGGCGCGCGCAGTCCGCAGGCACTGGACGCGGCGCAGGCCTTGCGCGACCACCTCGACGCCTGCCGGCACACCGCCTCCACTGTGTACACCCACCTCGACGAAAACGGCATCTCGGTGGGCATCGTGTTCCGCCTGATCCAGCTGCGCGAACGCATCATTCGCGTGCGCCAGCTGCTCGACTGCCTGCAGAGCGACCGCCCCGCGCAGGCGGCGGCGCGCCTGCTGGCGCAGCTGGCGCGCGTGGGGCAGGAAAAGCGCAGCATCCGCGCGCTGATCGCCAGCAGCACCCACCTGACCGCCGCCAAGGTGGCCGAGCGCAGCGCCGAAACCGGCGAGCACTACATCACGCGCGACGCGGCGGCCTACCGGCACATGCTCGGCACCGCCGCCGGGGGCGGCGCGGTGCTGGCTTTCACCACCTGGGCCAAATTCGGCATCGTGGCGCTGGGCCTGCCGGCCTTCTGGGCCGGACTCGGCTACGGGCTCAACTACGCCCTGTCCTTCGTCATCATCATGCTGTTGCACTGGACCGTGGCCACCAAACAGCCGGCGGTCACGGCGCCGGCGATGGCGGCCCGGCTCAAGGACATGAGCGCACCCCACGCGATGGACGCCTTCTGCGAGGAGGTGGCGCACCTCATGCGCTCCCAGATCGCCGCCATCATCGGCAACCTGGGCCTGGTGATTCCGGGCGTGCTGCTGATCAGCGCGGCGCTGCACCTGGCGGGACACGGTGCGATGGTGGACACCGACTACGCCCGGCATGTGCTGCACGACCAGAGCCTGCTCGGCCCCACCGCCCTGTACGCCGCCTTCACCGGCGTGCTGCTGTTCGCCTCCAGCATCATCGCCGGCTGGGTGGAGAACTGGTTCGTGCTGTACCGGCTCGAATCGGCCATCGCCTGGAACCCGCGCATCACCGCGCTGCTCGGCATGAACCGGGCACGGCGCTGGTCACGCTGGATGCGCGACAACGTCTCCGGCCTGGCCGCCAACATCTCGCTGGGCCTGATGCTCGGGCTGGTGCCGGCGTTCACCGGGTTTTTCGGGCCCGACCTCGAAGTGCGGCACGTGACCCTGTCCACGGGGCAGGTGGCGGCCGCGGCCTACAGCCTGGGGCCTTCGGTGCTGACGACGTCGGCGTTCTGGTGGGCCGTGGCCGGCATCCTGGTCATCGGCCCGTTGAACCTGATCGTCAGCTTCTTCCTGGCGTTCCGTCTGGCGCTGGCCGCCACACGCGTGGCGCCGGTGGACCGCCGCCAGCTGCGCCAGACCTTTTTCCGCCGGCTGCGGCAGGCGCCACTGTCGTTCCTGCTGCCGCCCCGAGGCGAGCCGCCGGCGCCGAAGCCGAACCAATCCGCGCCATGAGCCACCATGGGTGAATTCGATCTCATCGACCGTTTCTTCAAGCGCCCGGTCCGCCGCGCCGCGCTCGGCGTCGGTGACGACTGCGCGCTGTTGAACCCCACGCCAGGCATGCAGCTCGCCATTTCCACCGACCTGCTGCTCGAAGGGCGACACTTTCTCTCCACCGTCGATCCGGTACGCCTGGGGCACAAGGCGCTGGCCGTCAACCTCAGCGACCTGGCCGCCTGCGGCGCCCGCCCGCTGGCCTTCACCCTGGCGCTGGCCTTGCCCGAGGCCATTGATGCCTGGCTGGAGGGTTTCTCGCGCGGCCTGTTCGCGCTGGCCGACGCGCACGACTGCGAGCTCATCGGCGGCGACACCACGCGCGGGCCGCTGGCCATCTGCATCACGGTGTTCGGCGAGGTGCCGCCGGGGCAGGCACTGCTGCGCAGTGGCGCCAGGCCCGGCGACGACCTGTACGTCAGCGGCACGCTGGGCGACGCCCGGCTGGCACTGGAGGTGTTCCGCGGCACGCGCTCCGTGCCGCAGGCTGCCTTCGAAGCAGCGCGCGAGCGCATGGAGCAACCCACCCCGCGCGTCGCGCTGGGCCTGGCGCTGCGCGGGGTGGCGACGGCGGCGGCCGACATCAGCGACGGCCTGGTGGGCGATCTGGGTCACATCCTGAAAGCCAGCGGTACCGGGGCATGCATCGACACCTCGATCGCAATCAATTTGATAGCTGCCCGTGGCCATTTGACGCTGGAAGGCGGCCAATCTGATGCCGAATTCGCGCTCGAATGCGTGCTCGCAGGCGGCGACGACTATGAACTGGTCTTCACCGCACCGCCGGCGGCCCGCAACCGGGTGAAAGCCGCCGCCGTGCAAGCCCAGACGCCAGTCACCCGCATCGGTCGCATCGAGGCCGAGCCCGGCCTGCGCCTGGTGGACGGCAGCGGCGCGCCGGTGGCCGGACGGTTCACCTCGTTCGACCATTTCAGCGACTGACGCACCGGGCCGGGGCCGCTGGCTCGCCACGATAATCCGCCCATGACCCAGCCCGACGACCCCGCCCCCCCGGCGCCGCCCGTGGCCGCGGTGGCCGAGCCGGTCGAGCCGCCAGCGCCCCCGCTGGCGCGCCGCCCCACGGTGCGCTTCATGCTGGCGCACCCGGCGCACCTGATCGCACTGGGTTTCGGCTCCGGCCTGTCGCCCAAGGCACCCGGCACTGTCGGCACGCTGTGGGCCTGGCTGGCCTGGCTGGTGCTGTCGCTGTGGCTGAACCCGCTGCAGCTTGGGCTGCTGATCGCCGCCGGCACCCTGGTCGGCTGGTGGGCCTGCACGGTGACCGCCGACCACCTCGGCGTGCTGGATCCCGGCAACATCGTCTGGGACGAGGTGGTGGCGTTCTGGCTGGTGCTGTGGCTGGTGCTGCCCACCGGCTGGCTGGGCCAGCTGATCGCCTTCGCACTGTTCCGCTTCTTCGACGCGGTCAAGCCCGGCCCGGTGCGCTGGGCCGACAACGCCTTTCACGGCTCCGGCTGGCGCGGCGGCTTCGGCATCCTGCTCGACGACTTCGTGGCGGCCTCCTGCACGCTGCTGGTGATCGCGCTGTGGCACGCCTGGTGAAGCCTGGATACTCCTGATTCAATAGCTGCCCATGACCGATCCACGCTGGGAACTGGCTGAAATCCTTCAAAAAAAGGGCTGGATGATGGCCACCGCCGAAAGTTGCACCGGCGGCCTGATCGCGGGAGCCTGCACCGACCTGTCGGGCTCCAGCGCCTGGTTCGAGCGCGGCTTCGTGACCTATTCCAACGCGGCCAAGTCCGAGCTGCTGGGCGTGGATGCGGCGCTGATCGAGGCGCACGGCGCGGTCAGCGAAGCCGTGGCCCGCGCGATGGCCGCCGGCGCCCTGGCGCGTTCGAGGGCCCAGGTCAGCGTGGCGGTCACCGGCGTGGCCGGCCCCACCGGCGGCAGCACCGACAAACCGGTGGGCACGGTGTGGTTCGGCTGGGCCACGCCGGCTGGCGTCTTTGCCGAACACCGGCGATTCGATGGCGACCGCGCCGCCGTGCGTCAGGCCACGGTGGCCCATGCCCTGGCCGGCCTGCTGGCCCGGCTCTGAGCACCGGGTTGCGCCGACCGTGGCCGAGCCGTTCAAGCTGCTGATCCACGCGGGCACCGTGGTCGCGATGGGCCGCCACCTGCGGCGCGCCTGGCCGGCCTTCGACGCCGAGCGCTTCGAAACCCTGGCCGGCGCCGGTCTCGAGGGTCTGGAATTCAAGGCCCGCGCGATGCAACTGGCCGACGCGCTGGAAGCCACGTTGCCAGCGGACTTTGCGCTGGCTGCGGACGTGATCGAAGCGAGCCTCGCACCCCCGCTGCCGCTGGACGACCGCGGCGAGCCAGCGGGGCTGGCCGAAGCGGATTCAAGCGCCGGCCTCAGCGGCTGGGCGCTGTGGTCGCTGGGCGAAGTCGTGGCGCGCCGGGGCCTGAACGACGTGCCCCGCGCGCTGCGCTGCCTGCACGCGCTGACGCAACGCTTCACGGCCGAATTCGCCATCCGCCCCTTCATCTCCCGCCACCCGCAGCCCACGCTGGACACGCTCGCACGGTGGGTGCACGACCCCAGCGCCCACGTGCGCCGGCTGGTCAGCGAGGGCAGCCGACCGCGCCTGCCCTGGGGCCTGCGCCTGCAGGCGCTGGTGCAGGACCCCTCGCCGACGCTGCCCTTGTTGCGTGCGCTGCAGGACGACCCCAGCGCCTACGTGCGCCGCAGCGTGGCCAACCACCTCAACGACATCGCCAAAGACCACCCCGATCTGGTCGCGCGCTGGGTGGGCGAGCACCGAGCGGGCGCCGGCGCCGAGCGCACCGCGCTGCTGCGCCACGCCAGCCGCACGCTGATCAAGCAGGGCCATGTGCCCACACTGGCGGCCTGGGGCTTGGGCCAGCCGTTGAAAGGCCGGGCCGAACTGGCGTTGTCGGCAGCGCGCGTGGCCATCGGTGACACGCTCGGCCTGCAAGTCACCCTGCGATCCAGCAGCGGGCGCGCGCAGACGCTGGCGATCGACTACGCCGTGCACCATGTGCGCGCCAACGGCGCGACCACCGCCAAGGTGTTCAAGGGCTGGACGCTCACGCTGGCACCCGGCGCGGCGCGCGTGCTGGACAAGCGCCACAGCCTGCGGCCGGTGAGCACGCGCACCCTGTATCCCGGGCTGCACCGCATCGAACTGCGCATCAACGGCCGGACCGAGGCCGCGGCGGCGTTCGAGCTGTCGGCCTGAACGCCGCCTCCGGCGTGCCGGATCAGGCCGCCACCAGGTGCGCCTCCAGCCCGCGCCGCGGTGCCGGACCCACCGGCGGCGCATAACCGAGCCGGGCCCACATCTGCACCGTCTGGCGCGCGGGCTCGGCGCCCAGCAGGCGGTGGATGGCGGCATACGGCCCCGCCTGCTCCGGGTATTCCTGCAGCGCCTGCTGCAGCGGGTGCATGGACAGCCCCGCGGCCGTGGCCGCGAGCTGGGCGCGCACATAGGCGCGGCCAGCGTTGACCTGCGTGCGGCGGTGATTGCCGTCGGTCACCATCCAGAAGAACGCCGGCGTGGCTTCGATCTTCTTGGCGAAGTCCTTGATCTGCCCGGTGGTGGCGCTGTCGTCGGGGCCGGGCGCCTGGCTGCGGTCGAACAGGCCCACGGCGGCCAGCGCGCGCACCATTGGATCGTTGAGGCTGATGCCGTCACGGTGCTGCGCGATCTCGGTCGGCCCGACACGCAGCACCTTCATCGACTCCATCATCGTGCGCGGCGTGACCAGCTCGATGCGCCAGGCCTCGCGCGCGATGGCGCGGTGCTCGGCGATGCGGGCGTCCTGCGGCCCGGCAAAGCCGACGCGCAGCTTGAGCGCGTCGCCCAGCCCCATCGCAGCAGATTCGATCGCCTGCGTCGCGGCCAATTCAGGTGCCTTCATCTCATAGGCGCTGCGGTTGGTGTGCCGCCGGAACACCTGCGCAAACAGCGGGTCGGGCCGGACAGCCGTGTCGGGCGTCAGACGGATGCGCGCCGTCAGGCCGTTGGCAGGCAGCACCTTCGGATCGAACTCGCCCTCGGGAAACAACTCGATATCGGCGCGCAGCCCCTGCTGGCGCGCGGCCAGGTCCAGCATTTCGAGGAAGGTGCCCTGGCTCATCATGATCTGGCGCGAGAACGGGTCGGTCTCGGGCAACAGGCGCGTGCGGTCGCAATACAGCGCGATCTCGCCCGGTTGACGCAAGTCGACCAACCACGATTGCAGGTTGTGCGAATGCGGCGCCAGGATCGCGTGCGCCAGGATCCAGCGCCGCACATCGCTGCCGGGGGCCGGCGGCGGCGGGGGTTGCCACGCGGCCACGGCCTCGGGCGGCAGGGCGGAAGAACAGGCCACAAGGGCCGGCGCAGCGGCCAGCACCACGCCGCCGCCGATGACTCGAATGAAGCTTCTGCGTTCCATGGTTCAGACTCCTTGGGTGATGGAGCGGCCGGCGCGCGGGCCGGTCGAATTCGCCCCGCGCGGGGCCAGATCCAGCTCGGTGATGGCCGCGCGAACCGCCTCCAGAAACGGCGTATGCGGCTCCGTGCCGATGCGCCGCGCCAGCGCTGCGCCATCGAGCGCGTGCGGCACGTCCCACAGGTAGCGCATCTCCCGCAGCGAGGCCACCACGGGCACGAAGGGTGACACCAGGCGCATCAGCCCCCAGGGCATGCGGCTGGTCCGCAGCGCCCCGTCGCGCGGCAGCCAGCCCCGCTCCCAGGCCACCTCGGTCAGCGCGGTCAGCCAGTCCTGCCCAGTGACGGTGTGGCCGGCGAAGTGCAGCACCTCGCACGACCCCGCCTCACCGCCGGCTTCGGCCACGTCCACGAAGACCTTGGCCAGATCGGGCAGGTAGGCCCAGGCATGCGGGGCATCGAGCGCGCCCGGCCAGGTGACGCAGCCCTGCGGCAGCTTTTTCGCGATCACCTGGTCCAGCCACGAGCCGCGGCCGGCGCCGAAGAAATCGCCCGCGCGGATCACCGTGGCCGCCAGGCCGTGTTGCCGTGCGCCCTGCGCCAGCTGCTGTTCCAGATCGGCGCGGATGCGGCCTTTGGCGGTGCGGGGCCGCTGCGGGGTGTCCGGTGTCAGCACCGGCGGCATGTCCGCGCCGTAGTTGTACACATTGCCCGGGAACAGCAGGTGCGCGCGCAGCGCGGCGGCGAGGTCGATGGCCGACTGCATCAGGCCGGGCGCCTCGGCGCGCCAAGCGGCCGCGGTGTAGGCCGGGTTCATCGCATGCACCACCACGCTCGCACCGGCCGCGGCGCGCTGCAAGGTGGCGGTATCGGCCGCATCGGCCTGCACCCATTCGATGCCGGCCACCGCCGCGTGCACCGAGCCGCCGGCGCGCCGCTGTGCCAGCACCCGCCAGCCTGCGGCCGCAAAGGCCCTCGCCACCGCGCCGCCGAGACGGCCGCGTGCGCCCAGAACCAGAACCGTGTTGACCATGTTGAATCTCCTTGAGGTTTGCCTTTCGGCCGTGGAGGCATTGTGGAAACACGCGGTTATTTACACAATTGGCTATTCACAAACATCAGACTTTCAAAAATGAATACCTCATTCGACTGGAGCCTGCTGCCGACCTTCCTCGCCGCGCTGGAGCGCGGCAGCCTGCTGGGCGCTGCGAAGCACTTGGGCATCAGCCAGCCGACGGCCGGGCGCCATATCGCCGATCTGGAGGCGCAACTGGGCCGCGCGCTGTTCGAGCGCACCGGCCGCGGCCTGCGCCCCACCGCGCTGGCGCTGGAGCTGGCAGGGCCCGCGCGCGCGATGCAGTCCGGCGCGCTGGCCCTGGCCGAGCGGCTGCTCGACACCCAGGGCCAGCAGGCTGGCACCGTACGGCTGAGCGCCAGCCAGCCGGTGGCCTGCTACCTGCTGCCGGACATCCTGGCCCGACTGCGCCAGACCTTGCCGGCGATCCAGATCGAGCTGGTGGTGAGCAACCAGGTGAGCAACCTGCTGCAGCGCGAGGCCGACATCGCGTTGCGCATGGTGCAACCGGCCCAGGCCAGCCTGGTGGCCAAGCGCATCGCCGAGGTGACGCTGTCGGTCTGCGCCAGCACGGCGTACCTGGCACGGTGTGGAACCCCGGCCCAGCCCGCCGACTTGCTGCGGCACGAACTGATCGGCTACGACCAGCAGGAAGACCTGCTGCGCGGCTTTGCGGCGATGGGTTTCCCGGTGACCAAAGAACGCTTTGCCCTGCGCACCGACGACCTGATCGCGCAATGGGCGGCCGTGCGCGCCGGCCTGGGCGTGGGTTTCGTCGCCGACTACGTGATCGACACCGACCCCGCGGTGCAACGCCTGCTGCCCATGCTGCCGCTGCCGCGCCTGCCGGTCTGGCTCACGGTGCACCGCGAGATCCGCAACAGCGCGCGCATCCGCGCGGTGTACGATTTCCTCGCGCAGGCCGTGCCGCAGGCGCTGGCCGCACTGCCAGAGGAGATCCGTCCATGAACACGTCTGCCTGGTTCGAGGGTTTCGAGTCCCGCCGCATCACCACCGCCGGCGCCGAGATCGCGCTGCGCACCGGCGGCGACCCGGCCGCACCCGCGTTGCTGCTGTTGCACGGCTTTCCGCAGACCCACGTGATGTGGCATCGGGTGGCGCAGCTGTTGCGCCATGACTTCTTTCTGGTGCTGCCCGACCTGCGCGGCTATGGCGACTCGTCGCACGCGCCGGGCCTGCCCGACCACGCCAACTACAGCAAGCGCGCCATGGCGCAGGACCTGGTCGAGGTGATGGACACGCTGGGCATCGCCCGCTTCGCGCTGTGCGGCCACGACCGCGGCGGCCGCGTGGCGCACCGGCTGGCGCTGGACCACCCGGCCCGCGTCAACAAGCTCTGCGTGATCGACATCGCACCCACGCTGGACATGTACGCGCGCACCGATTTCGATTTCGCCCGCGCCTACTACCACTGGTTCCACCTGATCCAGCCCGCGCCACTGCCCGAGCAGATGATCGGCGGCAACCCGCGCGCCTACCTGCATGCCAAGCTGGGCGGCTGGGGCAGTGCCGGCCTGTCTCACATCGAGCCCGAGGCGCTGGCCGCGTACGAGCGAGCGTTCTGTCGCGACGAGGCCATCCACACCGCCTGCGAGGACTACCGCGCCAGCGCCGGCATCGACCTGGACCACGACCGCGAGGGCCGCGCGCGCGGCGACAGAATAGCCTGCGACACCCTGGTGCTGTGGAGCGCCCACGGCGTGGTGAACCGCCTGTTCGACCCGCTGGCCCTGTGGCAGGCCCAGTGCAGCGCCAGTGTCACGGGCTGGGCCATGCCCGCCGGCCATTTCATCCCCGAGCAACTGCCCGAGGAGACCGCCGCGGCGCTCAAGGCGTTTTTTGGGTATGAGAGTCAGCACCAAGGCTTGTTGTAAGGCGCAGTTAAGCCGGCATTGAAGCTTGTCGGCAACGACCCCGTACAAGACAAGCTCGGGCCGAGTTGGCGTCTGTCCACTGACTCTCGCCAACCCATTCTTGGATTGCCCAGGTCCAAGAAGTTCGGAGTGGTTTTTCCATTGGCGCAATCCATTTGGTTCTCTGCTTGCAGTGGACTGGGCCAATCGAACCGAGGGAAACCCCCTCGGCTTCGTGGGGAAAATATCCGAATCGAACAAAAAAATACCATACGGTTATAATTTTTCTATAAAGTTTAAATACCAACTTTTCGGTCAACCAACGCCAGTAAAGCCCCACCTTCTCGCGAGAAAAATGACAACCTCATCCAAGGTGCCAATCTCATCGACCCTGCCCCCCCAGTCAGCCTGCATAGACCCAAATGCTTGAACCATCAAGGACAACCTGAATGGCAAAAAACCCACGGTGAAAACCCCTGCCCGGCTACCAACCGCTCCACCTCCCCACAAGCCCAAATCAATTGCCCACGACGTCACCCATGAAAATCGCCATCGTCGGTTCCGGCATCTCCGGACTCTCCGCGGCCCACACACTGTGTAAACAGGCTGATCTGACGCTTTTTGAGGCGGACTCTTATTTTGGTGGCCACACGCACACCGTGGACATCACCCTGCCCACGCGGGGCGGCCCGGTTACGCATGGCGTGGACACCGGCTTCCTGGTGTTCAACGAACGCACCTACCCCAACCTCATCCGATTGTTCGACGAGCTCGGGGTGCAGTCGGTCGCGTCCGACATGTCCTTTTCGGTGCAGGCGCCCGGGGCGCTGGAAGGGCGCACCTTGGAATGGAGCGGCTCCAGCCTTGACACCGTCTTCGCGCAGCGCGGCAACCTGGTCAATCCGCGTTTCCTGCGCATGCTGCGCGACCTGGTGCGCTTCAACACCCTGTGCACCCGGATCGCCGAGGCCAACCAGGACGCCGCCCTGATGCAGCCTTTGGCGGCTTTTCTGGAAATTCACCGGTTCAGCGCCGAGTTCCGCGACTGGTACTTCCTGCCGATGCTGGGCTGTATCTGGAGCTGCCCCACCGACCAGATGCTGAAGTTCCCCGTGGCCACAATGATCCGTTTCTGCCACAACCACGGCCTGCTTCAGGTCAGCAACCGGCCGGCATGGCGCACCGTGACCGGCGGCGCCCGCAACTATGTGGAAAAGATCACCGCGGCCATCGCCGACAAGCGCCTGAACACCCCGGTGCGCCGCATCGAGCGTGAACCCGGCGTGCTGCGCGGCGGCGTGCGCGTGATCACCGACGCGGGTGTGGAAACCTTCGACAAGGTGATCCTGGCCACCCACTCCGACCAGTCGCTGGCGCTGCTGAAGACGCCGACCCGCCAGGAGTGCGAGGTGCTGGGCGCCATCAGGTACCAGCGCAACCGCGCAGTCCTGCACACCGACGCCGCCGTGCTGCCCGATGCCCGAAAGGCCTGGGCCGCCTGGAACTACGAGCGTGCCGCCAACCGGGCCGACGAGGCCGCACGGGTGTGTCTGCACTACCTGTTGAACCGGCTCCAGCCTCTGCCGTTCGAGCAGCCGGTGATCGTGTCGCTCAACCCGACGCGCGCTATCGATCAGGCCCACATCCTGGGCGACTACGACTACGAACACCCGGTGTTCGACCAGGCGGCGATTCAAGCGCAACCCCGCGCATCGGCCCTGCAAGGCAAGAATCACACCTATTTCGCCGGCGCCTGGATGGGCTATGGCTTCCATGAAGACGGCCTGAAAGCCGGCCTGCAGGCGGCGCAACAACTGCTTGGCGACGCCCAGGGACGGCGCGTTGCGCCGGCGGCTGATTGGTGGCCCGAGCGGATGGTCGAAACGGAGGCGGCATGAACCAGCCCGGCGCGCTGATCGGCTTCGGTCACGTGGGCCACCGGCGTCTGCGCCCGGTCGGCAACGCGTTCCGGTACCGGACTTTTTTTCTCATGCTCCCGATGCGCCACCTGCGTGCCCGTGGCAGCGACGCCTTGGCCGTCAACCGGCCCGGCTGGCTGAGCTTTCACGACCGTGATCACGGCGACGGTCGTGGCCCGGAGCGCGGTGGCGCGCTGGCCTGGCTGGACGAACTGCTCGCCGGCGCCGGCATCCAGGACGCCACCGGCGAAGCCTGGCTCCAGACCTACCCGCGCGTGCTGGGCCACACCTTCAAGCCGGTGAGTTTCTGGTACTGCCACACCGATCAGGGGGCCTTGCGCGCCGTGGTCGCCGAAGTCAACAACACCTTCGGCGAACGCCACTGTTACCTGCTGGACCAGCCGGCCTACGGCCATGAACTGCGGGCCGACAAGGTGTTCCATGTCTCGCCGTTCTGCACCACGGCGGGTCGGTACCGGTTCCGTTTCCTGCGCAGCGTGCACGAGGGACAGGAACGCATCGTCGCCCGCGTGGACCATGACGACGCCGACGGACCCCTGATCGAAACCCATCTCAGCGGCACCCTGCGGCCCGCCGACCGCCGCAGCCTACGCCACGCGCTGCTGTCCTACCCGGCCCTCACGCTGGGTGTGGTGGCACGCATCCACTGGCAGGCGCTGCGACTGTGGGTCAAGCGCATCCCCTTCCACCGCAAACCTGCGCCTCCTCAAGAAGCCGTGACACGCCAGACCCTTTGACACTCCCGCAACCCACCCGTAAGACGTTCATCCACCTGCCTCAATCACCGCCATGAACACGCTGACCGCCCCTCCGCTCTCCTTGCCCCAAGGCGCGCCCGCCGCGGCCCGTACCGTCCTGAGCCTGCTGCAACGGATTCGGCACGGTACGTTGACCCTGCACCTGCCCAACGGCGATCGCTGCACCTGCGGCAACGGCGATCAGCCGCATGCCACGCTGGTGCTGAAAAGCTGGGACGTGTGCGCGGCTGCGCTCAAGTCGGGCGACATCGGCTTTGCCGAAAGCTACATCGCCGGCGACTGGAGCACACCCAACCTGACCACGCTGCTGCGCGTGCTGGTGCGCAACCGGCGCGAGGTCGAAGACGTGATCCACGGCAACTGGGCGGGGCGCCTCGTCTATCGGCTGCGGCACCTGATGCGCCGCAACAGCGTGGCCAACAGCCGCAAGAACATCCATGCCCACTACGACCTGGGCAATGCGTTCTACGAGTTGTGGCTCGACGACACCATGAACTATTCGTCGGCTTGGTTCGACGGCAACCTGGAACAGCCGATGCAGGCAGCCCAGCACGCAAAGGTGCGCCGCGCCCTGCGCGAGGCCGGCGTGCGTCCCGGCGACCGGGTGCTGGAGATCGGCTGCGGCTGGGGCGCGCTGGCCGAGATGGCCACGACCGAATTCCAGGCCCGGCTCACCGGCGTCACCCTGTCTACCGAACAACTGGCCTTCGCCCAGGGGCGGATGGCGCGGCTCGGCACCACCGAGCGGGCCGACCTGCGCTTGCAGGACTACCGTGCGATCCAGGATGCGCCTTTCGACGCAATCTGTTCGATCGAAATGGTCGAGGCCGTCGGCCGCGAGTACTGGCCGACCTACTTCGGCGCCATCCAACGCCTGCTGAAGCCGGGCGGGCGCGCCTGCATCCAGAGCATCGTGATCGACGACGCCCTCTGGGACCGCTACATCCGCTCCACCGACTTCATCCAGCAGTACATCTTCCCCGGCGGCTGCCTGCCCTGTCCGCGCGAATTCCGCCGCGAAGCCGCCGCAGCCGGGTTGACCGTGGCCAACGAACTGGCCTTCGGCGCTGACTACGCCGAAACCCTCAGGCGCTGGCGGGAACAATTCCTGGCGCAACGCCAGCCGATCCAGCAGCTCGGTTTCGACGAGCGCTTCATGCGCACCTGGGAGTTCTACCTCGCCTACTGCGAGGCTGCGTTCGCCGAATCCAGCATCGACGTGGTGCAGTACACCCTGGTCCGACCATGACTCCTGTAACGATAGCACGCACTGGCCTGCTGGCGCTGGGGATAGGCATTTTTTGCTCAGTTTCTGGCGCCAACACAGCGCGGGAGCCGCAGGTGGCCGCGCAACCGGCGCCCCTGAACGGCGCCAAGCTGGCCGGCACGGCGCGGCTGCGCTATTGGGGCCTGGACATCTACCAGGCCCGCCTGTGGGTACAGCCCGGTTTCCAGGCAGCGGACTTCGCGCGCCACCCCTTCGGGCTGGAACTTGAATACCAGCGCAATTTTTCGCGCACCGACATCGCCGCTCGATCGATCGAAGAGATGCGTCGCATTGGGCGCTTCAGCGATACCCAGGCCGACGCCTGGCAGGCCGCGCTCCTCGCCGCGCTCCCGGACGTGAAAAAGGGCGATCGCATCACCGGGCTGCACCTGCCCGGCAACGGCGTTCGGTTTCTGCTGAACGGCCAGGCGTACGGCGAGGTGCGCGACGCCGCTTTCGCCCCGCTGTTTTTTGGCATCTGGCTCTCACCGGCCACGTCCGAACCCGCGCTGCGCCAGTCGCTGCTCGCGCAGGTGCTGCCGTGATCCCTTCGGTGGCCGCCGCGAACACACCGCCGGTGTCCAATCGGGACGCCGCACTCTATGGCGGTCTGGGCCTGCCGCTGGCCTTCCTTGCGCTGCCCTTGTACGTGGTGCTGCCCAACCACCATGCGCGCGAGTTCGGCATGCCGCTGGCCCTGCTGGGCGCTTTGCTGCTGTCCGCACGGCTGCTCGACGCGTTCATCGACCCGCTGTTCGGCCGCCTGGGCGACCAGCTGTTCCGTCGTTCCGTGAGGCATGTGCTGGGCGTGGGTGCCCTCGCCGCGGTGGCCTTGGCCGCCGGGTTCGCGGCCCTGTTCATGCCTCCGGTGCGCGGCGTCGCGGCTCTGGCGGCGTGGGTGGCGGGCGCGCTGGTGCTGACCTACACCGCGTTCAGCCTGCTGACCATCGTGCACCAGGCCTGGGGCGCCATGCTCGGAGGCGACGAGCCGCTGCGCGTCCGGCTGGTGGCTTGGCGCGAAGGGCTGGGCCTGGTCGGCGTGATGCTGGCAGCCGTCACGCCCAGCCTGTTCGGCCTGCCGGCCACCGCCGCCTTGCTAGCCGTTGCGCTGGCGCTGGGCTGGCTGGCGTGGGCCCGTGCGCCCCGGCCCGCGCCGAGCCTCGGGCGGGCGGAGCATGCGTTGCCCGCCGCCAGCCTGTGGCTGCCTTTCCAGCGCCCCGCGTTCCGGCGGCTGCTGGCCGTGTTCGTGCTCAATGGCCTGGCCAGCGCCATCCCGGCCACGCTGGTGCTGTTCTTCGTGCAGGACCGGCTGCAGGCCCCGCCGGCCATGGAACCCGCTTTTCTGGCGCTGTATTTCGCCAGCGCGGCAGCCTCCTTGCCGCTGTGGATGCGGCTGGTGCGCCGGCTTGGACTGGCGCGAACCTGGCTCGCGGGCATCGTGCTCGCCGTGGTGGCCTTCGTCGGCGCCGCCACCCTGGGGTCGGGCGACGCCAGCGCTTTCCTGCTCGTCTGCGCCCTGTCGGGCATCGCGCTCGGTACCGACCTCGCCCTGCCTGGCGCCCTGCTGGCCGGCCTCATCGACCAGCAAGGCGACCGTGGTCATGCGGAGGGTGCGTACTTCGGCTGGTGGAACTTCGCCGCCAAGCTCACGCTCGCCCTATCGGCCGGCCTGGCGCTGCCCATGCTGGCGCTCGCCGGCTACACGCCCGGCACGACCGATCCGCAGGCCTTGACGGCGCTGGTGCTGGCCTACTGCGCGCTGCCCTGCGCGCTCAAGCTGCTGGCCGGCGCCACGCTGTACGCCTTGGTGATCCGGCCCACATCCATCCCCGCACCGTCCCCCTCGTTGAGCAGGAGTCCCTCATGAAACGACGCATCGTCCTGGCCGCCGCGCTCGCCCTCACATTGGCCGGTTGCGCCGGTCCCCGGATCGACGACTACGCCGCCGAAAAACCCGTACTGGACCTGAAACAGTATTTCAACGGCACGCTCGACGCCTACGGCATCTTCACCGACCGCTCGGGCAAGGTGGTCAAACGTTTCACGGTCGTCATGAAAGGCAGCTGGAACGGCGACGAGGGGGTGCTTGACGAAGATTTCGTCTATTCCGACGGCAGCTTGCAAAAGCGCATCTGGCGCCTCAAGCGCCTGCCCGACGGGCGCTACACCGGCACCGCCGACGACGTGGTTGGCGAGGCGTGGGGACAGGCGCGCGGCAACGCCTTCAACTGGACCTACACGCTGGCGCTGCCAGTGGACGGGCGGGTCTGGCACGTGGACTTCGACGACTGGATGTACCTGATGGACGACCGCGTCATGCTGAACACCGCGGTCATGAGCAAATGGGGTGTGAAACTTGGCGAAGTCACGCTCTCGTTCGTAAAACGGCCATGAAGACCGCGTTCAGTCCAGCCACCCCCGCGGCGACTCGCACCGACGGCGCGCGTCCGAGGCGCTTGTTCGCGCCCCTGAATCCACCCATGACGACCTGGAAAGGTCGGCGGGTCTGGATCGTGGGCGCATCCAGCGGCATCGGCCGCGCCACGGCCCAGGCGCTGCTGTCGCAGGGTGCCCACCTGGTGCTGTCGGCGCGAACCGAATCGGCGCTCAAGGAGTTCCAGGCCCTTCACGGGAACGAAGCGGTCGCCACGGGTGGCAGCATTCAGGTCGTGGCGCTGGACGTGACCGATGGCACCGGCGTCGGAGCGGCCGCTCGCGCGGTGGTGGCCGGCGGGCCGGTTGATCTGGTGCTGTACTGCGCCGGCCACTACCGCGCCCAGCGCGCCACCGCGCTGGACCTGCCCGACATGCTGCAACACCTGGACGTCAACTACGCTGGGGCTTTGCGGGTGCTCGACGCGGTGCTGCCGTCGATGCTGGCGCGCGGCGCCGGGCACATCAGCCTGGTCAGCAGCGTGGCCGGTTTCCGCGGCCTGCCGCAGGGTCTGGCCTACGGGCCCACCAAGGCCGCCCTGATCAACCTGGCCGAGACGCTGTACCTCGACCTGCGCGCCGCCGGCATCGGCGTGAGCGTGGTGAATCCGGGCTTTGTCGAGACGCCGCTGACCCGCCAGAACGACTTCACGATGCCGGCCCTGATCACGCCGGCCCAAGCCGCTGGTGAAATCCTTCGGGGCTGGGCAGCGGGCCGGTTCGACATCCACTTCCCCAAGCGATTCACGCGCTGGCTGCACTTGCTGCGCCTGCTGCCCTACCGGCTCTACTTCGCGGCCGTCGGCCGCGTCACCGGACTCTAGCCCCATGCCCCCCGTCGACCCCCGCACCGCCACCGAACGAGTCGTCCACTGGTTCGAATCCCTGAGCCCCGGGAACCTGGCCGACCTCGGCGCGGTCTACACCGAAGACGCCACCTTCAAGGACCCCTTCAACGAGGTGCAGGGCGTACCGGCGATCCGCGACATCTTCGACCACATGTACCGCTCGCTCGATGCACCGCATTTCGTCGTGACCGGCCGCCTGGTCGATGGAGACCAATGCTTTCTGGTCTGGGAGTTCCGTTTCCGTTTCCGGCGCTTCGACACGGCCACGCTGCAGACCGTGCGCGGCGGCTCCCACCTCGTGCTGGCCGAGGACGGCCGCATCCGCGCGCACCGCGACTACTGGGATGCCGCCGAGGAGTTGTACGAAAAATTGCCCATTCTGGGCCGCCTGATGCGCTGGCTGCGCCGGCGCGCCGCCACCTGAACGCGGCGGCGAGGCGCCGGCCCCATCAGGCCGGCGGGCGAGAGTCGATGAAACTCTGGCGCCCCATCAGCTTGTCCTGCAGCTTGTGCAGATTGGGATGGCCCGCGCGCCAGTCGATCTGCGGGAAGCGGAAGTCCAGGTAACCCAGCGCGCAGCCCACCGCGATGTCCGACAGGCTCAGGTGAATGCCGCTGCAATAGGGCTTGTCGCCCAGCCCTCGGCTCATGGCCTGCAGGCTGGCGTCGATCTTGGCCATCTGTCGATCGATCCAGGCCTGGGAACGCTGGGCGTCGGTGCGTCCGGGCCAGGTGGCCTCCAGCCGGGCCAGGATGGCCGCGTCGAGCAGGCCATCGGCCAGCGCCTCCCAGGTCTTGACCTCGGCCCGTTCACGACCCGGCTGCGGGATCAGCTTGCCCACGGGCGACAGCGTGTCCAGGTATTCGACGATGACCCGCGAATCGAACACCGCCTCACCGCCTTCCATCACCAGGCAGGGCACCTTGCCCAGCGGATTCGATTCGGCGATCCGGGTGTCGGCCGACCACACGTCTTCGGGCACGAACTGGAATTCGAGTTTCTTCTCCGCCATGACGATGCGCACCTTGCGCACGTAAGGGCTGGTCACGGCTCCGATCAGTTTCATGGTCACTCTCTGGATTTATTCTGGTTCTGGACGATTTTCATTCTAGGGGAAGGCCACCCCGCCGGTGGTGCAGCGGCGCAACACCCCCACCCTACAATCCGGGAATGAGCCTCACCCCGACCTCCGCCCTCTCGCCGCTGGACGGCCGTTACGCCGCCAAACTGGCCGCCCTGCGCCCGCTCATGAGTGAACAAGGCTACATGCACCGGCGCGTCCAGGTCGAGGTGGCCTGGCTGATCGCGCTCAGCGACGCGGGCTTTGCCGAGTTCAAGCCGCTCTCGCCCGGCGCGCGCACCTACCTGCTGGGCCTGGTCAAGCATTTCTCGGAAGCCGACGCGCTGGGGATCAAGGAGATCGAGAAAACCACCAACCACGACGTCAAGGCGGTGGAGTACTGGATCAAGTCCAAGTTCGAGGCCCGCCCCGAACTCGAAGCGGCGAGCGAATTCGTGCACTTTGCCTGCACCAGCGAGGACATCAACAACACCAGCCATGCCTTGCAGCTGCGCGCCGGCCGCGACCTGGTGCTGTTGCCCGCGCTGGACCGCATCTTGCTCAAGCTGCGCGAGATGGCACACCACCTGGCCGACGTGCCCATGCTCAGCCGCACGCACGGCCAGACCGCCAGCCCCACCACGGTGGGCAAGGAGATCGCCAACGTGGTGGTGCGGCTGCAGACCGCCTGCGACCGCATCGCGGGCGTCAAGATCCTGGCCAAGATGAACGGCGCGGTGGGCAACTACAACGCGCACTTGGCCGCCTGGCCCGATTTCGACTGGGAAGCGTTTGCTCGCAAGGTGGTCGAGACGCCCGAGCCGATGGGCCTGGGCCTCACCTTCCAGCCCTTCAGCATCCAGATCGAGCCCCACGACTACATGGCCGAGCTGTTCGACGCGGTGGCCCGCGCCAACACCATCCTGATCGACTTCTCGCGCGATGTCTGGGGTTATGTCAGCCTGGGCTACTTCAAGCAGAAGCTCAAGGCGGGCGAAATCGGCTCGTCGACCATGCCGCACAAGGTGAACCCGATCGACTTCGAGAACGCCGAAGGCAACCTTGGGCTGGCCAACGCGCTGCTGCGCCACCTGTCGGAAAAGCTCCCGATCAGCCGCTGGCAGCGCGACCTGACCGACTCCACCGTGCTGCGCAACATGGGCGTGGCGCTCGGCTATGCCACGCTGGCCTACCAGTCGCTGCTGACAGGGCTCAACAAGCTCGAACTCAACGCGCCGGCGCTGGCCGCCGATCTGAACGCGTCCTGGGAGGTGCTGGCCGAGCCGATCCAGACCGTGATGCGCCGCTTCGGTGTATCGGGCGCCTATGAAAAGCTCAAGGAAGTCACGCGCGGCCAGACGGTCACCGCCGAGGCGCTGCACGAACTGATCCGGTCGCTGGACATCCCGCCGGCCGAAAAGGACCGGCTGCTGGCCTTGACGCCCGCCACCTACACCGGCATGGCCGCCGACCTTGCGCGACGCGTCTGAGGCCTGCTATTACAGATCAAATCGCCGCCATTCCAGCGCCAGCCGGCCACGAGGCGCTATCTTTTTCTTCTGCTTCGAATCAAATGGCCCTCAAATCCACCATCTTCAAGGCCAACCTGTCGGTCGCAGACATCGACCACGGGTACTATGCCGACCATGCGCTGACGCTGGCGCGCCACCCGAGCGAGACCGACGAGCGCATGATGATCCGGCTGGTGGCGCTGGCGCTGAACGCGTGGCAGTTGCAGGCGGTCTGCAACGGTGACGGTATCCTGGCATTCGGCGCCGGCCTGTCCGACCCGGACGACCCCGACCTCTTCCTGAAAGACTTCACCGGCCAGACCCGCCTGTGGATCGAGGTCGGACAACCCGAGGAAAAGCCCCTGACCAAAGCCTGCCAGAAGGCCGATCAGGTCATGGTGTACGCGTTTCACCACGCCGCCGAGGTCTGGTGGCGAGGCATCGAAAACAAACTGGGCCGGCTGGACAAGCTCCAGGTCTGGCGCGTGCCGACCGAGGCTTCACAGGCCTTGACGCGCCTGGCGCAACGAAGCATGCAGCTGCAGGCCACGGTGCAGGAGGGCAACCTGAGCCTGTCGGACAGCCAGACGCACTTGGACATCGAGTGCGTGCGCTGGAAATAGGCTGCAGGCCGTTTTTCCAGATCGTTTGAGCCGTTCCCCAGCGTCGCACGGCCACGAGGCGCTCCTGTTTCAGGAGTTCTTGGGCGGCGGGCCCGGCCTTTCGATCGCCCGCTCCGCATACCGGTTGAAGCGCCAGGCGGTGCCCTCGGCCGTGATGCGCCGCCAGGTGCTTCGCTTGGCCGCCGGCCCCATCTCGGGCCAGTTCTGTACTTCGGTTTCGGTACGGCCGCAACCCTTGCAGATGGCGTCGCCCTGACTGGTCGAGCAGATCGCGATGCAAGGCGTGTCGGGCATGCTGGCAAACCAGGCCTGCCACGACCGCCAGGCCTCGGCGGAGAATTCGCTGGGCGGACTCGTCTCCTGCCCCCGGAAGACCATGCGCCCGTAGAGGTCGGCCAGCGCCCGCAGCTCCGGCCCCAAGGTCACGCCGTCGCTCGAAGGCTGGCGCGCGCGCCAGTAGTTGATGGCGGCTTCGATGTCGGTGATGTGAATGCCGTGCATGGAGGAATCTTCGACGCGGATCATAGCCGGGTGCCTGTCCGACAGCGGCCGGCACCATCGCGGCGCCCATCGGTTTCGCGCTGCCACGGCGCAGGGCCTGGATATCCACCCTTGTTGCATGGAATTGGGCGAATCTGCTGTAATTTCAGGTACGAAGGGGAGTAGCTCCCGTTTGCCGTGACACAGGGAGGTGCGACCAGCGCCGTCACAGCAGATATCGACAGGCCGTCAATACGAAGCACTACTTCCGGTCTGTCGGGCACATTCCGCATGACTCCATGCCGAGCAAGACCTTCGACTTGCAGCCTGTGGCAGGCAGGGTCGAAGTGCGCGTGGGGGTCTGTCCGTCCAGAACGGCACCCGACGTTTCCCGATCGCCGCGCTCCAGGTTGTGATTCGACACAACTCGGAGACGCTTGTCATGGAAATGTTTTCTACCCCCTGGTGGTCGGCGCTGCTGGCCATCGTCCTGATCGATCTCGTGCTCGCGGGTGACAACGCGATCGTCATCGCACTCGCAGCGCGCAGCCTCCCCCCCTCACTGCAGAAGAAAGCCATCGTCTGGGGCACGCTGGGAGCCATCGTGGTCCGATCGGCCATGACGGTGGGCGTGGTCTGGCTGCTCAAGGTGCCCGGGCTGATGCTGGTTGGCGGCCTGGGTCTGCTGTGGATTGCCTACAAGCTGCTGGCCGATACCGGCGAGAACGAGCATGCCGGGGCTGCCAGCCATACCTTCTGGGGCGCCATGAAAACCATCATCGTCGCCGATGCATTGATGGGCATCGACAACGTGCTGGGTGTGGCTGGCGCGGCGCACGGCGCCTTCGATCTGGTGATCATCGGGCTGCTCATCAGCGTGCCGATCGTCGTGTTCGGCAGCTCGGTGGTTCTGCGCCTGGTGCAGCGTTTCCCGCTGATCATTCACCTCGGTGCGGCGGTTCTGGCGTTTACCGCGGCCAGCATGATCATTGGCGAACCGCTGCTGGATCCGGTGTTCGACCCGCAGGAGCTGATTCACACCGCCGCGCGTTGGTTCACCTATGCGGTCGCCATCCTCGGTGTTCTGGGCGCCGGCTGGTGGACCACCCGACGCGCCACCCGCAACCCGGCTGCTCCCGAAGCGCGCCAGGCCGCCTAAACCATGTTCGTTCCCTCCCTCGTCAACCCGCCCTGAAAGGACTCTCATGGACAAGATCATTGTGTACGTGGACGACGCGGCCCATGCGCGGCAGATCCTGAAGCCGATGCTGGGGTCTGGCCAACAGACCCGCTGGGAACTGGTGGCCTGTCCCGCCCGACTGACCCGCCATGCCAGCCGGTGGATCAGCCGCAGCGGCCTTGAAAAGTGGCATGCCCAGTGGGCTGAGCAGCTGCTGGCCGATATCACCCCGCTGTTGCGCGCGCACGGGGCCGTTTCAACCCACGTTGCGCGCGGGGCACTGGCCGAGATGACCGAGCGCCTGACGGGCCACGAACCGTCCACCCGTGTTCTGGATGCGCGCCGACCGCGCTTTGGCCAGGATCTGGAACCGGTGGTGTCCGGCCAGCCCGTGGCGCCGTCCAGCCGCTGGAGCGTTCCGGGCAGCGTTGCCACGCTCGGCGCCGTGCTGGTCCTGGCGTCGGAGTAGGCGGGGTTCGCAAGGCGGGCGTCTCCCGCCCGCGCAGCGCCCTCGTGCCTGTCGGCGTCCGGGCGGTGCTATGCTGCCCGCCATGAAACTCGTTCTCAAATGGTTGCTCAGCGCCGCCGCCTTGCTGGCCGTGGCGCACCTGTACGGTGGCGTCCAGGTAACCACCTTCTCCGCGGCGATGGTGGCGGCGCTGGTGATCGGTCTGCTCAACACTTTCGTCAGGCCGATCCTGGTGCTGCTGACCCTGCCGGTGACGCTGGTCACGCTGGGCCTGTTTCTGTTCGTGGTCAACGCGCTGATGTTCTGGGCCGCCAGCGAGATGCTCGCGGACTTTCAGGTCACCGGCTTTGGCGCGGCGCTGCTGGGCTCGTTGATGTATTCGGTGCTGGGCATCGTCATCGACTCAGCGCTGCAAGGCCTGTTCGCGAAGTCTTGATTCGGCCAGGCGCAGCCGGGTGTCGATGATCGACGCCTCGATGTGGTCGGCCGCCTCCAGGCTGCCTTTGGCAGACAAACTCCGCGCCGCCTTGAAGCGGTCTACCGCGCCGGCATAGTCCATGCGGGCCATTTGCACCTCGCCTTCGGCGCGAATCGCGCGCAACATCTGGTTCTGTGCCCGGTACGCGACCGCCAGTGCCTGCCAAGCCGCGGCATCCATCGGGTACCGGGTGACCCAGGTCTGCAAGGGGTCAATCGCGAGGTCTGGTTTGCCCTCGCGCACACGGAGCTGGGCCAGTTGCAGCAGCTCCGGGCGCGGCATGGCGCCAGCGGCCACGGCCGGCTCCATCAGGCTGGCCGCCAGTCCCAGGTTGTTGGCGGCCAAGGCGATGTCGACCGCCAGCAGCCGCGCTTGGCGCGTTGCCTCGGGGTTGCCCGCGGTCAGCGCCAGCAGGCGGCGCGCCAACGCGGTGGCGCGGCCATGGTCGCGCAGGCGTTCGGCCGAAAGGGCCGCCGCGTAGAGCACGCCGGCGCGTCGGGCCGGACCGAGCGCGGCGAACGCCGGCAGGTCCGGTTCATTGGCCCAGGCGCGCAGCAGATCCACGCCGGGGTAGGACAGCACGCGCGCCCGCGCGGCGAGCATGGCGTGCGCCATGGTGGGCTCCTGGGGACCGGCAGGGCCGCCGGTGAGCGAAATGCGGGCCTGCATGTCGCCGATGCGCTCGGTGGTCAGCGGGTGGCTGCGCAGGTAAGGAAACGATCCGTTGTCGTTCAGCCGCGACGCCTGTTGCAACTTTTCGAACATCGTGACGAAGCCGCGCGGCTCGAAGCCTGCCTGCGTCATCACACCGAAGCCGACCCGGTCAGCCTCGCGCTCCATGTCGCGCGAGAAGTTGAGCTGGTTTTGCGCCGCCAGCGCCTGACCGCCCGTGAGCACGGCGTTGGCCATTTCGGGGCTCTTGCTGGCGGCCAGGGCCGCCAGGATCAGCGCGCCGATCATCAGCGGTGTCTGACGGTTCTGCTGGGCCATCAGGCGTGAAATGTGGCGTTGGGTAACGTGGGTGAGTTCGTGCGCCAGAACCGAAGCGAGCTCATCCTTGCTGTTCACCACCCCCAGCAGTCCCAGATGCAGGCCCAGGTACCCCCCGGGCAGGGCAAACGCATTGACGCTTGCATCCCGACCGAGCAGGACGGTCCATGCGAATCGCTCGTCCAGTTCGGGCGACAGCTCGCCGCGGGCCCTGGCTGCGGCCAGAAGGGCCTGCCAGATGGACAGCACGTACTCGTCGAGGATCGCGTCCTCCAGGTAGTCGGGGTCGCGGTAGAGCTCGCGCGCGATGCGGTCGCCGATCTGGCGCTCGGCACCGGCGCTCATGTCGCCGCCATCACCCATGGACGGCAGCTGGTTCTGGGCGCTGACTGGTGGCATCAGCATGGCCGCTGTCAACAATGAAGCGATCAGGCGCCGCACGAAGCTGGAACTTGCCATGTTCTATCGGTCTTGGTCAGAACGGGTCCAACGGGAGGTAGCCCAGAATCTGCCCGGTCTTGCTGTTCAGAAGCACGGTCCAGACCGATCGCCGTGCCACCAGCGGAAGGTAGGCGATCTGCTCGGCCGGCACGCCGGTGGCCGTCATCGCAGCGGTAATGTCGTTCGCATGCTGGGGAAAACGCTCCTTCAATGCGCCCGCCGGCCTGGCGGCGGCCACCACCCGATCGATTGCCGCCTCGTACGGCTGCCAGAACTCGGGGCGCGCCCCCACCTGCAATCCCTGCAGGGCGGCCACAGTGGCATCCGCTCGCTCCTGTTGGTTGGTGAACGGTCTGACCGCCAGCAGGGTGGGGCCGGTTCGGGGCAGATCGCCGAGCCCTGCGGGCGCCTGCGGCAGCAGTTCATCGGGCACGTCCACCGCATGCACGGCACGGAAGCGATCGAATTCAAAGACCAGATGCACCGGGCGCGCGGCGTAGACCGACCACAAGCCATAGCCCAGGCCGGCCAGCTGGATCAGTACCACGACCGTGAGGTCACGCACCAGTTCTCGGCGCGGCTTGGCGCGGTTGAAGATGATCAGGGTCATCAACGGTCCGAGGATCACGTCGACCGTGACAACCAGCGTGAACAGTTCGCGGCCACCCGAAATTTCTCGATACGGGTAGGGATACCAGACCGCAAACACCAGCCAGGCTGCGGCCGACGCGATGATGATGCTGATGCCAAGATGTATGGCGGCTGCGCGCAGCCGAACGGTCCATTCTTTCATGGTCCTATGATGCGTGAAACGGTTAAACGTTCTGTAAACTTGTCTGATCCTGTTGCCCTGCCCCGATCATGCCGCCCTCCAGCCCACTGACCCACTTCGACGCGCAGGGCCAGGCCCACATGGTGGACGTCGCGGCCAAGGCCGCGACCCACCGGATCGCCATCGCCAGTGGCCGCATTGTGATGCAAGCGGCGACCCGGGACCTGGTTCGTAGCGGCACGGCAAAGAAGGGGGACGTGCTGGGCATTGCCCGCGTGGCCGGCATCATGGCGGCAAAGAAGACCAGTGAACTCATTCCGCTGTGCCATCCGCTGGCGTTGACGCGGGTCGCGATCGATTTCGCCTGGTTTGAAGAGACTGAGCATTTGGCTCCTTCCGTCGAGTGCACGGCCACCGTCGAGACCGTCGGGCCGACCGGCGTCGAAATGGAGGCGCTGACCGCCGTCCAGGTGGCCCTGTTGACCGTGTACGACATGTGCAAGGCCGTTGACCGCGGCATGACCATCACCGATGTGCGGGTGCGCGAAAAACACGGTGGGAAGTCCGGCAGTTACGTGAACCCCTGAACGGTCCGGCCGGCGGTTCCGGTGGCGGCCCCCAGCAAAAAGCCCCGGCATGACCGGGGCTTTTTCGAGGCGCTTGCCGACGTCTGCCGTCAAGCCGATGACACACCTATTTGTTGCGACGGAACTTGCGCAAAGCCGACAACTGCGCGGCCATGATGGCCAGTTCGGACGTCGCCTTGGCCAGATCGAGCTCGCTGGCCGCGTTCTTGATGGCTTCCTGCGCCGCCAAGCGGGCTTCGTTGGCCTTCTCTTCGTCCAGATCCTTGCCCCGGATGGCTGTATCGGACAACACGGTGACACGGTCGGGCTGCACTTCGAGAATGCCACCGGCCACGAAGATGAACTCCTCGCCGCCATCGGGCCTTTCGATGCGGACCGAACCCGGCTTGATGCGCGTGATCAGGGGGCTGTGGCGCGGGTAAATGCCGAGTTCGCCGACCTCGCCAGGGAGAGCGACAAAGCGCGCCTCGCCGGAATAGACCGATTCTTCGACACTGACAACATCAACGTGGATGGTGTTCATGGTTCACCGCCGATCAGATTTTCTTGGCTTTTTCGAATGCTTCGTCAATGGTGCCAACCATGTAGAACGCCTGCTCGGGCAGGTGATCGCACTCGCCGTTCACAATCATCTTGAAACCGCGGATGGTTTCAGCCAACGTGACGTACTTGCCGGGGGAGCCGGTGAACACTTCGGCGACGTGGAAGGGCTGGCTCAGGAAGCGCTGGATCTTGCGGGCGCGGGCCACGGCCAGCTTGTCTTCAGGGGCCAGGTCGTCCATGCCCATGATCGCGATGATGTCGCGCAGTTCACGATAGCGCTGCAGCGTGCCCTGAACCGCGCGGGCGGTGTCGTAGTGGTCGGCGCCAACGACCAACGGATCGAGCTGGCGGCTGGTCGAGTCCAGCGGGTCCACAGCCGGGTAGATACCCAGCGAGGCGATGTCACGCGACAGCACCACGGTGGAATCCAGGTGGGCAAAGGTCGTGGCGGGCGACGGGTCGGTCAAATCGTCGGCGGGCACGTAAACGGCCTGAATCGACGTGATGGAACCGACCTTGGTCGACGTGATCCGCTCCTGGAGGCGGCCCATTTCTTCGGCCAGCGTCGGCTGATAGCCCACGGCGGACGGCATGCGGCCCAGCAGCGCGGACACTTCGGTGCCGGCCAGCGTGTAGCGGTAGATGTTGTCGACGAAGAACAGCACGTCACGGCCTTCGTCACGGAAGGACTCGGCGATGGTCAGACCGGTCAGGGCCACGCGCAGACGATTGCCCGGCGGCTCGTTCATCTGGCCGTAGACCATGGCCACCTTCGATTCCGGCAGGTCGTCCAGACGCACCACCTTGGAATCGGCCATTTCATGGTAGAAGTCGTTGCCTTCGCGGGTGCGCTCACCCACACCGGCAAACACCGACAGGCCGGAGTGGGCCTTGGCGATGTTGTTGATCAGTTCCATCATGTTCACGGTCTTGCCGACGCCGGCGCCGCCGAACAGACCCACCTTGCCGCCCTTGGCGAACGGACAGACCAGGTCGATCACCTTGATTCCAGTTTCGAGCAGTTCCTGCGAAGGGCTCAGCTCGTCGTACTCCGGCGCTTTGCGGTGGATGGACGACGTCAGGGTCGCGTCGACCGGGCCCCGTTCGTCGATCGGGTTGCCGAGCACGTCCATGATCCGGCCCAGCGTCGCCTTGCCGACCGGCACGGTGATCTGGGAGCCGGTGTTGAACACCGTCAGGCCGCGGCGCAGGCCGTCGGAAGAGCCCAGCGCGATGGTACGCACCACGCCGTCACCGAGCTGCTGCTGCACTTCCAGCGTCAGCGGCGAACCTTCCATCTTGAGGGCGTCATAGACCTTGGGCATCTGGTCACGCGGGAACTCCACGTCCACCACGGCGCCGATACATTGAACAATTTTTCCTTGGGCTTGCATTTTTCGCTCCAATATTACTAATCTGCTCAGCCGCTGATGGCAGCCGCGCCGGACACGATTTCAGACAGCTCTTTGGTAATCGCGGCCTGCCGGGTCTTGTTGTAAACCAGCTTGAGTTCGGCGATCACGTTGCCGGCGTTGTCGGTCGCCGCCTTCATGGCCACCATGCGCGCAGCGTGCTCGGACGCCATGTTCTCAACCAGGGCCTGGTATACCAGCGCCTCGATGTAACGCAGCAGCAGGTTGTCGATGACGGACTGGGCGTCCGGTTCATAGATGTAGTCCCAGGACGGTTCGGATCCGCTGGCCTTGGCCTCCTGCTCCATCTTGGCGGACGACAAGGGCAGCAACTGCTCGATCACCGGCTCCTGCTTCATGGTGCTGATAAAGCGGTTGTAGCACAGATGCACCGAGTTCACTTCACCCGCGACGTAGGCGTCCAGCAACACTTTGACCGGGCCGACAAGCTTGTCCAGGTGGGGCCTGTCGCCCAGATGGGTCACCTGCGAAACCACCGACGCGCCGACGCGGTTGAGGAAGCCCAGGCCCTTGTTGCCAACGGCCACGGCCTTCGTGGTCATGCCCGCAGCCTGCGTTTCCCGCAAACGGGTCGTGACCTGGCGCAACAGGTTGGTATTGAGACCGCCGCACAGACCTTTGTCCGTCGTCATCACGATCAGCCCGACGGTCTTGCCGCTGTTAGGCTTCATGAAGTCGTGGACATACTCCGGGTTGGCCTTGCCCAAGTTGGTGGCGATGGCGCGAATCTTGGTGGCGTAAGGACGCGCAGCGCGCATGCGCTCCTGCGTTTTGCGCATCTTGGAAACCGAGATCATTTCCATCGCCTTGGTGATCTTCTTGGTGTTTTCCACCGATTTGATCTTGGTGCGTAACTCCTTGCCTGCTGCCATCAGTGGCTCCTATTGGTCAGGTGGAAATCAGGCAAAGGACTTCTTGAAATCGGCCACGGCCTGGGTCAGGGTGGCTTCTGCGTCCTTGTCCAGCGCGCGGCTCTCTTCAACCTTGCTCAGCAGCGCGGCGTGCTTGTCCTTCAGGTAGGCGTGCAGACCATGCTCGAACGGAAGGATCTTCTTGACGTCGACATCGTCCATGAAACCCTTGTTCACCGCGAACAGCGAAGCGCTCATCAGGCTGATGGGAAGCGGGCTGTACTGCTTCTGCTTGAGCAGTTCGGTCACGCGCGCGCCGCGGTCCAGCTGCTTGCGGGTGGCGTCGTCCAGATCGGACGCAAACTGCGCGAAAGCCGCCAGTTCACGGTACTGCGCCAGGTCGTTACGAATACCGCCCGACTGGCCCTTGACCACCTTGGTCTGAGCAGCGGAACCCACGCGGGACACCGAGATACCCGCGTTGATCGCGGGGCGGATGCCGGCGTTGAACAGGCTCGTTTCCAGGAAGATCTGGCCGTCGGTGATCGAGATCACGTTGGTCGGAACGAACGCGGACACGTCACCCGCCTGGGTTTCGATGATCGGCAGCGCGGTGAGTGAACCCGTCTTGCCTTTGACCTCACCTTTGGTGAAGGCCTCGACGTAGTCGGCATTGACGCGGGCGGCGCGCTCCAGCAGACGGCTGTGGAGATAGAACACATCGCCAGGATAGGCCTCGCGACCCGGGGGGCGACGCAACAGCAGCGAAACCTGGCGATAGGCCACAGCTTGTTTGGACAGATCGTCATAAACGATCAGGGCATCCTGGCCACGATCGCGGAAGTATTCGCCCATCGTGCAGCCGGAGTACGCGGAGACGTACTGCATCGCCGCGGATTCCGATGCCGAAGCGGCCACAACAATGGTGTAGTCCATCGCACCAGCCTGCTCCAGCGCACGCACCACGTTCTTGATCGACGAGGCCTTTTGCCCGATCGCGACGTAGACGCAGGTCATGTTCTGACCCTTCTGGTTGATGATCGCGTCGATCGCCACCGCGGTCTTGCCGGTCTGGCGGTCACCGATGATCAGTTCGCGCTGGCCACGGCCGATGGGCACCATGGAGTCGATCGACTTCAGGCCGGTCTGCACAGGCTGATCCACAGACTGACGCGCGATCACACCCGGCGCGACCTTTTCGATCACGTCGGTCATCTTGGCATTGATGGGACCTTTGCCGTCGATAGGCTGACCCAGCGCGTTCACCACGCGGCCAATCAGCTCGGGGCCGACGGGCACTTCCAGAATACGCCCGGTGCAGCGCACCGTATCGCCTTCGGAGATGTGCTCGTACTCACCCAAAATCACGGCGCCGACCGAGTCGCGCTCAAGGTTCAAGGCGAGGCCGAAGGTCGGCAGACCATCGGCGCCAGCCGGGAACTCCAGCATTTCACCCTGCATCACCTCGGACAGTCCGTGGATACGCACGATGCCGTCGGTCACAGACACAACGGTACCTTGGTTGCGGATGTCCGCGCTGCCGGTCAGGCCTTCGATGCGGCTCTTGATCAGTTCAGAAATTTCTGCGGGATTGAGTTGCATGACTCTTTCCTTCTTCCTTAAATAGGCCGATGGCTTACGCCGTCAGCGCGACTTTCATTTGTTCCAGGCGTGCCTTGACGGACGTGTCCAGGACCTCGTCACCCACCACCACACGAATCCCGCCGATCAGGTCCGGCTCAAGCTCCACCTTGACATTGAGCTTGCGTCCGAAACGCGACTCCAGCGTTGCTGCCACGTCGGCCAACGCCGCTGCGTCAATCGGAAATGCGCTGTAAACCACTGCGTCGGAGGTTCCGCTCAGCGAGTTCTTGAGGTTGCGGAACTGCTGAGCCATTTCAGGCAGCACCGCGAGACGACCATTTTCGATGACCGTGCGCAGGAAGTTCCGGGCGCTGTCCGGCAAGGCGCTCTTGGCCACGCCCGTGATCAGAGCGACCACCTGGTCCACCGAGGTCTTGGGACTGTCGGCAAACTGCAGCAACTGCGGATTGCCAGCGATCGCCGCCAGCTCATCCAGCCATGCGGCGGCACCTGCGAGGTCCGCGGAAGAGGCCTTGAACAGCGCTTCGGCATAAGGGCGCGCGATGGTGGCAAGTTCAGCCATGGCGATCCCTTTTACAGTTCGGTCTTGAGACGGTTGAGCAGGTCGGCATGAACGCCGGCATTGACCTCTTTGCGGAGAATCTGCTCGGCACCCTTGACTGCCAGCGCGGCAACCTGCTCACGCAGCTCCTCGCGCGCCTTGACCGTTTGCTGCTCAGCCTCAGCCTTCGCGGCAGCAACGATCTTGCTGCCTTCCTCGCTGGCGCGAACCTTGGCCTCTTCGATGATCGCCAGCGCCCGCCGCTCGGCATCGGCCAGGCGTGCGGCCGTCTCGGTGCGCGACTGGGCCAGCTCGTCCTCGACGCGCTTGTTGGCGGACGAAAGCTCAGCCTTCGCCCGGTCGGCCGCTGCGAGGCCTTCGGCGATTTTCTTGGCACGTTCGTCGAGCGCAAGTGCGATGGGCGGCCACACGAACTTCATCGTGAACCAGACCAGAATCGCAAAGACGATCGCTTGGACGAACAGGGTTGCATTGATACTCACAGCAACACCCTTTCAGTCAGTTGATGAACAGGCGGGCGATTACTTCAGAACGAAGGGGTTTGCGAACGCGAACATCATCGCGATACCGACGCCGATCAGGAAGGCCGCGTCGATCAGACCGGCCAGCAGGAACATCTTCGTCTGCAGTTCGTTCATCAGTTCGGGCTGACGGGCGGCCGATTCGAGATACTTGCTGCCCATGATGCCGATGCCGATACAGGCACCGATGGCGCCCAGGCCAATGATCAAACCAGCGGCGAGTGCAACAAAGCCGAGAACGTGTTCCATTTAAAGCTCCTGTGGATGAAAAGTGAAAGTTAAGGAAAGGGAAACTGAAAAAAAACCGGAAATCAGTGCGCGTCGTGCGCCTGTCCGACGTACACCAGCGTCAACATCATGAAGATGAACGCCTGCAACGCGACGATCAGGATGTGGAAGATCGACCAGATCGACCCCGCAATGATGTGACCGATCGTCAGCATGATGCCCGACAACGACAACGCAGCGGCTCCACCCATCAAGGCGATCAGCATGAACAGCAATTCGCCCGCATACATGTTGCCGAACAGTCGCATGCCGTGTGAAACCGTCTTGGCGGCAAATTCGATCATCTGCATGACGAAGTTTGGAATCCACAGCAAAGGGTGAGCACCGAAAGGCGCACAGAACAGCTCGTGAATCCAGCCGCCCAGGCCTTTGATCTTGATGTTGTAGTAGATACAGATCAGAAGCACCGAAGTGCTCAGCCCCAGCGTGGTGGACAGATCGGCCGTGGGCACGACACGCATGTAGGCATGGTGCGGATCGTGTCCCGCAGCGCCGAAGATGACCTCCCAGATGCGCGGTATGAGGTCTACCGGCAGAAAGTCCATGGCGTTCAGCGCGAAAATCCAGACGAACACCGTGAGGGCCAATGGCGAAACGAACTTGCGGCTCTCGGCGTTGTGGATGATGCTCTTGGACTGGTTGTCCACCATTTCCACCAGAATTTCGACCGCTGCCTGGAAACGCCCCGGAACGCCGGACGTCGCGCTGCGAGCAGCCTTCCAGAGGAAGTACGTCATCACCACCCCAATCAGGGCCGCCCAGAAAATGGAGTCGTAGTTGTAAACCGAGAAATCGACCACGCCCTTCATGGGCTTGTTCTGAAGATGCGTCAGGTGGTGACCAATGTACTCACCCGCGGTAGGTCCGGTTCCAGCAGCCATCTGTTTACTCTTGCTTAAGTTCTACGCTTCGGGCGGAGCACAAGCGCCACCCAGTACACCTTCATCGTCAACACCAGACCGACCAGCAAAGCCGGCCAACTGAGGTTGACCACCAGCCTTGGCGCCGCGAACAACATCGCGACCGTCAAGGCAATCTTGACCATCTCCCAGATGAAAAACCCGAAAGCCGCGCCCACTGCGCGCGCCTGCGGATCCTTCAGCGACAACCTGCGCATCAGCCCCCGGGCAAACAAGGCAGCAGGAATCACCACTGCCAACGCACCATACCCGGCCGACCAACCCACACTTGCCCGCCCGGTCAGTCCCCAAGCAGCCAGAGCCACCAGGATGCCGACCGAAGCCTGCACCGAGACCACCTTTGCCGGCGAGACCGACGGGTTCTTTTCGCTCCATTGCCGGGCCTCTTCGGCCGTCAAGGGCTTGAACTCGGACTCACTCGCCTCCAACTCGTTCAACGGTGCCATTGTTGCCATGTCAGATTACGCCCAGGTTACGTCCGTCTTGCCGTCGGACCGTGCCTGCGCTTTCCAGCAAAGCCCTTCATTATACGTAGAAACCCGCGAATCCCAAATACCCTTCACCGAACGGGCGCCAGGCAGGCGGCCGTGCCGGTCGACTTCGTTCCCGTGGCCCGCCTCGGGTCAATGGTCCGCCCGCACGATGCGGGCCGTTTCGGAATGCGGACATCGAGGCGGCATGGAGGGGGACATGCGCGCCTTGAACCTGCCGTTGACTGGCTGCGTCCGGTTCGATCGGTGAGAATTGCCAGCTTGGATCGCCTGTCAAGACCTGGCGGCCGATGCTCAAGACCAGAAAGGACCCCTCATGAGCGGCTCATTCACCGCGCCAGCATCGCCCGGCTCCGACCCGCGCAAGGAATCGCTCATCGAATACCCGTGCGCGTTCCCGATCAAGGTCATGGGGAACCACGCGCCCGGATTCGTGGCCGCCCTCGTCCATGTCACCCGGCAGTTCGATCCGTATTTTGATGACACCCTCGTCGAGCTGCGCGAGAGCAAGGGCGGGAAATACCTTGGCGTCACCCTGACCGTCACCGCCACCAGCCGGGAACAACTTGACGAGCTGTACCGCACGCTGTCGAGTCATCCGATGGTGAAGGTCGTCCTTTGATCCGCAAGCGCTCCGAAAACCCACTGCACTGGCCATGCCGCGCGCTCGCCTTGATTCAGCCATGTTGATGGGTTCCGGGCGATGAGCATCGCAACCACGCAACTGGGACGGGTCGACTATGTGCCCACGGCTGCCGCGATGCAGGCCTATACCGAACGGCGCGGGCCCGACACGGCCGACGTGCTGTGGGTCTGCGAGCACCCGCCGGTCTACACCCAGGGCTTGGCCGGCAAGGAGGCCCACCTGCTGGATCCTGGCGCCATTCCCGTGGTGCAAACCAATCGCGGCGGACAGGTCACCTACCACGGCCCCGGTCAGGTGGTGGCCTATCCGCTGATCGACCTGCAACGCGCCGGCTATTACGTGAAGGAATATGTCTACCGGATCGAGGAAGCGGTGATCCGCACGCTGATGGCTTTTGGCGTCACCGGGCACCGCGTGGCCGGGGCGCCGGGCATCTACGTGCGGCTCGACGACCCCTTCTCCCATGCGGCACTGACCGGCCCGGCGCCCGCCGACGATCCGTTCCGGGGGCTGGGCAAGATCGCGGCGCTGGGCATCAAGGTCAGCCGGCATTGCACCTACCACGGTGTGGCGCTGAACGTGGCGATGGATCTGGAACCGTACTCGCGTATCAACCCCTGCGGCTACGCGGGCCTGAAAACGATCGATCTTTCTACAATCGGCCTCTCGGTCGCGTGGTCCGAGGCTGCCCAGTTGCTGGGTCAGAAGCTCGCCACCTACCTCGCCCCCTGAACCGGGGGTTGTCGCCGTCGCGTAAGCGCCGGCCCATGGTTGCACCGCGCGGCATGCCGCCGATGAGGAAGCGAAAACGATGAACCCGAAAGACGTTGTACGCGACGCACAACCCGCAGAAGCCTACGATGCAACCGCCAAGCAAAAGGCCGGCGCGAAGCTGTCGCGCATCCCGATCAAGGTCCAGCCGGGCGACATCCTCAAGAAACCCGACTGGATCCGGGTCAAGGCCGGCAGCCCGACCACGCGGTTCTACGAAATCAAGGATGTGCTGCGCGCCAACAAGCTGGTGACCGTGTGCGAAGAGGCCAGTTGCCCCAACATCGGCGAATGCTTTGGCAAGGGCACGGCCACGTTCATGATCATGGGCGACAAGTGCACGCGGCGCTGCCCGTTCTGCGACGTCGGCCATGGCCGGCCCGACCCGCTGGACGTGAACGAGCCCGAGAACCTGGCCCGGACGATCGCCGCGCTCAAGCTCAGCTACGTGGTGATCACCAGTGTGGACCGTGACGACCTGCGCGATGGTGGCGCCGGCCATTTTGTCGAATGCATCCGCAAGACCCGCGAGCTGTCACCGGGCACGCAGATCGAGGTGCTGGTGCCCGATTTCCGCGGCCGTGACGACCGCGCGCTGGAGATCCTCAAAGCCGCGCCGCCGGACGTGATGAACCACAACCTCGAAACCATCCCTCGCCTGTACAAAGAGGCCCGCCCTGGCTCCGATTACGCGTTCAGCCTGAACCTGCTGAAAAAGTTCAAGGGCCTGTTTCCGGACGTGCCCACCAAGAGCGGGCTGATGGTGGGCCTGGGCGAAACCGACGACGAGATCCTGGACGTGATGCGCGACATGCGGGCCCACCACATCGAGATGCTGACCATCGGCCAGTACCTGGCGCCCAGCACTGCCCACCTGAGCGTCAAACGCTACGTGCACCCGGATACCTTCAAGATGTTCGAAACCAGGGCCTACGAAATGGGTTTCCGGCACGCCGCCGTGGGCGCCATGGTGCGCTCCAGCTACCACGCCGACCGGCAAGCCGACCATGCGCTTGGTAGAAGCGACACCTGAAACACTCCTTTTTTCATAGCTGCGCGTGGCCATTCCAAGATGGTAACAGGCAGTTCTTGCCCACATTTTGCGGCGAAATGGAACTCCCAGGTCCCGCGCCAGCGTGCAGCACCAGCCCGGATCGATCAGCGCGACAGGGCGCTGGCCGGTTCGTCGGATTCCAGCACCTTCTGGGCCCAGACGCGCAGCTTGGTGGTGTCTGCGCGCAGCACCTCCTGCTTGACCACCAGGATTTGCGTGGGATGCATCGAAAAGCTGCGCAGGCCCAGGCCCAGCAGCAATCGGGTCATCGCGGGATCGCCGGCCATTTCGCCACAGACACTGATGCCCTTGCCCTGGGCGTTGCACTCGGCGATGGTGTCCGCGATGAGCCGCAGCACCGCCGGGTGCAGCGGGTCGTACAGGTGGGCGACCGACTCGTCGGCGCGGTCGATCGCCAGCGTGTACTGGATCAGGTCGTTGGTCCCGATCGACAGGAAGTCGAAATACTTCAGGAACAGGCGCAGCGTGAGCGCCGCGGCCGGCACCTCGATCATCGCGCCGAGCTTCAACGGGCCGTAGACCATGCCCTGGTTGTCCAGCTGGGCGCGCGCATGGTCCAGCAGGGCCAAGGTCTGGCGGATCTCGCTGCCATGTGCCAGCATCGGAATCAGCAGGTGCACTTGGCCATGGGCGGCCGCGCGCAGAATGGCGCGCAACTGGGTAAGAAACATCGCCGGATCGGCCAGGCTCCAGCGGATGGCTCGCAAACCCAGCGCCGGATTCAGGTGGGCGTCGTCATGATGGGCCTCGTCAAGTGGCTTGTCGGCCCCCACATCCACGGTGCGGATCGTCACCGGCAGTCCCTGCATGCCCTCGACCGCGCGGCGGTAGGCCTGGTATTGCTCTTCCTCGTCGGGCAGGCGGCCCTGGCGGCCCATGAACAGAAACTCGCTGCGGAACAGGCCCACGCCGACCGCCCCCATCTTGATCGCCGTCAGGGTGTCGTCCGGCATCTCGATGTTGGCCAGCAGTTCGACCCGCTGCCCGTCCAGCGTGACCGCCGACGTGTTGCGCAGGCGTGAAAGCCGTTCGCGCTCCAGTTCTCCCTGTCGCTGGCGGAACCCGTACTCGGCCAGGATGATCGGCGACGGATCGACGATCACGACGCCGGCTTCGCCGTCGATGATGATCCAGTCGTCCTGCCGGATCAGCTGCGACGCCGAACGGGCACCCACCACCGCGGGAATGTCCATGCTGCGCGCCACGATGGCCGTGTGCGAGGTCTTGCCACCCACGTCGGTGACAAAGCCGGCAAACACGCTCTGCTTGAACTGCAGCATGTCGGCCGGGGAGAGATCGTGCGCCACCAGCACCAGCGGCACGTCCAGCGTGTCATCCAGCAGCAGGTCTTGCTGACGTTTCTGGCGCGGCACCGGCGTGTTGACCGGCGAGACCGATCCCTGCATGCGCCGCAACACCCGCTCCACCACCTGTTCCAGGTCGGCCTTGCGTTCGCGCAGGTAGTCATCCTCCATCTCGTCGAACTGGCGCGAGATGGCTTCGAACTGGGTCGTGAGCGCCCATTCGGCGTTGTAGAGACGGTCGCGGATCCAGTGCTTCACGCCGCTGGTCAGCGCCTCGTCCTGCAGCAACATGAGGTGGACATCCAGCAGCGCGGCCAGTTCGTGCGGCGCGTCCTTGGGCATCTCGTGCAGCAGGCGCTGCAGCTCATCGACAACCGCGTTGCGCCCGGCGCGAACCCGGTCGATCTCGGACTCGACCTGATCGGCCGTGATGAAGTAGTGCGCCACATCCAGCCGGCTGGACGCCACGATCACGGCGCGCCCGATGGCCACCCCCCGGGCAACCGCAATGCCGTGCACGCTGAAGGTCATGATGCGCGCGGAGCCCAACGGCCCCGGTCAGTCGGAATGGGATCCATTTGGCGGTGCTTGGAAGCGGCCGGCCGCGGCGCGGGACCGCCCCACGAAAAGCCGGCCCCCGCCGGGGGCAGCGCAGCACACGCAAGGGCAGGCGCGGGGGCCGTCACCTCATTCGCCTTCGCCGAACTTGTCGGCCATCAGGGCCAGCAGCGCGTCCATGGCCTCCTGCTCGCGCTCGCCGTCGGTCTCCAGCGTCACCTCGGCGCCTATCCCCGCCGCCAGCATCATGACGCCCATGATGCTCTTCGCATTGACCCTGCGCTCGCCGCGGCTCAGCCACACCTCACACGGGAAGCTGCCGGCCAGCTTGGTCAGTTTGGCCGAGGCTCGCGCATGCAGGCCCAATTTATTGCTGATGATCGTGCTGGTCTTTAACATGGTTTTTTCGGGTCTGGTTCTGGGGCGCGGTCACCGCCACCTGCATCACGCCCTGGGTGCCGCCGGTGACGGCGCGCGACGCCAAGGCCTCCAGCGGTTCGTGCCGGTAGCTGACCGCGCGCAGCAGCATCGGCAGGTTGACGCCGGTCACGAGCCGGGAATTCAATCCGTCGACCAGTTTCTGCGCCACGTTGCTGGGTGTTGCGCCGAACACATCGGTCAGCACCACCACGCCATCGTTACCGGGCCGATCGCGCAGCTGCCGCAGGGCGATCCGGGCGGCCGCCAGGGTTTCCTCCGGCGGGGCATGGGGCGCGGTATCGATCGCCACCACCGAGGGGCCGCAGTCCGGAAAGACGTGCAGGGCACATTCCCGAAGCGCATGGGCCAGCGGAGCGTGGGCAATGATGAGGATGCCGTTCATGAGCCCTGATTATGGGGTTTCGCCCACAGAAAATAGCCGTAGGCCGCCATGCAGCAAGCAAGGAACACCCCGACTGCCGTCTGATAGGCCGCCACATCACCGAACCCCAGCGCCCTGACACCATCGATCAGCAGTCCGATCCCCCATTGCACGACGAACACGCCGGCAAAGATGACGAGGTTGTAGGCCGACAACGCCCGTCCAGCCAGCGTCTGCGGAAACGCCATGCCCACGGCCGGCTGGGCCAGCGAAACAAAACTGCAACTCATGCAATACAAGGCAATTGCGGGCGTTGCCAGCGTGGAAAGGCCATCGCCAGCTATCACAATAATAGCAAGCAAAATGAAGCTGAACGGCAGCCCCCAGGCGATCAGGCGCTCGGCGGTGAAGCCGCGACGCACCAACACGGGATTGACCATGCCCCAGGTCCAGAACGTGCCGAGCATGCAGACGTTGATCCAGAACAGGCCCGTGGCGGCCTGCGCGGACGTGTAGCTGCAAACCTTGATCATCCAGGGCACGGCCCACAGCGTCTGCATCGCGATCAGGCCGCCGTAGCTGAAAAACCCGATCGGCGTCATGCGCCGGAAATAGGGATGGCGCCAGACGGCGGCATAGCTGGCCTCGGAACCCTCGGCCGGGGCGTTTTCGGGCGCCGACCAGGCCGGCACCGCCATCGCGATCCACACCATGGCCACCGCGAGAGCCACCGCCAGCCCCCAGAACAGGGGGCGCCAACCGAGCAGCGGCACCAGCCACTGCACCGGCAGGGTCGAGGCCACCATGCCCAGCGAGCCGGTCATCAGCATCCAGGAGTTGGCACGCAGTTGGGCGCTGGCATCAAGCCAACGGCGGTTGCCCGTCAGCGGTGCCATCAAACAGGCGCTGACACCGGCACCGATCAGCACCCGCGCGCCCAGCAGCGCCGAAAAGCCCCCCGCCAGCGAAAACGCCACGCAGCCCACCAGCGCCACGCTGAGCAGGCTCAGGATCACCTTGCGCGGGCCGTGGCGATCCAGCCAGGCGCCCATCGGCAGTTGCGTGGCCGAAAAACCCAGAAAGTACCCCCCGGCCAGCAAGCCCAGATCGCGGGCGTTCAAGCTGAATTCCGCCGTGAGCACCGGCGACAGGGTCGCCGTGATGGCGCGCAACAGCGCCGAAAAGAAATAGGCGAACGCGAAGGCGAGAAAGACGACGATCGCGGTACGCCGTGGCAGCAGGTTCATCGCGCGCCCTGCTGCAGGCGCAAGCCGGCAAAAAAGGCGTCCGCCACCTCGCCGACGACCGGTTCGGCATAGACCACCGCGTGAAACAGCCACACCCTCTGGGGCGTCGCCGCGGCAAACCAGGCAGCCTGGGCACCGACCGGTCGGCCCTCGCGGGTCTGGCCGCGGGCGGACAGGCGAACCGACTCCGGCAACGTCAGGCTGCCGGCCGGCTGAAACGGCTGCTCGCTCACCGCCTGGGCCCGCATCCCTGCCAGCGTCGCGGCTCGCCACTGCGCCAGCGCGGCGCCGGGGCTGACGCCGACCGGCAACGGCATCCGGCTCACCGCAAGCGTCGCGCCGCCGGTTTCGCAGCCGGTCATCGACAGCGGCACCGAATGGCCCGCCAGCGTGACCGTTTGGCTCGCGTGGTCGGGCTTGCAGGGAAGCACGATGGTCAGCGGTGCGCCTTCGAGCCGGATCTCCCGCCAGTTCCAAGCCGGGCTGCAGGAAGCGAGCCAGGCCAACAGGGGGAACAGCAGCAAGAACATCCGGCGCATCGGCCCCATTATCGAGGGGCCTTGCTTTTTCGCGACAATGAAGCCATGAACTCACTCGATGGCATCCGCATCCTCGACCTGTCGCGCGTGCTCGCCGGGCCTTGGTGCACCCAGACCCTGGCCGATCTCGGCGCCGACGTGATCAAGATCGAGCGCCCCGGCAGCGGCGACGACACGCGCAGCTGGGGCCCGCCGTTCCTGAAAGACCGCGATGGCCACGATTCCCACGAGGCCGCCTACTACCTCGGCGCCAACCGCAACAAGCGTTCGGTGACCTGCGACATCGCCACCCCGCAGGGCCAAGCCCTGGTGCACGACCTGGTGCCGCACTGCGATGTGTTCGTGGAGAACTTCAAGGTCGGCGACATGGCCCGCTACGGTCTGGACCACGCCAGTCTGAAGGCGCTCAACCCACGCCTGGTGTACTGCAGCGTCACCGGCTTTGGCCAGACCGGGCCGTACCGCGAGCGCGCCGGCTACGACTACGCCATCCAGGGCATGGGCGGGCTGATGAGCATCACCGGCGAGCGCGACGACCTCGGCGGTGGCCCGCAGAAGGTGGGCGTGGCCGTGGCCGACCTGTTCACCGGCATGTACGCCACGGTGGCGATCCTGGCCGCGCTGCGCCACGCCGAGCGCACCGGCGAAGGCCAGCATGTGGACGCCGCGCTGCTGGACACGCAGGTCGCCATGCTGGCCAACATGGGTGCCAACTACCTCGTGGGCGGCAAGATTCCCGGTCGGGCCGGCAACGCGCACCAGAACATCGTGCCGTACCAGGTGTTCGAGGTCGCGCCAGCGGCCGATGGCCACCGCGATCACCTGATCCTGGCCGTCGGCAACGACGGCCAGTACGCCAAGTTCTGCGCCGTGGCCGGACATCCGGAGCTGGCCACCGATCCGCGCTACGCCCGAAACCAGGACCGGGTGCGCAACCGCGCCGAGCTGGTGCCGCTGTTGCAGGACATCATGCGCACGCGCACCAAGGCCGCGTGGCTGGCGGCGCTGGAGCAGGCCAAGGTGCCGTGCGGGGCGATCAACAACATCGCCGAGGTGTTCGACGACCCGCAGGTGCGCGAGCGCGGCATGGTCACCACCTGGAACCACCCGGTGAACCCCGAGCTGCATCTGGTGGCCAGCCCGATCCGGCTCAGCGCCACGCCGGTACGCACCGACCGGCCGCCACCTTTGCTCGGCGAGCAGACCGACGAAGTGCTGCGCACGCTGCTGGGCTACTCCGAGGCCCGCATCGCCGCCCTGAGAGAAGGGGGCGTGATCTGATGGCCCACTTTGTCCTGGTTCATGGCGCGTGGCATGGCGCCTGGTGCTGGCGCCACGTCACCGAAGCGCTGATCCGTGCCGGGCACCGGGCGCATGCCGTGACCCTGACCGGGCTGGGCGAACGCGCGCACCTGCTGAGCCCCGCCATCACGCTGGAAACGCACATCGCCGACGTGATCGGCGTCATCGAGGCCGAAGAACTCGACGACGTGGTGCTCGCGGTGCACTCCTACGCCGGCATGCTGGGCACGGCGGTGGCCGACCGCTTGCCGCAACGCCTGGCCCACCTGGTCTACGTCGACGCGGTGGTGCCCAAGCCCGGTGAAAGCTGGAGCAGCACCCATGCCCGCGCCACCCGCGAGGCCCGCCTGGCCGCCGCCGCAGCCGACCCGAACCACAGCTTCCCGCCGCCCGATCCCGTCGTCTTCGGTCTGGACGGACCAGCGCACGACTGGGTGCGGCGGCGCCAGACGCCCCACCCTGGGCATACCTACGAAGCCCCGCTGGATTTCGACCCCGGGCGGGTTGCGGGGGTGCCGCGCACCTTCATCAACTGCACCCAACCACCGCTGGCGACGATCGACGTGATCCGCGCGCGCGTGTCGGACCCGCGCTTCTGGGACGGCGCCTGGCTGCCCGGTGCCCAGGTGGTGGACCTGCCGACCGGACACGATCCGATGGTCAGCGAGCCCGCCGAACTGGTACACCTTCTGCTGGAACGCGTCCCGTAAACCGGAACGGTTCGGCTCGCGGGCAGTCGCCGTGACGCGCCCCCCCCCGCGAGCGAAACGGCCTTGCCTTGAATGCGCCGGTCCTGGCGCGACCTTGATCAGCGACCGGTTTACCCGGGTATCGTCGCTTGACTTGATTAATTCAGGAATGAAAAATGACGCGCTTCATGCCGATCGCACCTTCGGGCGCGCGCCAACCAACGAGGTTGCACTTATTGTGAAGTGAATGCGTCGTGACAAGCCTTGCAGGTTTCTCGCGTCGCGGCATAGGCAGATTTGAGGTTGTCCAGATTCCCCGTCTTCGCTGCTGCAGCAAGTTTGACCGTCTCTGCCTGCATCTTGTCGGCCAATTCCTTGAACTTCCCCGGATCAGTCCAGATCGCCGGCTTGGCATCGGTCGGCGCCCCTTTGTCCGTCCCCGGCCCAAATGCTGTCCAAGGAAGTTTGGCAAGCATCACAACCAACTCCGCGCTGTCTGCCGCGACTTTTGGGTCATAGGGTGTTCGACCGCTGGCCATTCCTCCGATTGATCCGTAAAACGCCCGCCCTTGAACTGTCATGACGCTCTGGCGATATTTGATTGCGTCTTCTGGCTTGCGAAACTGTGCCGTTGCTGTCGTTGCGGTCGTGGCGATGAAGCCGGCAAGAGCCAATAGAGCGATTTTTTTCTTCATAGGGGGTTCCTTGTTGATACAAATGGGCTGCTTCGACTGAGGATGTCGTGCCGTAAAGGTTCCCGTATCTAGGGAAATCCCTGACGGCGTTCAGCGACTCCGACGACAGAGGCAATCTCTCTCAGCCAAAATCGCATTTATTGCACGAGGACATGGAGAGTTCGCATGCACACGGTCCGAATCTGGGATGCGCCGACGCGGGTGTTTCATTGGGCACTGGTGGGTTGTTTCGCGGGGTTGATCATCACCGGGAAGACCGGAGGTAATGCGATGGAATGGCATTTCCGACTCGGTTATTTGACGGCATCACTTCTACTATTTCGCCTGATTTGGGGAGTGATCGGGGGAAAGTGGTCTCGTTTTTCGTCTTTTCAACTCAGCCCACGCGCAGTCACGGACCATTTGCACGGGCGTAAGCGTGTCGCGTCTGTGCCTGGCCATAATCCGCTTGGCGCACTCTCGATACTTGCCATGCTCATGTTCCTTCTCGTGCAAGTCGGCACCGGGCTGATCACGGAAGACATTGGCGGCGAGACGTTTGGGCCTTTGAGTGGTCTCGTGTCGAGGGCCGCCGTCAAATTGGCCAGTGGTTATCACAAAGAAGTCGGATCAACGCTTTTGCTGGTTCTGACCGCCCTTCATTTGCTCGCCGTGACGATGTATCTTGTTCGCAAGAAAGAAAACCTTATCAAGCCAATGTTGACGGGCGATAAGATTCTCATCACGCCCGTGACCCCCTCGCGCGACGACGTGAGGTCGCGTGCGACAGCCACGGTCATCCTGATCTTGTGCGCGGCACTCATCATGTTCGTTGTAAAGCTGGGCAACTGAAAGCAGGCTAAACTGAATTTGTAATTGCTGCGCCTCCTGCCTTCGTGGAAACCTCAAGGACTCAGTTCATCACCCCAGCCACCCTTGCCGAATGGGATGCGACGCGCCTCATCTTCCAGGAGTACGCACGATCCTTGGGTGTGGATCTCTGCTTTCAGAACTTCGAGGCGGAACTGGCCAGCCTGCCGGGGGACTACGCCGAGCCGCGCGGCGCCTTGCGTCTGGTCTTGGTTGACGGGCAGATCGCCGGCTGCTGCGCACTGCGTGCGCTGGACAACGTCGACTACCCCAACGCGAGCGAAATGAAGCGGCTGTTTGTGCGGCCGGCCTTCCGGGGCCTGGGCCTGGGCCGACAGCTGGCCGAAGCGATTCTGGATGCCGCCCGGCTGGCGGGTTACGGCTGCGTGTTGCTGGACACGCTGAGCGACATGGAGACGGCGCGGGCGCTGTACGAGGATCTGGGCTTCGAGGAAATTCCGCCCTACTACCACAACCCCATCGTCGGCGCCCACTACCTGAAGGTGGATATCTAGCCGGCTCGGGCTGCGCCCGGCGTCAACCGGCCGCGGCCCGCTACCGATTTCGTAGTAATCCGCCCTGGCTCAGGCCTTGGCCTGCGCCAGCAGGGTGGCCGCGTCACTGACTTCGAACTTGCCCGGTCCTTCGACATTGAGCGTCGCCACCTTGCCGTCCTTGACCAGCATCGAGTAGCGGTTGCTGCGAACGCCCATGCCCTTGCCGGTGAGATCCAGCGTCAGTCCAGTCGCCTGGGTGTACGCGGCGCTGCCGTCTGCCAGCATGCGGACCTTGGCGCCCGTCTTCTGGTCGCGCGCCCACGCGCCCATCACGAAGGCATCGTTGACGCTCACGCACCAGATTTCGTCGACACCGGCGGCCTTGAACTCGTCGTATTTCTCGACAAAGCCGGGCACGTGCTTGGCAGAACACGTGGGCGTGAACGCGCCGGGCAACGCGAACAGCGCGATCGTCTTGCCGGCGGCGGCCTTGGTGACATCGACCGGGTTGGGGCCGATGCTGCAGCCATTGCCTTCGACTTCGACGTATTCCATCAGGGTGGCAGCGGGAAGGGCGTCACCGACTTTGATCATGGGGGTCTCCTGGTTTGAACGTGAAAAAGGCCGCGCACGACACGGGTGGGGCCCAAAACAAAAACGACCCACATTGTGGGCCGTTTTCAATGGACATGTTGTCCGCAGGGCTGCTCGGGATCAGACCACGGCCGCCTTTTGAACCAGGCGGGACGCCACCCAGTTCTTGGTCTTGGAAATCGGCCGGCTTTCGGTGATTTCGATCACGTCGCCGAGCTGGTACTGGCCGGCTTCGTCGTGCGCGTGGTACTTGCTCGACTTGGCGACGATCTTGCCGTACAGCGCGTGCTTCACGCGGCGCTCCACGAGCACGGTCACCGTCTTAGCGCGCTTGGCGCTGACCACCTTGCCGATCAAGGTGCGCTTGAGGGATGTCTTTGCTTCCGTCATGGTCACTCCTTACTTGGCAGCCTGCTTTTCAGCAAGAATGGTCTTGGCCCGCGCGATGTCGCGGCGCGTGCTGCGCAGCGTGGCGGTGTTGTTGAGTTGTTGCGTGGCCTTTTGCATGCGCAGGCCGAAATGGGCCTTTTGCAGGGCTTTCACCTCGGCTTCAAGTCCGGCAACGTCTTTCTGGCGAAGTTCAGCAGCTTTCATTTCTTCCTTCTCCTGAATCATTGACCGATCATGCGTGCCACGAACGTGGTGCGCAGCGGCAGCTTGGCAGCGGCCAGACGGAAAGCTTCACGGGCAAGCTCTTCCGGCACACCGACGATCTCGTAGATCACCTTGCCGGGCTGGATCTCAGCCACGTAGTACTCCGGGTTGCCCTTGCCGTTACCCATACGGACTTCGGCCGGCTTGGTGGAAATCGGCTTGTCGGGGAAGACGCGAATCCAGATGCGGCCACCGCGCTTGACGTGGCGCGAAATGGCACGGCGGGCGGATTCGATCTGGCGCGCCGTCAGGCGACCGCGATCGATGGACTTCAGGCCAAAATCACCGAACGCCACCGAGTTGCCACGTGTGGCAACGCCGGTGTTACGGCCTTTTTGCTCCTTGCGATACTTTCTGCGAGCAGGTTGCAGCATGTTTATTCTCCTTTGGCACCGTCAGCTGCTGCAGCCGGCGCGCCTACCTTGCGGACGCGCTTAACGGTGGTTTTCGCATCGGCGCCGGTCGCCTCCGCGGGTTTGTCGCTGCCGTCGGCGGGCGCGGCATTGCTGCCGGGCGCGCGACGGGGGCCGCCACGGCGGTCACCGGCCGGACGATCGCCGGGACGGGCGTCGCGACGGGGACCGCGCGGACGACGCTCATCATCCGGACGCGGGGTCTCCACGGCCGGCAGGTCGTTGCGGCCAAGGGTGTCGCCCTTGTAGACCCAGACCTTGACGCCGATCACACCGTAGGTGGTCTTGGCTTCTGAGGTACCGTAGTCGATGTCGGCGCGCAGCGTGTGAAGCGGCACGCGCCCTTCGCGGTACCACTCGCAGCGGGCGATTTCGATGCCGTTCAGACGACCGGACGACATGATCTTGATGCCCAGGGCGCCCAGGCGCATTGCGTTCTGCATCGCGCGCTTCATGGCGCGACGGAACATGATGCGTTTCTCCAGCTGCTGGGTGATGCTGTCGGCAATCAGCTTGGCATCGATTTCGGGCTTGCGCACCTCTTCGATGTTGACCGCGACCGGCACGCCCAGGCGGCTGGCGAGTTCCTTCTTGAGCGCTTCGATGTCTTCGCCCTTCTTGCCGATCACCACGCCAGGGCGGGCCGAGAAGATGGTGATGCGGGCGTTCTTGGCCGGACGCTCGATCAGGATGCGCGAAACGGCCGCGTTCTTGAGCTTGGTCTTGAGGTAATCGCGAACCTTGATGTCTTCGGCCAGCATGCCGGCGAAGTCACGGTTGTTCGCGTACCAACGCGAGGACCAGTTGCGGCTCACCGAGAGGCGGAAGCCGGCGGGGTGGATTTTCTGTCCCATAAGTTCCTGGCCTCTCTCAGTTACCGACCGTCACGTACACATGGCACGTGGGCTTTCTGATCTGGTTGCCGCGGCCTTTGGCGCGGGCCGTGAAGCGGCGCAGCGAAGCGCCTTGCTCGACATAGATGGTCTTGACCTTCAGTTCGTCGATGTCGGCGCCGTCGTTGTGCTCGGCGTTGGCGATGGCGGACTCAAGCACCTTCTTGATGATGACGGCGGCTTTTTTCTGCGTGAACTGCAGCGTGTTGAGCGCCTGGTCCACTTTCTTGCCACGAATCAGGTCGGCGACCAGACGGCCCTTGTCGACCGACAGACGGACGCCCCGGAGGACTGCACGTGTTTCCATGGTCTTTCCTTATTTCTTCTGGACTTTTTTGTCCGCGGGGTGACCCTTGAACGTCCGGGTCAGCGCGAACTCACCCAGCTTGTGGCCCACCATCTGGTCGGTGATGTAGACAGGCACGTGCTGCTTGCCGTTGTGAACGGCAATGGTCAACCCGATGAATTCGGGCAGAACCATGGAGCGACGCGACCAGGTCTTGATCGGCTTCTTGTCCTTGCTGGTCACGGCCTTGTCGACCTTGGCCACCAGGTGGTGGTCAACAAACGGACCCTTTTTGAGAGAGCGAGTCATTTGTTACCCCTTACTTCTTCCGACGCGACACGATCATGACCTGCGTGCGCTTGTTGTTACGGGTGCGGTAACCCTTGGTCAGGTTGCCCCACGGATCGACGGCATGCCGGCCTTCGCCGGTGCGGCCTTCGCCACCACCGTGCGGGTGGTCGATCGGGTTCATGACCACGCCGCGGACCGTCGGGCGAATGCCCATCCAGCGCTTCACACCGGCCTTGCCCAAGCGGCGCAGGCTGTGTTCCTCGTTGGCGACCTCGCCGATGGTGGCGCGGCATTCGACGTGAACCTTGCGGACTTCGCCGGAACGCATGCGAACCTGGGCATAGGTGCCTTCACGGGCCAGCAACGTGGCGGACGTGCCGGCCGAGCGGGCAATCTGCGCGCCCTTGCCGGGCTTCAGTTCGATGCAATGAATCGTCGAACCGACCGGGATGTTGCGGATCGGCAGCGTGTTGCCGACGCGGATCGGCGCTTCAGAGCCGCTGATCAGCGTGGCGCCCACCTCGAGGTTGCGCGGCGCAATGATGTAACGACGCTCGCCGTCGGCGTAGCACACCAGGGCGATGTGCGCGGTGCGGTTCGGGTCGTATTCGATGCGTTCGACCTTGGCCGGAATCGCATCCTTGTCACGGCAGAAGTCCACGACACGGTAGTGGTGCTTGTGACCACCACCCTTGTGGCGGGTGGTGATGTGGCCGTTGTTGTTGCGGCCGGACTTCTGGAACTGCGGCTCGAGCAGGGGCGCGTAGCCCTCGCCCTTGTGCAGGTGGTCGCGCGTGACCTTCACCACGCCACGACGGCCCGGCGAAGTTGGTTTCAGTTTAATGACTGCCATGATTAAGCACCCTCACCGGAAAGGTTCAGCTCCTGACCGGCCTTGAGCGTCACGTAGGCTTTGCGAACGTTGTCGCGGCGGCCCACGGTCTTGCCAAAACGCTTGGTCTTGCCTTTCGTGTTGACCACGGACACGCCCTTGACCTCCACCTTGAACATCAGTTCAACGGCGGCCTTGATTTCGGGCTTGGAGGCGTCCTGCAACACCTTGAAGGTCACGGCGTTGCTCTTGTCGGCGATCAGCGTGGCTTTTTCAGACACGATGGGCGCGACCAGAACCTGCATCAGACGGCCTTCGTCGAATTTGCGGCTGGCAGGTGTCGGATTGATGCGGCTCATGCGAACATCTCCTTCAGTTTGTCGATGGCACCCTTGGTGACCAGCACCTTTTTGTAATGCACCAACGACACCGGATCGGCATAACGGGGCTCGACGATGAGCACGTTGACCAGGTTGCGGGACGCCAGGTACAGGTTCTCGTCGACCTCGTCGGCGATCACCATCACCGATTGCAGGTTCATGGCCTTGAATTTCTCGGCCAGCTGCTTGGTCTTCGGCGAGTCCACCGTCAGGGAGTCGACCACGGCCAGGCGGCCTTCACGAACCAGTTGCGAGAAGATGGAGGCCATGCCGGCCCGGTACATCTTCTTGTTGATCTTCTGGCTGAAGTTTTCATCCGGCATGTTCGGGAAGATCCGGCCGCCCCCACGCCACAACGGCGAAGACGTCATGCCGGCGCGGGCGCGGCCCGTGCCCTTTTGCTTGAATGGCTTCTTGGTCGAATGCTTGACCTGCTCGCGATCCTTCTGGGCTCGCGTGCCCTGGCGGGCGTTGGCCTGGTAGGCGACCACGATCTGGTGCACCAGATCTTCGTTGTAGGCGCGACCAAACACGGTCTCGGGGGCTTCAAACTTGGAAGCCGCCTGTCCTTGATCGTTCAGGAGTTCGAGCTGCATCAGTTCGCCCCTTTGCTGGGTTTGGCTTTCACCGCCGGACGCACCGTCACGAAACCACCCTTGGACCCGGGGATCGCACCCTTGATCAGCAGCAGTTGACGGGCCTCGTCGACACGGATCACGTCGAGGTTCTGGGTGGTAACGAGCTCATCGCCTAGGTGCCCGGTCATGCGCTTGCCCGGGAACACACGGCCCGGATCCTGCGCCATGCCGATGGAACCCGGCACGTTGTGTGAGCGGCTGTTGCCGTGGGACGCACGCTGCGAACTCATGTTGTGGCGCTTGATCGTGCCGGCGTAGCCCTTGCCGATACTCGTGCCTTGCACGTCGACCTTCTGGCCGACGGAAAACAAGGCCGCCACAGGCAAGGTTGCGCCCGCTGCGTACTGCGCCGCCGTATCGGCCGTCACGCGAAATTCCTGGATGATCTCACCGGCTTCGACACCCGCCTTTGCGAGGTGGCCGGCTTCCGGCTTGGACACGCGCGATGCCTTGCGCGAACCAAAGGTGACCTGAAGGGCCACGTAGCCGTCGTTCTCTTGGGTTTTGACCTGGGTCACGCGGTTGTTGGACACATCCACCACCGTGACGGGCACTGCGTCCCCGTCATCGGTGAACAGACGCATCATGCCCACCTTGCGGCCCAGCAACCCGAGGGAGTTGCTCAGACTCATAGTTTTCTCCTGTTCTTTCACCGCGCCAACTTCAATTGGCTGACGCGTTTGGATATGAAAGAGGGTTAATGAAACTCTTCCCAAGAAGGAAAGAGCCTTAAATTATAACGCGAACTTCCATCTCTGGCAAGTTCGCGTTGAACGGCAGTCTCAACAGACTGCCAGCGGCAGGGTTTACTGCAGCTTGATTTCCACATCGACCCCAGCCGGCAGGTCGAGCTTCATCAGGGCGTCGACCGTCTTGTCGGTGGGATCCACGATGTCCATCAGGCGTTGGTGGGTGCGGATTTCAAACTGGTCGCGGCTGGTCTTGTTGACGTGCGGCGAACGCAGGATGTCGAAACGCTTCATGCGCGTCGGCAGTGGCACCGGGCCACGAACAATGGCGCCGGTGCGCTTGGCGGTATCGACGATTTCGGCGGCCGACTGGTCGATCAGCTTGTAATCGAACGCCTTCAGGCGGATACGGATTTTTTGCTTGGAAGACATGCCAATTCCTGGTTGATTGAAGAGTTAAGCCAGAATCTTGGCCACGACACCGGCGCCGACGGTACGACCGCCCTCGCGGATGG
>JADHED010000356.1_pt1 | contig 57764 bp, 48 predicted proteins | sample 8952041 | NCBI WGS metagenome assembly JADHED01 (sample SAMN16124423, study PRJNA663239) | bioreactor sludge metagenome | isolation source: sludge (control) | place: India:Bengaluru | collected 2018-09-08 | reverse complement strand
GCCCCGTCGCGGCCGGCCTCGCCGGGCGGGACGTCGCGGTGCTCGCGCCGGCGGCCGCGACGACGCGGCGCCTCGGGGTGGCCGTCGCCCCGGCGCTGCTCGTGCGCCGCCCGGGCACGGCGGAGGTCTGGACCGCGGCGGGGGCGGAGCCGGCCCTCGTCGCGATCGACCTGTCGCGGGACGGGAGCGCCGCGCGCGTGTCGCACCGCGCCCCGGCGTTCGTCCAGGACCTCGCGTTCCTTCCGGACGGATCGGGCGTGCTCGTCGCCGGCGGACGGGACAGAATGGTCGTCCTGCTCGAGACGTCCGGCGGCAGGGAGAGAGCCCGCATCGCGTTCGCGTCCGCGCCACGGCGGATATCCGTGTCGCCGGACGGGCGCTTCGCGGCCGTGCTGCTGCCGGAGGAGGGGCGCGTCGCGCTGGTGGCTCTCGGCGCGGGCGCGCTGCGGCCGGCGGGCGGGTTCGAGGTGGAGATCGACGTGGCCGGGTGGACCTGGCTCGAGTGACGTTTTCCGTTTAGGGAGTTCCGGGCGGACCATCGCCTCCGGCGAGGCCCGCCCCTACGGGTTCCGCGACCCATATCGACAAGGATGGCCTCATGTGCGGTTTCATCGGCCTCGTCGGCACCGACAACCCCGTGCACGAGATCCACGACGGGCTGCTCGCGATCCAGCACCGCGGCCAGGACGCGGCCGGCATCGTCGCGTACGACGGCCAGTTCCACCTGCGCAAGGGCGCGGGGCTGGTGCGGGACGTGTTCGCGCCCGAGGCGATGACCGGCGTGCGCGGGTCGCTCGCGCTCGGGCACGTCCGCTACCCGACGATCGGGTCGGGTGGCATCGAGGACGCGCAGCCGTTCGTGACCACGCACCCGTTCGGGATCGCGATGGCGCACAACGGCAACGTTTCGAACTACGACGAGCTGCGCGACCGGCTGCTGCGCAACGGCCGGCGGCACCTGCTCTCGCGCTGCGACGTCGAGGCCATCCTCAACGTGTTCGCGGACGCCGTCTCGCGGCAGGCCGGCGGCGGGCCGTTCACGCCGGAGATCTACCGGGCGGCGGTCGCCGAGGTCCACGCGACGGTCAAGGGCGCGTACTCGGTGGTCGGGTTCGTCGCCGGCGTGGGGCTGTTCGCCTTCCGCGACCCGTACGGGATCAAGCCGATCTGCTACGGCAAGCGCGTGAAGCAGGACGGCACGGTCGTGCACGCGGTGGCCTCCGAGAGCGTCGTGCTCGAGGGCCTCGGGTACGAGGTCGAGGCGCGGCCGCGGCCGGGCGAGGCGCTGTTCATCACGCTCGACGGGCGCGTGACCTGGGACGAGGTGACGCGGCCGACGTTCCGGCCCTGCGTCTTCGAGTTCGTCTACTTCGCGCGGCCGGACAGCGCGCTCGACGGCACGAGCGTGTACCGCGTCCGCGAGGGGATGGGCCGCGCGCTCGGCCGGAAGGTCCGCGAGCTGGGACTCGTCGCCGACGCGATCGTGCCGGTGCCCGAGTCGGCCCGCTCGGCGGCGTACGCGATGGCGCTCGAGCTCGGCTGGCCGTTCCGCGAGGCGCTGGTCAAGAACCGCTACGTCGGGCGCACCTTCATCATGCCGGGCGACGAGACGCGCCGGAAGTCGGTCCGCCACAAGCTGAACGTGATCGCCTCCGAGGTGCGGGGCCGGTCGATCATGCTGGTGGACGACTCGATCGTCCGGGGCACGACGTCGCGGCAGATCATCGAGATGGTGCGCGAGGCCGGGGCGGCGAAGGTCTACCTGGCCTCGACCGCGCCCCCGCTGCGCCACCCCTGCGTGTACGGCATCGACATGTCCACCCGCCGCGAGTTCATCGCGCGCGAGCGGTCGGACGCCCAGATCGCCGAGCTGCTGGGGGCCGACGCGGTCGTCTACCAGGACCTCGAGGACCTCGTGCAGTCCGTCCGGGACGAGAGCCCGGACTCGCTGGACACGACCTGTACGGCCTGTTTTTCCGGCGTTTACCCGACCGGCGACGTCGATGAGTCGGCGCTGGAGGCGATCGAACGGGAGCGGCTGGCTGCGGAAAATTAACTTTATATTTGTTAAGGTCTTAGGGTCGACGTATAGCAATTCCGGAGAGGGACGTCGGACCCCCGCCAGGCCCGGCCCTGGGCCGCGGCGCGAGGTCCACGGGGGGCAAACCATGAGCTCCGAGCTCGACGATACCCTGACGACCGCGGGCTTCCGCCCGACGCGCCAGCGGCGCGCGGTGTTCGAGTGCCTCGCCGGCATGAAGAACCACCCGACGGCCGAGCAGGTCTTCGCGGCGGTCCGGCACGAGCTGCCGCACATCAGCCTGGCCACCGTCTACAAGGCGCTCGAGTCGCTCGCCGTCGCCGGCCTCGCCTGCCGGCTCGGCTGCGGGGAAGGGTCGGCGCGCTACGACGCGCGGATGGACGACCACTACCACGCGCGCTGCCGGGTCTGCGGGCAGGTCAGCGACGTGGACGCGGCGCCGTCCGTGCAGCAGGCGCTCGACGCCATCCGCCGGCCGCTCGCGCGCACCGACTGGGTGCGGCTCGAGTTCGTCGGGGTCTGCGAGCACTGCCGGCCGGTGCCGATCCACAGCCGCTTCAACGCCACCACGCACTGAGCCCCGCCGCGCCGGGCGCGCGCCGGGCCCCCGGCGGGCCCGCGCTGGGTCCGCGTCCCGGGAGACGCGCGCCTAAACCGCGCCACCGAACTGGTTTCTTTTGCGACAGCCCGTCGCTGGGCAGGAAAGCTTCACAAAAGGTTATTCAAGTGACCGGGACTGGAGTAGAATCCCGCCCGTACTGGAGGCTGAGTGGACCGTGGGCTCCTGGCCGCGGCCTCGAACCGAAGGACCGGCCTCTAGTGATCGGACATGTTTTGAGCTAAGGTCCCCGTTCGATCGCGACCGCGGGTGAGGTGCGTAGCACCCCTGCGGAGGGTCCACTGAACCTCGCCAGGAAAGGAGAGATTACGAGATGCGCAAGATAACGTTTGGTGTTCTGCTGCTCGCTCTGCTGGTCATGGTTGGTTGTGCCAAGCCCCCGCAGGAAGCCATCACGGCCGTCGGTCAGTCGATCGAAGCCGCCCAGGCCGCCGGTGCCGCCGACTACGCGCCGGATTCGCTGAAGGCCGCCGAAGACGCCAAGGCCGCGATGGACGCCGAAGTGACGGCGCAGAACGAGAAGTTCGCGCTGTTCCGCTCCTACAAGAAGGCCGAGGAGCTGGCCGGTCAGGCGAAGGCTGCCGGTGAGAAGGCCGCCGCCGACGCGCAGGCCCGCAAGGAGCAGGTGAAGGCCGAGGCGACCCAGCTGATCACCGACGCCAAGACCGCCCTCCAGGAAGCGAAGGACATGCTGGCCAAGGCCCCCAAGGGCAAGGGTACCCAGCAGGACCTGAAGGCGATGGAAGGTGACCTCGCCGGTGTCGAGTCGTCGCTGACCGAGGCCGAGAGCGCCCTGACCGCCGAGCGCTTCCTCGACGCGAAGAACAAGGCCGAGACCGCCAAGACCACGATCAGCAACGTCAAGATGTCGATCGAGCAGGCGATCGCGGCGAAGGCTGCTGCCAAGGGCGGCCGCTGAGTCGTTAGATCCACGCGGGCCGGGTTCGCCCGGCCCGAACCCGAGAGCGCGGCCGGCAGGATGGGCCGCGCTTTCCTTTTGTCCGCGCTCGACCGATGTTTGCCGGGGGTCCATGCCGGCCTGATGCGGCCGTGCGATAGTGTGGCGTAGGTACGACACACCACGACGCCGCCCCCGCAGGCCGCGGCCAACGACGACAGAGCGAGACCGAACCGCGATGAATGTCGACTGGGCCGAGCAGGCTCGGCCCCTGAGGATGGAAGACACCCCGCGCCGCCTCGGGCGGCGCCTCCTGCGCTGGACCCTGGCCGTGCTGGGGCTCGCGTTCCTCGGCGTTTCCGCCTGGTACGGGTACCGGGTCGCCACCGGGCGGACCACGGCGCCCGTCTTCGCGAAGTCCTCCGCCGAGTCCGCGCGGGTCGCCCTCCGGCGCGCCGACGGGGCCCGCTGGGCGCCGGAGGTGACCAAGGCCGCGGAGGCGGCGCTGCGCGCGGCGCAGCTGGAGTACCGCCGGCAGGAGGTCGCGTTCTTCCTCGTGCGCGACTTCGACGGGGCGCGCGCGGCGCTGCGCCGCGCCGAGGAGCAACTCGCGCAGGCGCAGCGGGTCGCGGTCCAGCGCCGGACGGAGATCCGCGCCGGGGCGCAGGAGGCGATCGAGCGGGCCGACGCCGCGGTCAGCCGGACCCAGCAGGTGTCGCGCGCGATCGCGTTGTCGAAGTACGAGCACATGCTGCTGCAGAAGTCGCGCATGGCCGTGCAGGAGGCCCGGCTGCTGTTCGGCTCCGAGGAGTACGCGGCGGCCGAGCAGCGCGCGGAACTGGCCGGCCTGCAGGCGGGGCGGGTGACCGACCGCGCGGCGAAGGTGGCCGCGCGCTTCACCGACCCCGGCGAGGTCCGCGCGTGGAAGCGGATGATCGACGAGACGATCGCCTGGTCCCGCCGGACCGGCGCGCCCGCGATCGTGGTGGTCAAGGAAGGCCACCGGATGACGCTCTACGACAACGGCCGGGCCGTGCGCACGTTTCGCGTCGAGCTCGGTTCGAACTCGGCGCACGACAAGCTGTACGCCGGCGACAACGCGACGCCCGAGGGGCAGTACCGGGTGACGGCCAAGAAGGGGCGCGGCGCCTCGAAGTACTACAAGGCGCTGCTGCTCAACTACCCCAACGAGGAAGACCGCGCGCGCTTCGCCCGCCTGCGGCGCGCCGGCGAGATCCCGCGCGGCGTCTCGCCGGGCGGGCTGATCGAGATCCACGGCGACGGCGGCCGCGGCAAGGACTGGACCAACGGCTGCGTCGCCGTGACCAACCGGGAGATGGACGACCTCTTCAACCGCGTCGGCGTGGGGACCCCCGTGACGATCGTCGGCAGCGACGGCACCGCCGGGGCGTTCACCACCGTGCTGCGTTCGCACGCGTCCGACGTTACGAGGACGGACTGATCATGAGCCTTCGGCTCGAGACTCCGGGGCGCCCGCCGCGGGTCGAGGACCTGCTCGCCCCGTCGGAGCGCCCGGCGCGGCGCGGCCTGCGCCTGCTGCGCCGCCTCGCGCTCGCGTTCGGCGCGGCGGCGGTCGCGCTGTTCGTGGTCGCGTACGGGACGGGCTACAACTACGGCGACGTCCGCCCGGCGAAGCCCGCCGTGGTGCTGGACCTGCCCGAGAACGACGCCGACCTCAAGAAGTTCGTCGCGCGCGAGAACAAGCGTGCGAAGCAGATGGCGGCCGAGCTGGCCAAGCTGTCGCCGGACGAGGCCTACATCGTCGTCGACCAGACGCAGAACCGGCTCTACCTCAAGAAGGACGGCAAGAACCTGCTCGAGGCGACCTGCTCCGCCGGCTCGGGTTACGTGCTGAAGGAGAACCCGAACTCGAAGAAGAACCGGCAGTGGGTGTTCGACACGCCGCGCGGGCTGTACCACGTGCGGAAGCGCGTCGAGAAGCCGGTCTGGAACAAGCCGGTCTGGGCCTTCGTCGAGGAGGGCAAGAAGGTCCCCGCCAACCCCGAGGACCGCGTCGAGTACGGCACCCTCGGCGAGTACGCGCTGCACCTCGGCGACGGCTACATGATCCACGGCACGCTGTACGAGCGCCTGCTCGGCCGCAGCGTCACCCACGGCTGCATCCGCCTCGGCAGGGACGACCTGCGGCGTGTCTGGGCCGAGACCAAGATCGGCACGCCCGTGTACATCTACTGACATGCGCGCCACGAACATGCGCGCCCCCGCCCGCTCGCTCGCCGTTCTCCTCGGCCTCGCGACCTCGCTGGCCCTGTGGGGGCGGGGCTTCGCCCCGCCCGCCCTCGCGCAGGACGACCTGCGCGCGGCCGCCGAGCAGGCCGTCCGCGCGAACGCCCTCCGCGAGAAGGAGCTGGACCTCGCGAAGGGGGACGCGTTCTACCTGGTGGTGGACCCCAACGCGAACACGCTGACCATGAACTTCCGCGGCGCCGTGCTGCGCGAGTTCCCGATGCTCGGCCTCGAGGTCGGCCGCCCCTCCGTCGCGTTCGTGCGGAAGGCGTCCGGCAGCGGCTGGCAGGGCCAGGTCTTCGAGAAGGGGGAGCTGGACCCGCCGCGCCCGCTCGACCGGACGGTCATCGTGGCGCCGCCGCCGACGCGCGAAGGCACCGAGCTGGACCTGCCGGTGCCGCCGACGCCGGAGGAGAAGTACCCGGTGCCCAGCCGCTTCCACGTCCGCTTCGAGGGGCAGGTGTCGCTCGAGGTGCGGACCAACGAGGCGGACCCGAACCTCGGCTTCTTCGCGAAGCTGAAGTTCGGCGTGGCGCACTGGTGGCACGACGCCCGTTCCGCGCTCGGCGGGGGCGAGGCCGACCTGCTGCGCCTGCGCCTCGCGCTCGCGCCGGAGGACGCCAAGTCGCTGTACCGCGCGCTCCCGCCCGCCGTGAAGCTGATCGTCCTCCCCAAGACCGCCTGAACCCGTAGGGACCGGCCTCGCCTTGAACGGTAGGGGCGGGCCTCGCCTTCAACCGTAGGGGCGGGCCTCGCCCGAAGGGCGATGGTCCGCCCATCGTGATCGCCGCCGAGGAACGAAGGGCGGACCATCCCGCTTCGCGGGAGGCCCGCCCCTACGGTCGATCGACGTCCCTGAAACGCGTTACGGGAGCGGCTCGAGGGTCAGCGGGTCGCGCAGCGGCAGGCGCGTCGCCGGCCCGAACTGCGCCATCGCCGCCCGCTTGCCGGGGTCGCCGGGCTCGATGTCGCCCCACTTGCCGACGATCAGGATCACGGCGCCGTCGGGGTGCAGGTGCTGCTTCGCGACGCGCTGCACGTCGGCGGCACTGATCTTCCGGATCGCGTCCTGGTACTGCGTCCAGTAGGCGTGCGGCCGGCCGAGGAACTCGTCCTCGGCGAACACCGCCGCGATCTGCGCCGGCGACTCGAAGCGTCGCGGGAACGACTCGATGATCGCGCCCTTCGCCACGGCCAGCTCGTCCTCGCTGACCGGCTCCCCGACCATCCTCTTCATCTCGTCCAGCGACAGACGCGCCGCGAGCGCCACGGTCGGGCTCTTGCTCTGGTACGCGACGCGGAAGACCGACGGCCACCAGGTCCCGACGCCGAACTGCGAGCCGGCGCTGTACGCGAGCCCCTCGTCGGAGCGGACCCGCTTCGTGATGCGCGAGGTGAAGCTGCCGCCGCCGAGGATGTGGTTCATCACCTGCAGCGCGAGGTGGTCCGGGTCCTTCCAGGTCGTGCCCGCGTGGCCGATCAGCACGCGCCCCTGCGGGATGTCCTTCTCGACGTAGTAGACCCCGGGCTTCGCCTCGTGCTTCGGGGCGGGCGGCGGCCAGGCGACGGCCTCGGCCTTCCCCTGCGGCTTCCAGCCGGCGAACCGGCGGTCGAGCTCGGCCACGACGGCCTTCGCGTCCACGTCACCGGAGACGGCGATGACCGCGAGGTTCTCGGGACGCACGAAGCGGCGGTGGAAGTCCACGAGGTCGTCGCGCGAGATCGCGTCCAGCTGCGCCTGCGTCAGCTGGCGCGTGCTGTAGTGGTCGCGGCCGTACATCAGCCAGGACCACTCGCGCCCCGAGATCCCGGCCGCGTCGTCGTTGCGCTGCTTCATCGACTCGAGGATCGAGCCCTTCTCGATCGCGAGCCGGGCCTCCTCGAAGCGCGGCGCCTGCAGCATGTCGAACAGCAGGTCGAGCGAGGGGCCGAGGTTCGCGGACAGCGTGTTGATCGAGGCGCCCGCGGAGGTGTCGCCGACGAATGCCGAGACCGACGTGGCGAGGAAGTCGGCGCGCTCGTCGAACTCGATCGCGTTGCGGGCCGCCGCGCCGCCCTGGCGCATCAGCGTGCCGGTGAGCGACGCCACGCCCGGCTCCTGCTCGAGGAACGCGCCGCCGCGGAACGTCAGCGAGATCGTCGCGAGCGGCAGCGCGTGGTCCTCGACGACGTAGACGGGCACGCCGCTCTTGAGGGTGTGGCGGTACGTCGCGGCGTCCGGGACCGTGTACGAGAACGGCGGGTACGCGATCTTCTCGGGGCGCGCGGGGATGCCGGCGGCAGGAGTCCCTTGCGCGAGGGCCGGAGCGGCCGCCAACGCGAACACGAAGAGCAGGAAGAAGCGGCGCATGTCAGCGTCCTCCGTGGGCGGGCGCGCCCGGGGCGGGCCGCTTGGCATCGCCCGGCTCGGCCTTGGAGCCCGGCTTCCTGTAGTAGAGCGCCGTCGAGCGCCGCTCCGGCGCGAGGTAGGTCGTCGCGACCCGCTTCACGTCCTGCTCGCCGACCTTCAGCGTCAGGTCCGACCAGTCGTTGATGTAGGACCAGTCGCCGAGGCCGTCGTAGCGCAGCAGCTGGACGAGCAGGCCGAACGGGCTCTGCAGCCGGCGGTACGCCGTCGCGGCGACCTGGTTCTTGACCTTCTGCAGCTCGTCGGTGGGGATCGGCTCGTCGATCAGCCGCTTCAGCTCCGCCTGCCAGGCGTCGCGCAGCTGCTCGGGCGTCGCGTCCCCCTTGGCCTCGGCGTAGAACGAGAACGACCCGGCCCACTTCATCGAGCCCTGGCCGGCGCCCGCGCTGGTCGCGATCTGCCTGTCGAGGACGAGCGACTTCGTCAGGCGCCCGGTGCGGCCGGACATCAGCGCGCCGAGGACGTCGAGCGCGTACGAGTCGGCGTGGCGGAAGGGGACGGTCGGGTAGCGCACCTCGACGGCCGGCGCGCAGTCGCACTCCGCGCGCATCGACATCTCGGCGAGCTGCGGGGCCTCCATGGTGACGACGGTCGGCGGCGTCCTGCGTCCGGGCTTCAGCCGGCCGAAGTAGCGCTGCGCGAGCGCCTTCGCCTGCGCCGGGTCGAAGTTGCCGACGATCGCGGCGGTCAGGTTGTTCGGCGAGTAGAACGTGTTGAAGTAGTCCTCGGCCTGCGCCTTGCTGATCACCTTCAGGTCGGACATCCAGCCGATGACGGGCCAGCTGTACGGCACCGACTTCCAGAAGAGGGAGTCGAACTGCTCGTCGAACTTGCCGGTGGGCGTCGACTCGGTGCGCAGCCGGCGCTCCTCCATCACGACGTCGCGCTCGCTGTAGAACTCGCGCAGGACGAGGTCGTTCAGGCGGTCGGACTCCATCCAGAACCAGAGCTCGAGCTTGTTCGCCGGGACGGTCACGAAGTAGACGGTCATGTCCGAGTTCGTGAACGCGTTGAGGCCGGAGCCGCCGTTCTGCGTGTACTGCTTGCTGAACTCGTCCTTGACCATCAGCGAGCGCTGCTCGTCGACGAGCTTCTGGAACTTCGCCTCCAGCTCGGCGAGCTCGGGCGGGCGGTTCGCGGCGGCGAAGGGGTCGTCGATCTCGCCGCGGCGCCAGCGCTCGCGCTGCGTGTCGTAGAGGGCGCGGATCTGCTCCTGCAGCTTCTCCTGCTCCTCGAGCAGCTGGAGGTCGCGCTCGGCGTTCTTGGTGCCGATCGTGCGCGTCCCCTTGAACATCATGTGCTCGAAGAGGTGCGTGAGGCCGGTGATGCCCGGCCGCTCGTTGGACGAGCCAACGTGGGCGACCCAGCCGGCGGAGACGGTCGTGACCTCGGGCCGGCGGACCAGCAGGACGGTCATGCCGTTGTCGAGCTTGAAGGTCTCGACCGGCACGCGCGCCTCGGCCTTGGCCGGGGCGGCGGCCGCCGCCGGGGAGGCCGGGGGCGCGGGCGCCTTGGACTTCGCCTGCGCGGCGGCCGGCGGGAGGGCCGCCGCGAGGAGCAGGACGACGACGGACAGGGGGCGTAGGTGACGCATGAACGGCCTCCGGGTGTGGGGGCGCTCATGTTGTCACAGCCGCCGTGACGTGCGGGTGGGGCTACGCCCCACCCGCCTCGCTCGCGGCGCGAACGGTCGCGAGGAGGTGATCGGTTGCGGTGAGGGGCTCCGCCGCGGCGTGGGTCCGGATCGCCGCGGACGGCTCGAGCTCCCGTTTCCACCGCCGCCGACGTGCGCCGCACGCTGCTGCCGAGCATCGAGTCAAAGCCAAAGTGGCACTTTGGTTTTGACATGACTGCAAGGCGTGTCGCCGTGAGGCCGTGGTATCTCGCGTAAGCGCCCGCAGGAGGCCGGCTCGCAGGAGGCCGGGCGCCGTGGCGGCCTGCGGGTCATCGCGCGGGAGGAGGTCCCCCATCCGGCGGCCTCAACGCCGCGAGGATCGCGTCGATCAGCTCCGCCGGAACGTCCGGATCGGACGCGGCGTCCGTGTACGCGCGGCGGCCGAGAACCAGCGTCGCCCGGTACGACTCCATGTACGCCACGCAGTCCGGGCACTCCGCGAGGTGCGCCTCGAACGTCCGCGCGCGCGAGACGGGCAGCGCCCCCGAGAGGTAATCGGCGAGGAAGTCGGCGACGTCGCGGCAGGTCATGCCCGGTTGGATGACGCCGCGGCGTCCGGGTTTCGCGCGCCCGGCGCGCCCGGTGCGCTTGGCACGACCGGTGCGCCCGGCACGCCCGGTGCGCCCGGCGCGGCCTCCTTGGCCGGCGCGGCCCCTGCGGCCAGCGCGGCCCCCGTGGCCGGCGGCGTCGACCCCGGTCGCGCGAGCACGACGTCCAGCCGCGTGCGCAGCGCCTGCCGCGCGCGGTGCAGGCGCAGCTTCACCGCGGTCGGCGTGACGCCGAGCAGCCGCGCGGTCTCCTCCGTGTCGAGCTCCTCCACGTCGCGCAGCAGGAGCACCGTGCGGTACTTGTCCGGCAGCCGCTCGATCTCCGCGCGCACCCGCGCGTGCAGGTCGCGGTCCACGAGCAGGCGCTCCGGCGACACGTTCCACGGCTGCGGCGGGACCGCGTGGTGCCCGGTCTCGTCGAAGTGCGGCAGCAGGTCGTCGATCGATCCCTCGGGGCGGCGCTTCGACCGCCGCAGCCGCATCAGCGCCGCGTTGATCAGGATGCGGTGCAGCCACGTGCCCAGCCGCGCCTCGCCGTGGAACGATCCGAGCGCCCGGAACGCGGCCAGGAACGCGTCCTGCACCGCGTCCTGCGCCTCCTCCGGGTCGCGCAGGATGCGCCGCGCCGCCGCGAGCATGCGGGGCGAGAAGGCGCGGACGAGCGCCTCGTACGCGCCCGGCTCGCCCGCGCGCAGCCGGCCGATGAACTCCCGGCTCTCCTCGCCGGGAAGGTCGTGCGTGGTCATTCGGCCTCTCCCACCAGCTCGGCCACGAACGGCGAGCCGCCCTCGAGGACCACGCCGCGGGCCCGCAGCGCCCGCAGCTCGCCGGCGCCGTCGGCGCCGACGTAGGTGACCCCGCGCAGGTCGAGCGCGACGCGGGGGGCACGGCGGCAGGCCTCCTCGACCGCGCGGCGCAGCTCCGCGACCCACGGGCCGGCGACCCTGCCCGACAGCTCGAGGCGGCGCGTTCCCGCGGGGTCGTCGTGCGGCGTGATCCTCAGCATGCCCGCGCTTACTGCGAATGCCATGCCAGTCAGCCACGGGCCGGGAGGACTCCGGGAGGACGGAAGGACGGCCGTTTCCGGCGGCCCCCCGGCGTCGTGGACCACGACGGATCGCGGAACTACGAAATGTCGTGGGACGGCGTGGCGAGGCCCCCGCCGCCGCCGCGCCGCGTCGCGATGCCGAGCTTCTTCATCCGGCTGCGCAGCGTGTTCGGGTTGAGGCCGAGGCGCCGGGCCGCGCCGGCGGGTCCCTCGACGACCCCGCCGGTGTCGCGGAGGGTGTCCAGGATGTACGCGCGCTCGAGCTGCTCGAGCGTCGGCGTGCCCTGGCCGGCGGCCGACGCGGCGGCGTACGCGGCGGCCGACGGGGCGCCGGCCGGAGGCGGAGCCCCGGGGAGCCCCGCCAGCAGCCGGGCGTCGACGTCGACGACCGGGCCCGTGGCGAGGATCGCGAGCCGCTCGACCAGGTTCTGCAGCTCGCGGACGTTGCCCGGCCAGCCGTAGCCGCACAGGCGCCGCATGCCCTCGCGCCTGAACCCGTCGAGCGGCTTGCCCAGCCGCTTGGCGGCCCGCGCGAGGAAGAACGAGGCGAGCAGCGGGATGTCCTGCGGGCGGTCGCGCAGCGCCGGGACCTCGAGCGGGAAGACGTTCAGGCGGTAGAGCAGGTCCGCGCGGAACGTCCCCTCGCGCACGGCCTGACCGAGGTCGCGGTTGGTCGCCGCGATCACGCGCACGTCCACGCGGACCGTGCGGCTGCTGCCCACCGCCTCGAACTCCTGCTCCTGCAGGACGCGCAGCAGCTTGGCCTGCGTCTCGAGCGCCAGCTCGCCGACCTCGTCGAGGAACAGCGTCCCGCGGTGGGCCAGCTCGAAGCGGCCGACGCGGTTCTGCAGGGCGCCGGTGAACGCGCCCTTCACGTGGCCGAAGAGCTCGCTCTCGACCAGCCCGGCCGCGATCGCCCCGCAGTTCACCTTGACGAGCGGCCGCTCCTTGCGCGCGCTGCGGTCGTGGATCGCGCGCGCGAACAGCTCCTTGCCGGTGCCGGTCGCGCCGAGGATCAGCACCGTCGTGTCGGTCGCGGCGACGCGCTCCAGCTGGCGCAGCGCCGCGAGCAGCGCCGGGCTGTTGCCGACGATCTCGTCGAAGTTGTGCTCGGTGCGGATCTCCTCCTGCAGGTAGACGTTCTCCTGCTGCAGGCGGTTCTTCAGCGCCGCCAGCTCCTCGAAGAGCCGCGCGTTCTCGAGCGCGATCCCCGCCTCCCCGGCGAGCAGCGTCATCATCTCGAGCCGCTCCCGCGTGAACGCGTCCGCGGCCAGGTTGTTCTCGAGGTACAGGACCCCCCGTCCCTGCCCCTGGTGCCGGATCGGCACGCAGAGGATCGAGCGCGGCCGGCGCGCGGCGACGTACGCGTCGGTGCTCCAGAGGGGGTCCGTCGCGGCGTCGGCCAGGAGCAGGCTCTCGCCGGTACGCCGCACGAACTGCACGATCCCCGCCGGCAGGTCCGCGCCGTGATCCGCGCCGTGGTCCGCGCCGTCCTCGAACGGCACCGGCGGCTCCGCGACCTGCTCGGCGAGGCGCTCCCCCGGGTCGACCGCGCCCGCCGCGACGAGCAGCAGCTGCGACCCGCGCTCCTGCAGCAGCACTCCGCGCTCCGCGCCCGCGTTCTCGATCGCCAGCCGGATCAGCTTGCGCAGCAGGCGCGGCATCTCGATCTCCGCCGCGAGGGCGTGCGCGGCGCGCCGCACCGTCTCGAGGTCGAGCGTGGACGAGGCGGGCTCGCGGGGCGGGTCGGAGGCGGGCTCGCGGGGCGGGTCGGAGGCGGGCTCGCGGGGCGGGTCGCCTTTCGCGTCGCCGTTCGCGTTTCCGTTCGCGTCGCCGGCCGCGTCGCGGGCGTCGTCGGCGCCGGACGCCGCGCGCGCCGCGGGCCCGAGCAGGTCCGCGTGCCGGGCCGTGAGCTGCCGGACCTTCGCCGCGGCACCCCAGCGCGCGTAGCCGTCCCGCGCCGCCTCGAGCAGGGGCCGGGCGAGGAGGGTGTTCCCGCGCGCGAGCCAGAAGCGCGCGAACAGCTCCTGCGCGAGGGCCTCGTCCTGCACCCGGCCGGCGGCGCGCGCCGCGTCCGCCGCGCGCTCGTACAGGGCGACCGCCTCGGCGACCTCGCCGTCCAGCCGCGCGGCCTCGGCGGCGAGCGCGAGGTGCCACGCGCGGAAGTTGTGCGGGGCGTGCTCGGCGTGCCGGGCGAGCGTGCGCAGGTGCCGGTCCAGCGCCGCGCGGCGCGCGGGGCCGCCGGCCGGCTGCGCCGCGAGCGCGAGCCCGCCGTGGAAGGCCACGAGGACCCCCCACACCGTGCCGCCGAGGCTCGGGACGACCTGCTCCGCGCGGGCGAGGGCGACGAGGGCGTCCTCCCCGGCCCCGAACGCCGTCGCGAGGATCAGCCGCACGACCCACAGGAAGGTCGCGAAGAACGCGTTCCCGCCGTACGCGGCCTCGTAGGCGCGCTCGTCGAACGCCTCGCTCGAGAGCGCGCCGGGCGCGGCCGTGCGCCCCTCGAACGCGCGCGCCCAGTGCAGGATCACCTGCTGCGCGGCCGCGAAGCTGTCGTTGCGGATGCGCGCGAGGAACGCGACGTTGGGGCCGTACTCGGCCGCGAAGCGGCCGAGCGGCATCCCGCACAGCAGGCCGTACCAGCTCTCGTGGAAGATCGCGTAGGTCGCGTAGACGAAGTCCCCCGTCTGCACGCCGACCCGGTGCGCCTCGCGCGCGTGCGGCAGGCAGCTCTCGAGCGGCTCGCGCCAGAGGTTCACGAAGCAGCTGAACATGTGCTGGACCTTGGCCCGCCGGCCGAGGTCCTCGAAGCGCTCGTTGACCGCGAGCGCGAGGCGCCCCCATTCGTGCCCGGCGCGGTAGTCGCCGAGCCCGGTACCGACCGTGATCGCGTGCGTCACGTAGCCGTACGCCGACTCGCCGCAGTTCCCGTGCGTGAGCGACAAGCGCACCAGGAGCGCGGAGATGAGCGCCGTCAGCGGCCCGTCGGGCGCGATGTAGGCGGGCGCCCACATGGCCGTCAGGAGCCGCATGACGGAGCGGGTCGGCGCGTCCGAGAGCGGCTGCAGGTCCACGAGGCTCTCGATCGGCCGGCCGGCGCGCGCCGCGTCGATCCGCGCGAGCTCGCGGGAGAGCGCGGCGCGCTTCTCGTCGTCGCTCTCCGGCAGCACGACGCCGAACTCCGCGAGCGCCCGCCGGCCCGCGGCCACCGCCTCGGCGTAGCGGGCCCGGTTCTCGTTCTGCACGATGCGCACGCGCCCCGCCTCGCCGCGCTCCTCGGGCGTGCGCGCGCGGGCGAGGAGGACGTCGAGCCGCGCGTCCGCCTCCTCGAAGCGTCCGCAGAGATACGCGCACTCCGCCGCCTCGAGGTGCAGGTCGCGCGTGAGGCCGTACGCGGACTCCCACGGCCGCTCCGGCAGGAGCGCCAGCCCCGCCTCGAGGTAGGCGAGGGCGTCCCCGTACGCCGCCGCCGACTTCGCGCGCCGCCCCGCCTCGAGGTCGAGGGCCGCGACCGCGGCCCGCTCGCCGGGGGTCTCGATCCGCGCGGCGCCGCGGTTGAGGTGCTGCACGATCTCGAACAGCGCCTCGGCCGGGACGGCCTCCCCGGTTCCCGGCGCCGCGCCGGCGCGCAGCAGGCGGCCCACGCGCAGGTGCACGGCGGGGCGCTCCTCCGGCGGGATCAGCTCGTAGGCGGCCTGCTGCACGCGGTCGTGCAGGAACCGGAACGCGGGCGCCGTCTCGCGCAGCAGGTCCTCGTCCGCCGCGGCGAGCAGCTCGTAGTGCGGCGACTCCGGGACGACGAGCCCGTGCTCGATCGCGGGCCAGAGGTCGGCGGCGGTGCCGCGGAGGGACTGCTCGCAGACCGTCGCGAGGTCCCGCAGCGCGAAGCGGTTCCCGGTGCACGCCGCGAGCGTGACGGCGCGGCGCACCGGACCGCCGAGCCGGTGGAGCTTCGCGGTCAGGAGGTCCACGGCGCTGTCCGGCGCCGCCGTCCCCGCCGCGCGCGCCTCGTCCAGCACCCAGCACGAGCGCGCGTCGTCGAAGGTGACGAGCCCGTCCGCGTGCAGCAGGCGCAGGAACTGCGTCGCGAAGAACGGGTTCCCGGCGGTGCGCCGCTGCACGAGGCGCGCCGGTCCCGCCGCCGCCGCGGCGCCGCAGAGCAGCGCGTCCCGGCAGAGCGCCGCCGTGTCCTCCGGGCGAAGCGGCGCGAGCGTGAGCTCCTCCGCCGGCGCCCCCGCGTCGCGGATCTCGCGCAGCGTGCGGCGCAGCGGGTGGTCGTCCGGCACCTCGTTCTCGCGGTACGCGCCGACCACGAACAACGACGCGGGGATCCCCTCGGGCGCGAGCAGCAGCGGCAGGAACTGCAGCGTCGCGGCGTCCGCCCACTGCAGGTCGTCGAGGAAGATCACGAGCGGCCGCTCGGGGGTCGCGAACGCGCGGACGAACTCCTGCAGGGCGAAGTGGAACCGGTTGCGGGCCTCCGCCGGACCGAGCGGCGGGGGCGGCGGCTGCGGCGGCACCAGCAGCCGCAGGGCCGGGAGCACGGGCTCGAGGACGGCCGTGTTGGCGCCGGGCGCGGCGGCGAGGCGCGCGCGCACCGCCGCGATCTCGGCGTCGGTCCCCGCGAGGACCTGCTGCAGCAGCGCCCGCAGTGCCTGCAGCAGGGCGCCGTGGGGCACGTGGCGCTCCAGCTGGCCGAACTTGCCGGCGACGTAGCGGCCGCGCGCGCGCGCGACCGGCCCGTGGATCTCGCGCACGAGCGAGGTCTTGCCGATCCCGGACCAGCCGGAGACCAGCAGCAGCGCCGGGCGGCGCGCGGCGCAGGCCCGCTCGAAGGCCGCGAGCAGGCGCGCGGTCTCCGCCTCGCGGCCGTACAGGGCCTGCGGGATCGTGAACCGCTCGCCGCGGTCGCGGGTGCCGAGGGCGATCGGCGCCACGTCGCGGCCCGCTTCGAGGTCGGAAAGGCAGCTCTCGAGGTCGGTCGCGAGTCCCGCGGCGCCCTGGTAGCGGTCGTCGGCGTTCTTCGCGAGCAGCTTCATCACGATCGCCGAGAGCGGGCGGGGCAGCGCGGGATCGAGCTCCGCCGGGGCGGCCGGCACGCGCGCGAGCTGCCAGTGGACCAGCTCGAGCGGGTCGTCCGACACGAACGGCGGGGCGCCGACCATGAGTTCGTAGAGCAGCACGCCGAGCGCGTACAGGTCCGAGCGGTGGTCGACGACGCGGTTCGTGCGCCCCGTCTGTTCCGGCGCGAGGTACGGCAGCCGCGCGCGCAGCGCCTCCGGCGGACGCTCGACGGCGCGCTCCTGCGGCAGCCGCGACGCGTGCAGCAGGTCGAGCACGACCGGTCCGCGGCCCGCGTCGCCGTCGTCGTGGAGCACGCACGCCGGGCAGAGCGTCCGGAGCGTCACGCCCGCGGCGTGGAGCGCGCGCAGCGTGCGCGCGAGCCACAGCGCGCACGCCGTGGCCTCGCGCGGGCCGAACCGCCGCCGCGCCAGCGCCGCGCGCAGCGTGCTCCCGCCGGGGTCGTCGAGCACGAGCGCGCCGCCCGGCGCGTTCCCCGGCGCCGGCGCCGGCAGCCCCGGGACCCCGGCGCGCCGCAGGTCGACGATCAGCTCGTGCTCGCGCCGCAGCGCCGCGACGCGCGCGGGCGTGGTGCCGCCGTCGGCGGGGCGCTTCACGAGCACGCGCCGCCCGTCCGCGACGCGCGTCGCGCGCAGCATCACGTAGGCGTCGTCGCGGCCGAGTTCCTCCGCGACCCGGTAGTCTTCGATCTCCGTCACGCGGGTCCCTTGACCCCAACTTACCCCGCTTTTGAAGTAAGCACGGGACGGCAGGCGGGGGAGCGAAACTGTGGCGAATCTGTCGTCGCGCTCCCGTCAGGCCAGGAGCTTCGCGACCAGCGCGGTCCACCCGGTCTGGTGCGAGGCCCCCAGCCCGCGGCCGGTGTCGCCGTGGAAGTACTCGTGGAACAGGACGAGGTCCCGGAACGCGGGGTCCTGCGCGTAGCGGGCGTCGTCGCCGAAGCAGGGACGGCGGCCGTCGGTGCCGGGCAGGAAGATCGACGAGAGCCGTCGCGCGAGTTCGGCCGCGACCTCCTTGAGCGTCATCTGCACGCCCGAGCCGGTCGGGCACTCGACCTTGAAGTCGTCCCCGTAGAAGTAGTGGAAGCGCTCGAGCGCCTCGACCAGCAGGTAGTTGATCGGGAACCAGATCGGACCCCGCCAGTTGGAGTTGCCGCCGAACAGTCCGGACTCCGACTCCGCGGGCTGGTAGCTGACGCTGTACGTGTCCCCGTTCACGTGGAACTGGTACGGGTGTTCGTGGTGGACCTTCGACACCGAGCGGATCCCGTGCGGCGAGAGGAACTCGTTCTCGTCGAGCATGTAGCGCAGCACGCGGCGCAGCCGGTCCGCGTTCGGGATCGCGAGCAGGCCGCGGTCGCCCATCCCGCCCGAGCGCTGCAGCGCGATCCGGCTCGCCAGGTCCTGCCGGTTGCGGAAGAACCACTCCGTCCGCTTGCGGAACCCCGCGAGCTCGGCGTCCTCCCGGTTCTCGATGACCAGCGCGGTGATCAGCGGCATCAGTCCCACGAGCGACCGGATGCGCAGCGGCACCGTGCGGCCGTCCAGATGCAGCTGGTCGTAGTAGAAGCCGTCCCGCTCGTCCCAGAGCCCGGTCCCGCCGAGCGTGTTGATCGCGTCCGCGATCGCGACGAAGTGCTCGAAGAACTTCGAGGCCATGTCCTCGTAGGCCGGGTCGTCCTGCGCGAGCTCGAGCGCCATCGCCAGCATCGTGGTGCAGTAGAACGCCATCCACGCCGTGCCGTCCGCCTGCTCGAGGTGCCCGCCGGTCGGCAGCGGCTGCGAGCGGTCGAAGACGCCGATGTTGTCGAGCCCGAGGAAACCGCCGGCGAACAGGTGGTGCCCCTCGAGGTCCTTGCGGTTGACCCACCACGTGAAGTTGAGCAGCAGCTTCTGGAACGTGCGGGCGAGGAACCGGCGGTCGCGCGCGCCCCGCGGCCCCGTCATCTTGTAGACCCGCCAGCAGGCCCACGCGTGCACCGGCGGGTTGACGTCGTTGAACGCGAACTCGTACGCCGGCAGCTGTCCGTTCGGGTGCATGTACCACTCGCGCAGGAACAGCACCAGCTGCTCCTTCGCGAAGTGCGGATCGACCGTCGCGAACGGGATCATGTGGAACGCGAGGTCCCAGCACGCGTACCAGGGATACTCCCACTTGTCCGGCATCGAGATGACGTCGCGGTTGTAGAGGTGCCCCCAGTCGCTGTTCCGGCCGTGCCGGCGCTGCTCCGGCGGCGCGGGCTGGGCCGGGTCGCCGGACAGCCACTCGCGGATCGCGTAGTGGTAGAACTGCTTGGACCAGAGCAGCCCCGCGTAGGCCTGGCGCGCGACCTGCCGCTCCGCCGCGCCGAGGTGCGGCGGGATGCGCCGGTCGTAGAACGCGTCGGCCTCCGCGATCCGCTGCGCGAACGCGGCGTCGAAGGAGGAGCCGAAGAGCTCCGCGGGCGCGTCCTGCTCGGCGAACAGGCGCAGCCGGACGACGACCTCGCCACCGGCCGGGACCTGCAGGCGCAGGTGGAACGCGGCCTTCGTGCCGGTCCGCCCCGGGTTCACCGCGCCGGCCTTCCCGTCGACGACGTACGCGTGGAACGAGTCCTTCACGTAGGGCGTCGCGCCGGGCAGTCCGTAGATCCGCTCCGGGTTCGTGTCGTTCTCGGTGAACAGCGGCTCCGCTGCGGCCCCGTCCAGGACGAGCCGATACGCGCCGAGGGTCGGGTGCTCCGCGCGGATCGTGCGGCCGTCGAGGAGCGCGAGCCGCGGCCGCTCCGCGGCATCCTCGCCCGCCCGGCCCCAGGACCACGTGTTGCGGAACCACAGCGTCGGCAGCAGGCGCAGCTCGTGCGCGTCCGGTCCGCGGTTCGCCACCGTCAGGCGCACCAGGATGTCGTCGGCCGACGCCTTCGCGTACTCCGCCTGGACGTCGAAGTAGCGGTTCCCGTCGAACACGCCCGCGTCCGGCAGCTCGAACTCGCGGTCGAGCTTGCCGCGCCGGCGGCTCTCGTCGACGAGGCGCGCGTAGGGGTACTCCGCGTGGGGGTACTTGTAGAGCGCCTTCAGGTACGTGTGGGTCGGGGTGGCGTCGAGGTAGTAGTACAGCTCCTTCACGTCCTCGCCGTGATTCCCCTCGGGGCCCGTGAGGCCGAACAGGCGCTCCTTCAGGATCGGGTCGCGCCCGTTCCAGAGCGCGAGCGCGAAGGCGAGCCGGCACTCGCGGTCGGTGATGCCGAGCAGGCCGTCCTCGCCCCAGCGGTACGCGCGCGAGCGGGCGTGGTCGTGCGGGAAGTAGTCCCAGCAGTTGCCGTGCGGGGAGTAGTCCTCGCGCACGGTGCCCCACTGCCGCTCGGAGAGGTACGGACCCCAGCGCTTCCAGTTCTTCTCGCGGCGCGCGTCCTCGGCGAGCCGCTGCGTCTCGGGGTCGGTCTCGGGAACGCCCGCGGCCGCGCGGCGCCGGGCCGGCATCTTCTCGGTCGTGCTCATCGCGTCACCTCGGATTCGGACGTCCTTGCCTCGGAACCGCTCGCCTCGGAGAACAGCACCGCGTGCCCGTCGGGGTCGGCCACGTGGGCGGCCCGGGCGTAGCCCAGGTCACGGCCCGTGCCGTCCGTCAAGGCGATCGCGCCCGGCGAGACCCAGGTGCCGGGCGAGCCCCGCACCGCGTCGGCGGCGCGGGCGGCGTCCGGGACGGCCAGCCGCGTCTGCCAGTACAGCAGGTCGTTGGCGCGCGCGCCCGCGGGCCGCGGCCTCCCGTCCCGCGGCGCGAGGTACTCCAGCAGCTCGACGCCGGGCCCCGCCGCGCCGCGCAGCGTGGTGATGCGCAGCCGCGCGCCGAAGACGTTGTTGAGCCGCTCCTGCTCGGGGCCGTGGTTCTCGCTGCCGCCCCGGACCTCGAGGCCCGCCGCGTCGCGCCAGAAGCGCAGGCTCTGCTCCGTGTCGGCGACCACGATCGCGGTGTGGTCGAGGCCGAGGAAGAGCGGCCCGCCGGGCGATCCCGGCGCGGTCGTCTGCCAGCGCGGGTCCCCCTTGCCGGGCGGGAAGTGGATCAGCTCGAGGAAGTGGCCGTCGGGATCGCGGAAGTAGAAGGCCTCGATGCCGGCCGCCCCGGCGTTCCAGTCCGGCAGGCGCTGCGGGCCGGGGGAGGCGTGGCGCACGCCGGCGCGGCGCAGTTCGGCGTAGGCGCGCGCCATGTCCGAGACCACGATCGCGACGTGCTGGAACCAGCGGTCGTTGGCGCGCGTGTCCTCGGGGAACGCCCGGCCGGCCGGCGCGAGGTACTGCGTCAGCTCCAGGCGCTCGTCGCCGAGCCGGAGCGTCACGACGCGGGCGCGCGCGCCGAAGACCCCGGAGAGCCGCTCGAACTCCGGTCCGGCGACCTCGACGTCCGAGACCCGCTCGAACGCCAGGACGCCCGTGTAGAACGCGACGGCCCGGTCCGCGTCGGCGACCGTCAGGCCCACCGCGGCGACGGCCGGGCCCGACGCGAGCGCCGGCAACGCCGCGAGCAGGACGGCGGCGAGCAGCGCCGCCGCCGCCGCGAGCCCGCGACTCCGCTGCCGGCCGCTCACTGGGCCACCTCGGTGGTGGCGCGCGCCCCCATGCGCTCGAGCAGGTGGTCGCCGACCCGCAGCGCGTTGGCCATGATCGTGAGCGCAGGGTTGACCGCCGCGCTCGAGACGAAGAAGCTGCCGTCCACGACGTACAGGTTGTCGACCTCGTGGGCGCGGCAGTGGACGTCCAGCGCGGAGGTCCGCGGGTCGCGGCCGAAGCGGATCGTCCCGTTCTGGTGCGCGACGCCCGCGAGCGGGATGCGCTGGCCGAGGAACAGCGAGCGGCCGAAGAGCCCCTGGTGGCAGTCGTGGCCGTGGACCCGGCAGCGCGACTGCTGGCGCAGCAGGTGCTCGAGCGCGCCGCGCAGGCGGCGGTGCGCGGCCTCGTTGTTGGGCGTGTACGACAGGACGATGTTGCCGTCGCGGTCGAGCGTGACGCGGTTCTCGGGGTCCGGCAGGTCCTCCGAGGTGAGCCAGAAGTCGAGCGAGTGGCGCGCCATCAGCTCGAGCGTGAACCCCGGGGCGAGCGCGGGCGCGCCGGCCGAGAGCGCGACGCCGTCGAGCTTGCCGACGAAGGAGATGTGGCCCATCGGGTAGTCCCAGTCGGCCCCGCGGAAGTAGAAGTCGTTCAGCGCGAGCGTCTTCTGGAAGATCGTCGGGTTCGGGCAGCGCGAGACCGCGAGCACCACCGAGTTGACGTGACCCATGTAGTGCCGCCCGACGACGTCGCTGCCGTTCGCGAGCCCGTGCGGGTGGCGGTCGCTGCGCGAGCGCAGCAGCAGCGCCGCGGAGTTGATCGCGCCGCACGCGACGACCACGAGGTCGCCGCGGTAGGTCGCCTCGCTGCCGTCGGCCTCGTGCCGCACGCGCACGCCGGTGACCTCCGTGCCGGAGGCGGCGGTCTCGAGGCGGACGGCGCGGGCGCGCGTCAGCAGCGTCACGTTGGGGTAGTCGAGCGCGGGGCGCACCGCGCACACGTGCGCGTCGGACTTGGCCTGCAGCAGGCAGGGGAAGCCGTCGCAGGTCCCGCACCGAATGCAGGCGCTCGTCGCCGGCCGGGACTCGTCCAGCATGATCCCGAGGGGGACGTGGAACGGCCGGCAGCCGAGCCGAAGGAAGTCGTCCGCGAGCGCCTCGAGGCGCGGCTCGTGCGAAACGGCCGGATGCGGGTACGGCGCGCTGGCCCAGGGCTCGGTCGGGTCCTCGCCGCGCGCGCCGTGGACGTGGTACAGGCGCTCGGCCTCGGTGTAGTACGGCTCGAGGTCCGCGTAGCCGATCGGCCACGCGGGCGAGACGCCGTCGTGGTGCCGCAGCTCGCCGAAGTCCTGCTCGCGGAAGCGGAACAGCGCGGCGCCGTAGAACTTCGTGTTGCCGCCGACGCAGTAGTTGGTGTGCGGGTGCAGCGGCGTGCCCGCGCGGTCGTACCACTGTTCCTTCGTGTTGTAGCGCGCCTCGACGTTGACCGCGCGCGAGTCCCAGTTCTCCTTCTCGCGCGGGACGAAGTCGCCGCGTTCCAGCACCAGGATCGACTTGCCCGTCGGCGCGAGCCGGTGCAGGAGCGTGCCGCCCCCGGCCCCGGTGCCGATGAGGATCACGTCGTAGTGACGGTCATGCGACATGGCGGACTCCTTCGGCCGGTGCGGCCCGGCCGGCGGGGGCGGCGGCGTGGCCGCAGCGGAAGAGGCAGCGCGAGAAGGCGTCGTGGCGGAGCTTCGCGCACAGCGGGTCGCGGCCCGTCGCGTGCACGTAAACCGAGGCCGCGGCCAGCATCCCCACGGGCGGCGCCAGCAGGTAGACCCAGAGCGCGGTGAAGGTGCGCGCCGGCAGCGCGGAGGCGAGCGTGCGCGCGGGGTTCATGCTCATCCCCGAGAGGGGCGCCTCGACCAGGATGAACAGGGCGACGAGCGCGCCGGCGAAGAGGCCGGTCCAGCGCTCGGTGCGCGGGTGGTTCGAGGCGCAGAGGACGACGAGCATCAGCAGGAACGAGATCGCCGCCTCCGCGACGAAGGCGACGCCCGCCCCGCCCGGGCCGGGCACCGTGACCACGCGGCGTGCCGCACCCGGCCCGGCGAACGGGGCGACCGCGGCGGCCCCGAGCAGCGCGCCCACGGTGCCGCCGGCCACCTGCGCCGCCACGTAGCCGGCAGCGTCGGCCCCGCCGATCTTGCCGAGCCGCCAGAACGCGAGGGTCACGGCGGGGTTCATGTGCGCGCCCGAGCGCCGGCCGGCCCGCGAGTGGATCAGCGCGACCGCCGTCGCGCCCATCGCGATCCCGATCAGCAGGCGCTGGGTGGCGGCCTCGCGCACGACGGCCTCGAACAGCACGGTGAAGACCGTGGCCGAGACCATGAAGGTGCCGAGCGCCCACCCCTCGCACAGGTATTCGGGCCAATGCCGCCGGAGTGCCTCGATCACGGAGCCTTCCTCCCGACGCGGCCTTCGATGCGCGTCCCGGCTCGCGGTTTCTTCCGCGCGACGCGACACTCGGAGGCCGCGGCGCTCATCCAACCGCTTTGCAGCCCGCAAAGGAGGGAGAGGACATGGCGGTGACCTGGTCGGAGCGTCACGAGTGGCTCGAGCCGGATGGGCTCGGCGGTTTCGCCTCCGGCGTCGTGGCGGGCCCGCGCACGCGGCGCTACCACGCGCTGCTGCTGGCGGGGGAGCGCCCGGGCGGGCCGCGCTTCGCGCTCGTGAACGGCCTCGCCGCCACGATCGAGACGCCGGCGGGCACGCACGCGCTCACGGCGCAGCGCTACGCGCCCGACGTGCTCGTGCACGACGCGGCGGTCGAACTCGTCTCGTTCCGCCACGAGCCGTGGCCGACCTGGGTCTGGCGGCTGCCGGACGGCACGCTCGTCACGCACGAGGTCTTCGTCCCGCGCGGCCTGCCGGCGGTCGCCCTCGCGTGGCGGCGCCACGGCGACCGGCGCGCGGGGGACGAGCCGGACCGCGCGCCGCAGCCCGGTCCCGCGAGGCTGCGCGTGCGGCCGTTCCTCTCGGGGCGGGACTACCACGCGCTGCAGCACGAGAACGACGCGTTCCGCTTTGCGCCCGCGCAGCGCGGCGGCGGCCCGGCGGGGCGGAGGCCCGCGGGACCGGCGCTCGAGTGGCAGGCCTACGACGGTGTGCCGCGGGTGACGATGGCCGCGACCGGCCGCTACGAGCACGCGCCCGACTGGTATCGCCACTTCGTCTACGCGGAGGAGCGCGCGCGGGGGCTCGACGACGCCGAGGACCTCGCCGCGCCCGGCGTGTTCCACTTCGACCTCGCGGCGGGGGACGCCGTGCTGCTGATGGGCGCCGGGGCGGCGGGAGCCGCCGCTGTCGCGGGTCCCGACGCCGACCCGCGCGAGACGATCGAGACCTGGCGGGCGGCGGAGGCGGCGCGCCGCGCCCGCCTCGGCGGCCCGCTGGAGCGCGCGGCCGACGCGTACATCGTTCGCAAGGGCGAGGCCGGTCGCACGATCGTCGCGGGCTATCCCTGGTTCACGGACTGGGGGCGCGACACGTTCATCGCGCTGCGCGGGCTCTGCCTCGCGACCGGGCGCGTGGAAGACGCCCGCGCGATCCTGCTCGAGTGGGCGGGCAGTGTGTCGGAGGGCATGCTGCCGAACCGGTTCCCGGACGGCGGGGCGGCGGCCGAGTACAACGCCGTCGACGCCTCGCTCTGGTACGTCGTCGCCGCCGGCGAGTTCCTCGAGGCGGCGCGGCCGGCGCTCGAGGATCGCGACACGATCCGCCGCGCGATGGCGGCGATCGTGCGCGGCTACGCGCACGGGACGCGGCACGGGATCCGCCTCGACGGCGAGGGCCTGCTGTGCGCCGGCGAGCCCGGCGTGCAGCTGACCTGGATGGATGCGCGCGTGGACGGGCGCGTGATCACGCCGCGGATCGGCAAGCCGGTCGAGGTGCAGGCGCTCTGGCTCAACGCGCTCGCCGCGGTGCGCGGCTTCGTGCCCGAGGCCGACGGCCTCTTCGAGCGCGGGCGCGCGGCGTTCCGCGCTCGTTTTCGACCGCTGCCCGGCCGCGGCCTCCCCGACGTGGCCGACGACGACGGGGCGCTCGGCCGCGAGGACCGGGCGCTGCGCCCCAACCAGGTCTTCGCGGTCGGCGGGCTGCCGCTCGCGCTGCTCGAGGGCGAGGACGCGCGCCTCGTGGTGGACGCGCTCGAGCGCCACCTGCTGACGCCTCTCGGGCTGCGCTCGCTCGCGCCGGGCGAGCCGGGCTACACCGCGCACTACGAGGGCGGCGTCGCGCAGCGCGACGGCGGCTATCACCAGGGGACGGTCTGGCCGTGGCTGATCGGCCCGTTCGTGGAGGCGTGGCTGCGCGTCCACGGCGACACGCCCGGGCGCCGCGCCGAGGCGCGCCGCCGCTTCGTCGCGCCGCTGCGGGCGCATCTCGAGGAGGCGGGGCTCGGGCACGTGTCGGAGATCGCGGACGCCGAGCCGCCGTTCACGCCCCGGGGCTGCCCGTTCCAGGCCTGGTCCGTCGGCGAGCTGCTCCGCGTCGAGCGCCTTCTCGCCGCGCCCGTCGCCGTCGCCCCGTAGGTCTTTCCTTTGCCTGATCGGCCTCCGCCGCGAGCCGTTGCTGCGCGGCGGAGGCCACGGGGTGCGGCCGGGGCTCGGCGACACGCCGCCACGGCGCTACTTGGCGAGCCTCGGCCAGTTCGCGTCGGCCCGCTCGATCGCGGCGGGCAGGTCGGCCTCCCACTGCTTCTGCACGTCGGGCGAGTAGTTGAGGTAGAGCTTGCCGCCCACGATCTTCCACGCCGCCGGGTCGATGTCCGCGGTGGTGCCGCGGCTCACGGCCCAGGCGCAGTAGCCGCCGTACTGCGGCGCGTACTTCTCGGGCGCCTTCCGGAACAGCTCGCGGTTCTCGGCCGACGCGAAGCGCCACGTCGCGCCGTTCCACTCGAGGCTGTGCCGCTTGTCGCCCTCCACCGGCCTGCCCGCGGTGACGTAGGCCACCGGGTCGTAGCCGTGGATCGCGAGCTTCCCGAAGAAGCTGGCGTTCACGGGCGGCACCGCGGACGCGCTCGTCATGCCGGCGACGGCCACCGTCGCGGCCAGCGCGAGCCGCACGAACCCACTCGTCAGACTCATGTCGTGGTCCTCCATGCCGCTCCGATGCCCGGCGGCGGCGGGCGTTTCCCCCGGCGCGCCCGCCGCCCGGGGACGCGGCCGGACCCGCGCCCGCCCGTGCCGCGCGACGCACCGCCCGTGCGAGTGAAACCGCGGCGCCGCGCGGACATCGAACGCGGCAGGAGGACGCGCCTGATGGAACGCAGCCTCGCGGAGGCCCTGCTCGTGATCCTCGCGCTCTACGGCGCGGCCGGCGCCCTCTTCGCGGGGCCGTTCCTGGCGCGCGGTGCCGCGGCGATCGACCCCGGGGCCCGGGGCGCGAGCCGCGGCTTCCGGATCGTCGTCCTCCCCGGCGTCGTCGCGTTCTGGCCGCTGCTCGCCCGGCGCTGGGCCGCCGCGGCGCGGGCCGCGCGATGATCCGGCCGCTGCGCGCCGCCCATCGCGCGGCCTTCACGGTGCTCGCGCTCGCCCTGCCGCCGCTGCTGATCGCGGCCGTCGCCGCGCGCCGCGCGCCGGCGTCGCCGGACCCGGCGCCGCTCGCGGGGCCGTGGACGGTCTCGCTCGACCTCGGCGGCGAGCCGCTGCGCGTGCGCGGTGCCGGCCCCGGCGCGATCGAGATCGGCGTGGCGCGCACGCCTCCGCTCCCGGACCTGCTCGCGTACTGGAGCCCGCGGCCGGACACGGGCGACGGCCTGCCCGCCGACGCCGTCCTGCTCGGCCGCGTCCCGGCCCGCGGCGCGCGCCGGCTCGCGCTCCCGGGCCCCGGCGGCGCGCTCGTGGTCTACAGCCTCGCGCAGCAGCGCGTCGTCGACGCGGTGAGGGTTCCGCGATGAGCCTCGCCTACGCGGCGGTCGGCTGGAACCGGCAGAAGCGGGTGTACGACCTGCTGCTCGGCGGCGGCATCGTGCTGTACCTCGTGCTGTTCGTCGTCACGGGCGCCTGGCGCCACCCGACCCTGACGATCGAGACGCTGCTCATCCGCGCGCTCGGCTCGGCGGGGCTCGTGCTGCTGCACGTCGTCCTCTCCATCGGGCCGCTCGCGCGGCTCGACCGGCGTTTCCTGCCGCTGCTCTTCAACCGGCGGCACATGGGCGTCTCGATGTTCCTGCTCGCGCTGGCGCACGCGAGCTTCGCGACGGTCCAGTACCACGCGCTGGGCGACACGAACCCCCTCGTCAGCGTGCTCACGTCGAACCGCCGCGTCGGGAGCCTCGCGGCGTTCCCGTTCGAGCTCCTCGGCGCGGCGGCGCTCGCGATCCTGTTCCTGATGGCCGCGACCAGCCACGACTTCTGGCTGCGCAACCTGACGCCCCGCACCTGGAAGACGCTGCACATGGGCGTCTACGCGGCGTACGCGCTGCTGCTGCTGCACGTCGCGCTCGGCGTCGTGCAGGCGGAGCCCGGGCGCACGCTGCCGGTCGCGCTCGGCGCCGGGTTCGCGTGGATCGCCGGGCTGCACCTCGTCGCCGGTTACCGCGAGCGCGCGGGCGATCGCGATCTCGAGGGGCGCGGCTCGCCGTACGTGGACGTCTGCGCCGTCGACGACATCGCCCCGGGCCGGGCCCGCGCGGCCTGCCTCGCCGGCGAACGGGTGGCCGTGTACCGGCACGACGGCGGGATCTCGGCGGTCTCCGCGGTCTGCCGGCACCAGAACGGACCGCTCGCGGAGGGCCGCATCGTCGACGGTTGCATCACGTGCCCCTGGCACGGCTGGCAATACCGCCCCGAGACCGGCGCGGCGCCGCCGCCCTTCACGGAGAAGCTCGCGACCTACCGCGTCCGCGTCGAAGGCGGCCGCGTCCTCGTCGACCCGCGGCCGCTCCCGCCGGGCACCCACGTCGACCCCGCATCCCAGGAGGCGCCCCGTGTCGCGTCCCGGTGACGACCCGGAGTTCTACGTCGGCTACCTGCCGCACGCGCCGCGCGGCGTGGCGCGCCGCGTGCGGGCCACCGTGATCGTGCTGTACGCGGCGGCCGGGCTGGTCGCGGCGGGCCTCGCGCTCGTGCACGGCCCGTTCGGCGACGGCGTGTTCGAGTTCGGCCACGACCGCGAACTCGCCGGGACGCTGCGCACGCGCCCGTACCCGCGCCTCGTGGTGTCCGCGCCGCACGCGCCGCCCGGCGCGCCGCCCTCCGAGTACCTGCTCGTCGCGCCCGGAAAGTTCGGAGCCGCGGGCCTCGTGGACGGCCTCGACGGCGCGCGGGTCCGCCTGACGGGCCGCCTCGTGTACCGGGACGGCCGCACGCTGGTCGAGATCGCGCCCGGCTCCGTGCGGCGCGACGACCTCGATCCGGCGGAGGACCGGCCGGACGCGCTCGCCGCCGCGGCGGCTCCCGAGGACCTCGGCGTGCGCACCCTGCGCGGCGAGATCGTCGACAGCAAGTGCTATCTCGGCGTGATGAACCCGGGCGAGTTCAAGACGCACAAGGCGTGCGCGATCCGCTGCATTTCCGGCGGCGTCCCGCCGGTGCTCGTGGTGCGTGCGCCCGGCGCGGCGCCGCAGCACTACCTGCTGGTGGACGACGACGGCGGCGCGGTCAACCGGCGCGTGCTCGACCTCGTCGCCGAGCCGCTCGAGATCACCGGGCGCGTCACGCGCGACGGGGACGCGCTCGTGCTGTGGGCCGACCCCGACGCGTACCGCCGCTCGCGCTGACGGCATCGAAGACGGCGTCGACGGTAGATGCGTCGGACACGCACGCGTCGCAGACGAAAGGGAGGCGGCATGGAACTCGAATTCGGCGGCAGGCACGTGGTGGTGACAGGGGCGACGGGCGAACTCGGCCGCGCCGTGCTGGAGCAGCTGCTGGCGGCGGGCGCGACGGTGCACGTCCCGAGCCGGCGGCCGCTCGACGGCATTGGCGGGGACCGCGTCCGCGTCACGACCGGCATCGACCTTTCGGACGAGGCGGCGGTGGCGTCCTGGTACGCGGGGCTGCCGCCGCTCTGGGCGTCGATCCACGCCGCCGGCGCCTTCGCGTCCGGGTCGATCGAGGAGACCGATCGCGGCGCGCTCGACCGCATGCTGTCGGTCAACCTGCTCGCGGCCGTCGCGTGCTGCCGCGCGGCGGTGCGCGCGTTGCGCCGCGGCGGAGCCGGGCGCCTCGTCAACGTCGCCGCGCTGCCGGCCCTCGAGCCGCGCCACGGCGCGGGGTCCCTCGCGTACACCGCCAGCAAGGCCGCACTGGGCGCGCTGACCGTGGCCCTCGCCGAGGAACTCGCGCCCGAGGGCATCCTCGTCAACGCCGTCGCGCCGAGCGTGATGGACACGCCGGCGAACCGGCGCGCCATGCCCGGCGCCGACCCGGCGCTCTGGCCGTCGGTCGCCGACGTCGCGGCGACCGTCGTCTTCCTGGCCTCGCCGCGCAATCGCGTGACCCGCGGCGCGGTCGTTCCCGTCTACGGGAGGTCCTGATGAACCCGAACGTTCCCGGAGTTCCACTCCCCGACGTCGTCCTGCCGAACTGCCCGGTCGTGAAGCGCCTCGCGGGGCAGAAGGCCCTCGTGACCGGCGCGAGTTCCGGGATCGGCCGCGGTATCGCGATCGCGATGGCGCGCGCCGGGGCGGACGTGATGATCAACTACGTGCGCGGCGAGGAGGACGCGCGGGAGGCGGCGGCCCAGGCCTCGAGCTGCGGCGGCCGCGTGATCGTGCACCAGGCCGACGTCTCGAAGGAGGCGGAGGTCGACGCGATGTTCCGCCGCCTCGTCGACGAGTTCGGCACGGTCGACATCCTCGTCAACAACGCCGGCCTGCAGCAGGACGCGCCGATCGAGGAGATGTCGCTCGCGAAGTGGCAGAAGGTGATCGACGTCAACCTCACCGGGCAGTTCCTCTGCGCGCGGGCCGCGATCCGCGAGTTCAAGCGGCGCGGCGTGCGACAGGAGGTCTCGTGCTCGGCCGGCAAGATCATCTGCATCAGCTCGGTGCACGAGGTGATCCCGTGGGCGGGCCACGTCAACTACGCGGCGTCGAAAGGGGGCGTGATGCTGATGATGAAGAGCATCGCGCAGGAGGTCGCGCCGTTCCGGATCCGCGTCAACAGCATCGGGCCGGGCGCGATCCGGACCCCGATCAACCGCCCGGCGTGGGAGACGCCCGAGGCGTATGCCGACCTGATGAAGCTCGTCCCCTACAAGCGCATCGGCGAGCCGGACGACATCGGGCGCGTCGCGGTGTGGCTCGCGTCGGACGAGGCCGACTACATCACGGGCACCACGCTCTTCGTGGACGGCGGGATGACGCTCTACCCGGGCTTCGAGGCGGGCGGCTGACGCGCTCGCATCAGGACACGCGCCCCAAAAGCGCGCGCCCGGTCGCGACCAGCGCCGACCGGCGCGCGACCAGGATCACCGCCGCGCCCGCCGCGCACACCAGCGCCAGGGTGAACAGCAGCCCGCCGTCCCCCTGCACCTCGACGCCGAGCGTCGTCAGGTGGCTGAACACCGCGCCGCCCATGAGCGCGAGCGTCAGGAGCGCGCCCAGCGGGGCGGCGCGCGGCGTGAGCAGCAGCCCGACCGCGACGAGTTCGAGCAGGCCGGTGCCGATCCGGCCCCACGGCTCGATCCCGAGCCGGCTGAAGATGTACACCGACTCCGGCGCGCCGCTGAACTTGAAGAACAGCGTCTGCCCCAGGATCGCGGCGACCGCGATCTGCGCCACCCAACTGACGATCCCCGCACCGCGCGTCACGCCCATGGCGTCCTCCTCTTCTCGCGAGATCCGATGGCCGGGGCCGCCGCGAGGTTTCGCCGAAACCCGCGACGGCCGCCGGCATCGAAGGGGTAAACGGGCCGGCGGGGCAGGGCTGACGGATCCGTTCGCCCGGGAGGAGCGCGATGACCGCGGACGACGCCATCCACGAGAACGGGCGGCTGCTGGACGAGGGGGCCGCGCTCCTCGAGCGCGTGGACGGGGGCGCGTTCGCGAGCGACGAGCCCGGCCGCCCGCAGAGCAGCGTGGGATGCCAGCTCCGGCACTGCATCGACTTCTACGGCTCGTTCCTGAGCGGCCTCCCCGCGCGCCGGGTCGACTTCGAGGACCGCGCGCGCGACCCGCGGGTGGCCGCGGACCGCGACGTCGCGGCCGGCGTGCTGCGCCGGCTGGCCGCGGAGCTGCGCGCGCTGCCCCCGCTCGATCCCAGACTCGTGCTCGAGGTCCGCGGCGAGACCGGGGAGTGGTGCCTCTCCACCCTCGGGCGCGAGCTGCAGTTCCTCGTCAGCCACACCGTGCATCACTTCGCGCTGGTCGCCCTCATGCTGCGCGCCCGCGGCATCGAGCCCGGGCCGGACTTCGGGGTCGCGGGATCGACCCTCCGCCACTGGGCCGCGGTCGGCTCGTGACCCTGAAGGGCCGTTCCCTGCTGGTGCCGGCCGTCGTGTTCGCGGGCGCCGCCGCGGCGGCCGGGTTCGACGCCGCGGGCGCGGGCCTGCCGCCGGTGTTCGACGTGCGCCACGCGGCGGCGCTCCCGGCTCCCGTGCTGCTCGCCTCGATCGCGGCGGCGACGCTCGTCAGCGAGGACCTCGCGTGCCTCGCGACCGGGCTGCTCGTCGCGGCAGGCGTCGTCGGGTTCGGGGCCGGGACGGCGGCCTGCCTGCTCGGGATCCTCGCCGGCGATCTCGCCCTCGTCCTCGCGGGGCGCTGGGTCGGCGCGGCGGCGATCGGCCGCGCGCCGCTGCGCTACGTCGTGACGGCCGAGGACGTGCGGCGCGGGCGCGACCTCCTGTCCCGGCGCGGCGGCGCGATCCTCCTGGGCGCGCGCTTCGTTCCCGGCCTGCGGCTGCCCACGTACGTCGCGGCGGGCGTGTGCGGCATGCCCCTCGCGCGCTTTCTCGGCTGGTTCGTGCTCGGCGCGGCGGCATGGACGCCCCTGCTCGTCGGGGCCGCGACGCTCGCGGGGCACGGGGCGATCGCGTCCTTCGCGCGCTGGCGCGGCGTGGCCGCGCCGCTCGCGGCCGGCGTCCTGCTGCTGGCCGCCTCGGCCGCGGCGCTGCCCGCCGCGATCGCGCGGCGGCGCGACGCGTGGCGCGGTCTCGTGCGCCGCTGGTCGCGCTGGGAGTTCTGGCCGCTCTGGTTCTTCTACCCGCCCGTCGTCGCGGTCGTCGCGTACGAGGCCGTGCTGCGTCGCCGCGGTACCGTGTTCACCGCCGCGAACCCGGCGATCGACGCCGGCGGCGTCGTGGGCGAGTCGAAGAGCGCGATCCTCGCGGGCCTCGCCGGCGCGGGGGCGCGCGTGGCCGCCTGGTTCGTCGTCCCGGGCGCCGGCGCGGGCGATGCGGCCGGGCGGACGCGCGCGGTCCTGGACGGCATGGCCGCGCACGGCATGACGTTCCCGGTCGTGCTGAAGCCGGATGCCGGCCAGCGCGGCCTCGGCGTCGCGATCTGCCGCGACGTCGAGGCGGTGGAGCGGTGCGTCGCGGGCCGGCCGGCGGGCGGCGCCGCGGGCGAGGCGCTGATCGTGCAGGCCTACGTCCCCGGCGTCGAGTTCGGCCTGTTCTACGCGCGCCACCCGGACGACGCGCGCGGCCGCGTGATCTCCGTGACCGAGAAGATCATGCCGGAAGTCGTCGGCGACGGCGTGCGCACGCTGGAGCGCCTGGTGCTGGACGATGACCGGGCGGTCGCGCTCGCCGGCGCCTACCGGCTGGCCAACGCGGCGCGCTGGACCGACGTGCCCGTCCCGGGCGAGCGCGTGCGCCTGGTGGAGCTCGGGACGCATTGCCGCGGCGCCGTGTTCCTCGACGGCGCGCGGCACCTGACGCCTGGACTCGAGCACGCCGTCGACGCGGTCGCGCGGACGTTCGACGGGTTCTGGTTCGGCCGCTTCGACGTGCGTGCGCCGTCCGCGGAGGCGCTCCGCCGCGGCGAGTTCACCGTGCTCGAGCTGAACGGCGTGACCTCGGAGGCCACGCACATCTACGACCCGCGGCACTCGGTCACGTACGCCTGGCGCACGCTCGTCGCGCAGTGGCGTGTCGCGTTCGACATCGGCGAGGCCAACGCGGCGCGCGGCGCCCCCGTGGTCGGCCCGCTCGGCCTGCTCCGGCGCGCGCTCCGCTTCCGTTCCGCGCGACGGCACGGCTGAGGCCGGCGCGACCCCCCAAGGGGCCGCGCCGGACGTGTCGTGTCGGGGCGCCTGGGCCGCCCCGGAGGCGCCGCGGGGCCGGTCAGCGACCCTTCCGCTCGACGAGTCCCGGCCAGTTGCGGTCCGCGCGCGCCAGGCTCGCGGGCGCGTCCTCGTTGAACAGGTCGTACGCCTTCTGCGTGTGCTGCAGCACCAGCCGCCCGTCGATGACCTGCCAGATCTCGGGATCGATCGGGCTGATCTTGTTGATCGACGCGGCGTACCCGCAGTAGCCGCCGAACTGCGGCTCGTACCGGGCGGGGTCGCGCTCGAACTCGTCTTTGTTCGCCACCGACGCGAAGCGGTACGTCGCGCCGTTGTAGACGGCCGTGATCGACGGGTCGCCCTTCGTCGCCCTGCCGGGGGTGACGTACGCCACCGGGTCGTACCCCTGGAGCGCGAGACCCTCCCGGTCAAGATTGACGAGGAGCTTCTCGGGCTTCGCGAACCGGTTCACGAGGCCCGGCCAATTCTCGTCGGCCTTCCTGAGGTTCCCCGCGACGTCCTTGTTCCAGGCCTCCCAGGCGCGCTGGTTGTGCTGCAGCACCAGCCGCCCGTCGAGCACCTGGAAGAACTCGGGGCTGATCGGCGAGAGCTTGTTGATCGAGGCCGCGTAGCCGCAGTAGCCGCCGAACTGCGGCTCGTACTTGCCGGGGTCGGCGTCGAAGTCCCGCTTGTTCTCAGGCGTCGAGAAACGGTACGTCGCGCCGTGGACCTTCGACGTGAGGAACGGATCGCCCTTCACGGGCCTGTTCACCTTGAAGTACGCCACCGGGTCGTAGCCCTGCAGCGCGAGCCCGTCCTTGTTCCTGTTGACGAGGACCGGCGCCCCCGCGGCGTCCGAGATCGCGGCCCGCGCGGCGCCGGCGGCGAATCCGGAGAGCAGCGTGCCCGCCACCAGCAGCCATGAACCCACTCCGTGCATGTCGAGTTCCTCCTTCGCCCCGCTTCGATGGCGGCAAGGGGCCCCGGTTTCGAGGAAACGCGGGCGTCCGCACCGCATCCAAGCGGCCGTCACGAAAGGAGGACCGGATGCGGAAAGAGGTGAAGATCATCGGGCTCGCGCTGTCGTGGGCGCTGTGCCCGTCGTTCGCGGGCGCACGGGCGGAGGCGGACACGAAGGGCGTGCTGACGCTCGAACTCGCACGGAAGGTGGCCGCGGCCGCGGCCGTCGAGGCCGCGAGGGACGGCGGCACCGGCGCGATCGCGGTCGTGGACGACGGCGGCCAGCTGGTCGTGTTCGAGCGCCTCGGGGGCACGTTCCCCGCGGGGGCGGAGGTGTCGATCGGCAAGGCGCGCACCGCGGCGCTGTTCCGCAGGCCGACGCGCGCTTTCGAGGAGATCATCCGCGACGGCCGCACGCCGCTGCTCGCGATCGAGGGCTTCACGCCGCTGCAGGGCGGCGTGCCCATCGAGCGCGAGGGCGTGATCGTCGGCGCGATCGGCGTGAGCGGCGCCGCGAGCGCGCAGCGGGACGAAGAGGTTGCGCTCGCGGGCGCGGCCGCCGTCCGCACGCCGTCCGGGGCGGCGCGATGATCCGCGCGTGGGCGGTCACGCTGCTCGCGGCGGCCGGCGCGGCCGGCGCGGCCGGGGCGGGCCTCGCGGCGCCGCCGCAGTTCGGCGCGTTCGCCGGCCGGCCCGACGCGACGGTGGACCTCGACACGACCGAGGGGCTCGCGCTGGTCAAGGGAGCGTGGCGCTACGCCGACGCGCGCCTCGTCCCCGCGGAGTTTCGCGCCGCCGGGCCCGATCGCAAGCCGAGCGGGGCGCGGGTCTCGACGCTCGACCTCGTGCCGCGCGCCGGGGCCGCCGGGTTCGACGACGGCGCGTGGGCCGCCCTCGCGCCGGGGACCCTCGACGCCCGCCGCGGCAACGGGAAGCTGTCGTTCGGCTGGTACCGGCTGCGCCTGACCCTGCCCGAACGCATCGGGGGCACCGAGGTCGCGGGCTCGACGGTGGTGTTCGAGATCGTCGCGGACGACTACGCCGAGGTGCTCGTGGACGGCGCGCAGCCGCACCCGATCGGCCAGCCGGGCGGTCCGGTGATCGCGGGATACAACGCGCCGAACCGCGTCGTGATCGCGCGGGACGCGCGGCCCGGCCAGGTGATCCAGCTCGCGGTGCTGGTCGCCAACGGGCCGTTCGCCGACCTGCCCGCGAACTACGTCTGGGTCCGCTCGGCGACGCTCGACGTCTACCGCGCGCCGCGCCGCCCCGCGGACGCCGAGACCGCGCTGCGCGTGGATCGCCTGGACCCGGGGCTCGACGCGGTCGTGCCGCCGGGCGCGACGATCGAGAAGGTCGCCGGCGGGTTCTCCTTCACGGAGGGACCGGTCGCGGCGCCGGACGGCGCGCTGCTGTTCTCGGACCCGAACGACAACGCCATCTACCGCCTGGCGGCGGACGGGACGGTGTCGGTCGCGCGCTCGCACAGCGGCTACGCCGGCGGCGACATCGGCGAGTACCGGCAGCCCGGCTCGAACGGGCTCGGCTTCGACGCCGAGGGACGCCTCACGATCTGCGAGCACGGCAACCGGCGGGTCACGCGCGTCGAGAAGAACGGCGTGCTGACCGTGCTGGCCGACCGCTACCAGGGGAAGCGGCTCAACAGCCCCAACGACCTCGTGTACCGCAGCGACGGAACGCTGTTCTTCAGCGACCCGCCGTTCGGGCTGCCGCGCTTCCACGAGGATCCCCGCCGCGAGCTGCCGGTCGCCGGCGTCTACCGCCTGAAGGACGGCGACCTGAAGCTCGTCGTCGCGGACCTCGCGGGCCCCAACGGGGTCGCGCTGAGCCCGGACGAGAAGTACCTCTACGTCGGGAACTGGGATCCCGCGCGGAAGGTCGTGATGCGCTACGCCGTGCGCGAGGACGGCACGCTGCACGACGCGCGGGTGTTCCTCGACCTCACGCGCGAGCCCGGGGAGGAGGCGATCGACGGGATCGAGGTCGACCGCGAGGGGCGCCTGTTCGTCTCGGGGCCGGGGGGCGTCTTCGTGGTGGCGCCCGACGGCCGCCGGCTCGGGCTGCTGCACCCGCCCGAACAGCCCGCCAACTTCGCGTGGGGCGACGACGGGCACACGTTGTACATGACGGCACGCACCTCCGTATACCGTGTGCGGCTCCGGTAGCGCGCGATCCTGGCCCCGTCCTCGGCTCGTGCTCCGTCGCGAGGTCGTCGGAACGTGAGACGCGGGCGGGCGCGTCCTCCGCTCACGGCCGCAGGGCGTCCTCCGCGACGAGCGCCTCGGTGCGCGCGCCGAGCCGCAGCAGGAGCGCGGCGAGGAAGCGCTGCGCGTCGCTCATCTGCTGGCGGCGCGCGACGGCCTGGCGCGCGATCGCCGGCACGTCGGTGATCAATCCGTCCACGCCGCGGCTCATGGTCGCGAACATCCATCCGGGGTCGTTCACCGTCCAGACGTAGACCTGGCGCCCGGCACGGTGCTCGCGGCGCACGAAGCGCGGGGTCGCCATCCGGGCCTCGACGGCGACGAAGTCGGCCTCGATCTTTCGCAGGTCGCCGATCGCCTTGGCGACCAGGATGCCGACGCGCCAGTTCGGCCGGAGCTGTTTCATGCGCGCGACCATGGCGTGGTCGAGCGACATGTAGATGCAGTCGTCCTCCATGCCGGCGGCCTCGACGAGCTCCGCGGTGCGCTCCTCGAGCCGGTCGTCGTGGCCGTACGACTTCAGCTCGATGACGAGCTTGACCTTCCCCTTGCAGAGCGCGAGCACCTCGGCGAGCGTCGGGATCCGCTCGTCGGCGTACAGCGGGTCGGCGCGCCGGCCGATCGGCACGCGGCGGAGCTCCTCGGCGCTCGTTTCGAAGACCTTCAGCGGGGACCCGCCGACCTTCATCAGGTCGAGGTCGTGGGCGACGACGACGACGCCGTCCGCGGACTCCTGCACGTCGAGTTCGACGTAGTCGGCGCCCTCCTCGATCGCGAGGCGGAAGGCGGCGAGCGAGTTCTCGGGGGCGACCGTGCACGAGCCGCGGTGCGCGATGACGGCCACGTCGCGGGTGCCGCGGGTCGCGAGGAACGCGAGCAGCGCGAGGCCGGCGGCGCCGACGACCGCGATCGCGGCGACCGCGGCCCGGGCGCGTCCCGACGCCCGGAAGGGGGGCGGCGCGTCCGCCTCGCCCACGGCGCCCGCGGCCCGCAGGAGCGCGTCCGCCGCGCCCGCGGGCGGGCTGCCGACGCGCCGGTAGATGCCGAGCACCACGAGCGCCCAGAGCACCGCGTTCACCACCGCGATGGCGATCGCCAGCACGCCCCCGAGGGCGATCAGCAGCGTGACGAACGTGAGCAGCAGGCCGACGCGCGTGACCATCAGCGGCGCGATGGCGCGCCCGACGACCTGGACGAGCGCGGCGCCGAGCCCGTGGCTCGCGAGCGCGACGACGACCCAGGCGGCGAGGACCGCGAGGACGACGCGCCGGTGTCCCCGGGTGCGCGCGGCGCTCTCGCGGAGCGCGCGGCGGGGCGGGACCCGCTCGAAGAGCAGCAGCGGGAGCGCGAGCACCCAGCACGCCAGCGCGCGCAGGGCCAGCCACGCGCCGACCGCGCCGATCGCGCCGACGAGCACGGCGGCGATCCAGAACTGCGGCGGCTTGTCCGCGAGGTAGAAGTTGATGTCGTGCTCGCGCAGCAGGCCCAGGTAGACGAGCCCCGCGGCCGCGGCCAGCGGGACGAGCACGATCACGACGCGCAGGATGATGTGGCCGGCGAGCGCCAGGATCCGGCCGGCGTTCGCGGCGCTGAACGCGAGCGCGCGCGCGGGCGAGAGCCGCAGGCCGCCCGCCCGCGCGAATCCCGTCGCGAGCAGGGCCGCGGTCTCCAGCGCGGCGATCGCGACCGTCAGGGTGCTGGCCGCGAGCAGCCCGAACAGGCCGGCGCGGGTCGTGAGGAAGAAGCGCGCGATGTCCGCGTCCGCGTACGCCCCGCCGCCGCCGCGCGCCATCGCGAGCTGCAGCAGCAGCGCGACGAGCGGGCTGAGCAGCGCGAAGGAGATCGCGCGGTACGCGAGGTCCGTCACCGCGAGGTCGCGGAATCCGCGCCGCATCCCCGCCACGGCGGAGGCCAGGATCTCCCGGGCTGCGTTCCCCATCGCGCGCTCCCTTTCGGCCGCGGCAGGTCCCGCGGGCCGGGCGGAGTATGGCCCGGTCCGCCCGGCGGAGGTGGCTGGGAGTTCTTCGTGCGGGCGCGGCCGCGGTCTCGGTCGTCGTCTCGGTCTCGGCCTCGGTCTCGGCCTCGGTCCCGGTCTCGGTCCCGGTCTCGGTCCCGGTCTCGGACAGGAGAGGTCCCACCGGCCCCGCGGAACGTCGTAACCTCGCGCGGGAGAGGGAGGAGGGTGTCCCGAATGAAGGCGCGTCACCTGGCGGTCGCCGGCCTGGTCCTGCTGACCGCCACGGCGAGGGCCGCCGAGCCCCCCGCGCCCGCCGGGGCCGCCGAGGTCGCCGTGCCCACTGCGGCCGCTGCGCCCGCCGGTGTCGACGTGCCCGCCGCGGGCGCCGAGGTCACCACGCCCGCCGCGCCCGCCGCGCCGGTCAAGGCCTGGTCCAACGAGACCGAACTGAGCTTCGTGGTCACCGACGGGAACTCGGACACGAAGAGCTTCGGGGTCAAGGACACGCTGGTCCGGCGCTGGAGCGGCAGCCGGCTGCGCGTCAAGCTCGAGGCGCTGCGGACCGCGACCGCCGACGACTGGTACCTCGCCGTGGACCCCGGGTACACCTGGGAGCCGGGCGAGGGCCCGCCGCCCTTGACCCAGACGCTCGTCAAGCCACCCGCGGAGCCCGACGCCGAGAACTACTTCGTCGAGGGGCGGTACGACCACGAGATCGGCAAGACGCTCGACTGGCACGCCGGCGCCTCGTGGGACCGCAACAAGGACGCGGGCATCCTCAGCCGCACCATCCTCTTCACGGGGCTCGGGAACGGGTGGTGGGACCGGCCCGGCCTGCGGCTGCAGACTTCGTACGGCCTGTCGTACACCGACCGCGAGGAGGAGACCCCCGACCCCGAGAAGGAGACGCGCTTCGCCGGCGCGCGCGCGTCCGCGCTGTTCTTCCTGAAGATCACCGAGAGCACGACCTTCGACAACGACACGGTGTTCAACGTGAGCCTGGCCGACACCTCGGACTGGTCGGCGGAGATGACGAACTCGCTGTCGGTGTCGATCAGCAAGCGGCTGTCGCTGCGCGTCAGCCTGCGCCTGCTGTACAACAGCGAGCCGGCCCTCGAGGACGTCGACGTCACCGCCCGCGTCGAGCTGCGCAATCCCGACGGCGTGCCGGGGAGCGGCGACGAGTACTTCGAGACCGTCGGCTCCGGCGGCATCGAGATCACCCTGGGCGAGGCGGACGTGCGCAAGGAGGAACTGGACCTGGTCTTCAAGACGACATTGGTCGTGTCGTTCTGAGAAGCACGCGGGCAGAGAGGACGTGTACGCCGAACGCCGCGACCGTCCCGGCGCCGGGAACTACGGCGTCCGGGGCGGCGGCAGACCGAGGGTCGCGAGCCGGAACGCGAAGCCGGGGAAGAGTGCCGGCTGGAAGTCGTCGTCGTTCCCGGCGACGCTGCGCACGCGGTAGGCGTCGCCGTCGAGCGCGTACTCCTCGATCGTCCGGGCCGTCAGATCGACGATCCAGGAGTGCGGGACGCCGTGCCGCGCGTACAGGTCGAGCTTGCGCACCCGGTCCAGTCGAGCCGTCCCGGGCGAGAGGACCTCGACGCAGAGGTCCGGCGGACCCTCGATGTTCGCATCGCGCAGGACCGCGGCACCCGCGCGCGCGACGAACACGAGGTCCGGCTGGACGACCGTGTGGTCGTCGAGGATCACGTCGAGCGGCGCGACGTTGAGTTCGCCCGCGTCACGCTCCTCGACGTGCCGCGCGAGGGCGCGTGCGAGCCCGAGGATGACCTGCTGATGCCAGCGCGTCGGCGACGGCGTCACGACCAGTTCCCCCTCGACGAGCTGGTAGCGCTTTCCGTCGTCGGGGAGCGCGGCGTAGTCCGCGTACGTCAGGCCGCCGCGGGGGGCGTCTGCTCCGGGTCCCGACATCGAGGGCGCTCCTGTGCGCATCGCCGCGAGGGTACGGCCGAGCTTGGGGAAAGTGTACGCCGCGACGACGCCGGCTGTCCCGCGGGCGGGAAACACCGTGGGGGTGGCCGATTGCCTGCGGCCGCTTGCGGCCGCCCGCCCTGGCCTCTGATAGGGCCTAGGAAGTGCCGGGGTCAGCTCCGTGATTCGAAGCCTGTTGCCCTGCAACTACGATGTAGTTACACTGTGGTTTGTGAACCGCATCGTCTTCACGTGGGACGACCGGAAGGCCGCCGCGAACCTCCGCAAGCACGGCGTCTCCTTTGACGAGGCGATGACTGTGTTCTCAGACGAGTCAGCGAGGCTTGCGCAAGACCCCGATGCGGACGTGGAGCAGCGGTTGATTCTCCTGGGTCTGAGTGCGCAAATGCGCGTGCTTGTCGTGGTCCACTCATACCGCGACGCGGATTCCATCATTCGAATCATCAGCGCTCGCAAAGGCACCGCGCGCGAGCGCGCGATCTACACAGCGAGGCGATGACGATGCGGAAGGAATACGAGTTCTCGAAGACGCGGCGCAATCCGTACGCAAGGCGGCTCAAGCGGCAAGTGACGATCCGACTTGAAGAGACGACGCTGGAGTACTTCAAGGCGCTGGCCACCGAGAGTGGGGTCCCGTATCAGACGCTCATCAATCTGTATCTCCGAGATTGCGCCACGTCCCGCCGAAAACTGAATCTGCGGTGGGTCGCCGGTGCGTAGCGGCCGCCGTCTGACACGGCGTACCAGGCGGCCTGCGGAACCTCGGCGGCGGCCCCCGTTCGGCTCGGCCGGTTCAAGGCCCGCGGTGTTGGCTGCCCCGCGCGGCGGCGAGGTGCGGTCCAATCCCTGAGAAGTTGCGGGATCAGCCCGGCGGCCAGCCGAACGAGCGGCCGCCGAGGACGTGCAGGTGCACGTGGAACACGGACTGGCCCGCCGCCGCGTTGCAGTTCAGCGCCATGCGGTACCCGCCCGCCGCCACGCCGCGGTCGCGCGCGATCTTCGCCCCGACCGTGACGAGGTGCCCGGTCAGCGGCTCGTGCTCGGCCGCGAGGTCGTCGGTCGTCGGGATGTGCGCCTTCGGGATCACGAGCACGTGCACCGGCGCCTGCGGCCGGACGTCCTCGAAGGCCACGCACAGCGCGTCGTCGTGCACGATCTTCGCCGGGATCTCGCCGCGCACGATCCTGCAGAACAGGCAGTTCGGATCGCTCATCCCGTTCCCTCCGTCGTCGTCGCGCCGGCCCGCGCTGACGACTCGCGCCGGCCCGCGCTCACGACTCGCGCCGGATCTTGGCCCCGAGCGCGATCAGCTTCTCCTCGATGTGCTCGTAGCCGCGGTCGAGGTGGTACACGCGATGCACCACCGTCTCGCCGCGCGCCGCCAGCCCCGCGAGCACCAGCGAGACGCTCGCCCGCAGGTCGGACGCCGTCACCTCGGCGCCGGTCAGCGGCGTCGGCCCGTCGATCGTCGCCTCGCGCCCCGACAGCGCGATCGACGCGCCCATGCGGCGCAGCTCCGGCACGTGCATGAAGCGGTTCTCGAAGATGTTCTCCGACAGCCGGCAGGTGCCGCCGGCCTGCGTCATCAGCACCATGTACTGCGCCTGCAGGTCGGTCGGGAACCCGGGGAAGGGGAGCGTCGCGAGGTCGATCGCGCGCAGCGGCCGGCCGTTGCCGACCCGGATCCAGCCCTGCCCCGTCTCGATCGACAGCTGCACCCGCTTCAGCTGGTCCAGCACCGCGCCGAGGTGCGCGGGCTCCGCGTCCTCGAGCGTGATCCGGCCCCCGGTCAGCGCGGCCGCGACCAGGAACGTGCCGGCCTCGATGCGGTCCGGGATCACCCGGTGCTCGGTCCCGCGCAGCTCGCGGACGCCCTCGATCGTGATCGTATCCGTGCCCGCGCCCTCGATCCGCGCGCCCATCCGCACCAGCATCGCGGCGAGGTCCGAGACCTCCGGCTCGCGCGCGGCGTGGCGCAGGACCGTCGTCCCCTCGGCCAGCGTCGCCGCCATCATCAGGTTCTCGGTCCCGGTGACGGTGACGTCGGCCATCTCGATCTCGGCGCCCCGCAGCCGGGCCGCCGTGGCCTCGACGTAGCCGTGCTCGAGCTTGATCTCGGCCCCGAGCTTCGCCAGCCCGTCGAGGTGCCGGTCGATCGGCCGCGCCCCGATCGCGCAGCCGCCGGGCAGCGACACGCGCGCCCGGCCGCAGCGCGCGACGAGCGGCCCGAGCACGAGCACCGACGCGCGCATCGTGCGGACCAGCTCGTACGGCGCCTCCGGCCGCGAGACCTCGGGCGTCGCCAGCGCCCAGCGGTGCTGCCCCAGCCGCTCGCAGCGCGTGCCGAGGTCGCCCAGCAGGCGCACCAGCGTCTGCACGTCGCGCACGTCGGGCACGTTGTCGAGCCGCAGCTCGTCGCCCGTCAGCAGCGCCGCCGCCAGCTCCGGCAGCGCGGCGTTCTTCGCGCCCGAGACGCGGACCGTGCCGCGCAGCGAGCGCCCGCCCTCGACGACGAGCCTATCCACGGGTCCCCCCGATCAGCCCGTCGAGGTAGGCCCGGAACGGCGGGCCGAGGTCGTCGCGCTCGAGCGCCAGCTCGACCGTCGCCTGCAGGAAGCCGAGCTTGTCGCCGGTGTCGTAGCGGCGCCCCTCGAACTCGATCGCGAGCAGCCGCTCGTTGCGCGCGATCTGGCGCAGCGCGTCGGTCAGCTGGATCTCCCCCTTGGCCCCCGGCGCGGTCTCCTCGAGCGCGGCGAACACGGTCGGCGAGAGGACGTAGCGGCCGATCACCGCGAGGTCGGACGGCGCGCGGTCGGCGCGCGGCTTCTCGACGAGGTCCTCGATCTCGTGCACGCGGCCGTTCGACGAGGAGATCTTCACGACGCCGTAGGCCGAGACCTGCTCCTTCGGCACGCGCTGCACGGCGACGACGGACGCGCCGGTCTGCTCGTACAGGTCGATCAGCTGGCGGATCGCCGGCACCCGCGCGACGATCAGGTCGTCGGCGAGGAACACGGCGAACGGCTCGTCGTTGACGAGGCTGCGCGCGCAGAGCACGGCGTGGCCGAGGCCGAGCGCCTGCTTCTGGCGCGTGTAGGCCACCCGCGCCAGCCCGGCGATCTCGCGCACCATGACGAGCTGCCGCTCCTGGCCGCGCTCGCCCAGCATCGACTCCAGCTCGATCGAGTGGTCGAAGTGGTCCTCGAGGGCCTGCTTGCCGCGGCCCGTGATGAAGACGATGTCCTCGATGCCCGCGGCGATCGCCTCCTCGACGGCGTACTGGATCGCCGGCCGGTCCACGATCGGCAGCATCTCCTTGGGCATCGACTTGGTGGCGGGCAGGAAGCGGGTGCCGAGACCCGCGGCCGGGAAGACCCCCTTGCGAACCTTCTTCGTCATCCGTCCTCCGGAATCCGTAAACCGGCGGATTATCCCCCGCGTGCCCGGGGGGGCGCGAGCGTCTACACTTGCCGGATTGTCGCGTCAGCCAGAGGGGCCTTTCGGGCGGCGGAAAACCAGAGGGGAGCGGGCGGAAAATGCTGGACCTGAAGCACGTCCTGGCGCAGTTCGACGAGGTCCGGGAGGCGCTGTCGCGGCGCGGGCCGGTGCCGGCCCTGGACCGCCTGGCCGAGCTGGACCGCGAGCGGCGGGCCGCGATCACCGAGGCCGAGCGGCTGAAGGCCGAGCGGAACGAGACCTCGCGCCGGATCGGCGAGTTGGTCAAGGCCGGCCAGGACGCGGGCGAGATCCGCGAGCGGGTGCGCGGGATCGGCGACGCGATCAAGCAGCTCGACGACCGCGTGGCCGGGATCGAGGCCGAGCTGCGGGACATCCTGCTGACCGTCCCGAACCTGCCGCACGCGACGACGCCGGTCGGGGCCGACGAGACCGCGAACCGGGTCGAGCGCACGTGGGGGGAGGCCCCGACGTTCGCGTTCGCGCCGCGCGACCACGTCGAGCTGGGCGAGCTGACCGGCATCCTCGACTTCGAGCGCGGGGCGAAGATCACGGGGGCCCGCTTCACGGTGCTGCGCGGCCTCGGCGCGCGGCTCGAGCGCGCGCTGATCCAGTTCATGCTCGACGTCCACACCGAGGTCCACGGCTGCACCGAGGTGCTGCCGCCGTTCATCGTGGCCGGGCGCTCGCTGCTCGGCACGGGCCAGCTGCCCAAGTTCGAGGCGGACCTGTTCCGCCTGACCGAGCCGGGCGACTGGTACCTCGTGCCGACGGCCGAGGTGCCCGTCACGAACCTGCACGCGGACGAGATCCTGCGCGAGGCGGAGCTGCCGCTGCGCTACTGCGCGTACACCCCCTGCTTCCGCTCCGAGGCCGGCTCGCACGGGCGGGACGTGCGAGGGATGATCCGGCAGCACCAGTTCGACAAGGTCGAGCTGGTGACGTTCGCGACGCCGGAGACGTCGTACGCGCAGCTCGAGGCGCTCACGTCGCACGCCGAGGAGATCCTGAAGCGGCTCGGCCTGCACTACAGGGTGGTCTCGCTCTCGACCGGCGACCTCGGCTTCTCGTCGGCCAAGACCTACGACCTCGAGGTCTGGCTCCCGTCGCAGAACACGTTCCGCGAGATCTCGTCCTGCTCGAATTTCGAGGACTTCCAGGCGCGCCGCGCGGGCATCCGCTACCGCCCGGCGGACGGCGGCAAGCCGCGCTTCGTCCACACGCTGAACGGTTCGGGCCTGGCGGTCGGGCGCACGCTGATCGCGATCCTCGAGAACTACCAGCGCGAGGACGGCACGTTCGGGATCCCCGCGGCGCTGCGACCGTACATGGAGTCCCGGCTCGCCTGATGGGACGGCGGGCTCGCGCATGACGACGCCTGGCGGGGCCACGGGCCCGCTCGCGACGACGCCTGGCGGGGCCGCGAAATCGCTCGCGAGGATCAGGGGCGCCCGATGATCGAGCTGCGCGCGGTGTCGAAGTCCTACCGCGAGGGGGCGAGCACCCACGCCGTCCTGCGCGAGGCCGACGCGCGGGTGGGCGAAGGAGAGATCGCCGTGCTGCTCGGCCGCAGCGGCTCGGGCAAGTCCACGCTGCTGAACCTCGTCGGCGGAATCGACCTGCCGGACGCCGGCGACGTCGTGGTCGCCGGGCGCGCGATCAACGCGCTCTCCGAGCGCGAGCGGACGCTCTTCCGACGGCGCGGCATCGGGTTCGTCTTCCAGTTCTTCAACCTCGTGCCGACGCTCACCGTGCTCGAGAACCTGCTGCTGCCGCTCGAACTGAACGGCGGGATCGACGCCGCCGCGCGCGCGCGGGCGCAGGCGCTGCTCGACGAGGTCGGGCTCGGGGACCGCGGCGCGAGCTTCCCGGACCGGCTGTCGGGAGGCGAGCAGCAGCGGGTCGCCGTCGCGCGCGCGCTGGTGCACGACCCGCTGGTCGTGCTCGCCGACGAGCCGACGGGCAACCTCGACCTCGAGAACGGCCGCCTCGTGCTGGACCTGCTCGACCGCCTGACGCGCGCCGCGGGCAAGACGATGCTGATGGTGACGCACGGCGCCGAGGTCGTCGGCCTCGCCGACCGCGTCTTCACGCTCGCCAACGGCAAGCTCGTCGAGCGCACCCCGTGACCGTGACCGCGGCCCCGTCCCGTCCGGCACCCCCGTGGGCATGGGGCTGTGCCCCACCCGGCTTGTGGGGGTGGGGCTGTGCCCCACCCGAGTTGTGGGGGTGGGGCTGTGCCCCACCCGGGTTGTGGGGGTGGGGCTGTGCCCCACCCGAGTTGTGGGGGTGGGGCTGTGCCCCAGCCGGGCGGGGCGGAGCCCCGCCCCCACGGAGTTGGAAGCCGGTGAGCGTGCTGGGGCGGGCGGCGCGGCGCTACCTGCTGCGGCACCCGTGGCAGATGGCGCTCGCCACGCTCGGCGTCGCGGTCGGCGTCGCCGTCGTGGTCGCGATCGGCGTCGCATCGGGCAGCGCGCAGCGCGCGTTCGACCTGTCCACCGAGACCGTCGTCGGCAGGACGACGCACCACCTGTTCGGCGGCCCGACGGGCCTGCCGGACGCGCTCTTCCGCGACCTGCGCCTCGCCGGCGTGCGCCCGAGCGCGCCCGTGGTCGAGGGCTACGTCGCGCTGCCCGGGCCGGAGGGGCGCACGCTCCACGTGCTCGGGCTCGATCCGTTCTCGGAGGCGCCGTTCCGCTCGTGGTTCGCCGGCGCCGCGCCCGGCCGCGCCGCGGGGGAGCCGCTGCCGCTCGCGGCCCTGCTGACGCGACCCGGCACCGTCGTCCTGTCGCGGGAGACGGCGCGCGGCCTCGGCGTGGTTGCGGGCGCGTCGTTCACCGTGCGCGCGGGGACCGCCCTCCGGGCCGTCACCGCGGCCGCGCTGCTCGAACCCGAGGACGAGCGCAGCCGCCGCGCGCTCGAGGGGCTGCTCCTCTGCGACATCGCCGTCGCGCAGGAGCTGCTCGACATGGGCGGGCGGCTCTCGCGCATCGACTTGATCTCCCCGGGTGGGGCGGAGCCCCACCCCCACAGCACGAACGGCTGGGAGGTGCGCGTGCGGGCGGCGCTCCCGCCCGGCGTGAGCCTCGTCAACGCGGCCGCGCGCTCGCGCTCGCTCGGCGGGATGACGCGCGCGTTCCGCCTCAACCTCACGGCGCTCGGGATGCTCGCGCTCCTCTGCGGGATGTTCCTGATCTACAACACGGTGACCTTCTCCGTCGTCCAGCGCCGGCCGCTGATCGGGCTGCTGCGCGCGGTCGGCGTGACGCGCGGCGAGATCCTGCGGCTGATCCTGTCCGAGGCGGCGCGCGTCGCGGTGGCGGGCACGGCGCTCGGGCTCGCGCTCGGCCTGCTGCTCGGGCGGGGCCTCCTGGCGCTCGTCACGCGCACGATCAACGACCTGTACTTCGTGGTCTCGGTCAGCGACGTGCTGCTCTCGCCGCTCGACCTGGCGCAGGGCGCGGCGCTCGGCATCGGGGCCACGCTGCTCGCGGCGCTGCCGCCCGCGCTCGAGGCGACCCGCGTCGTGCCGCGCGCGGCGCTCGCCCGCTCCGTCGTCGAGGAGCGCGCCCGGCGCTCGGCGCCATGGCTCGCTCTCGGCGGCCTCGCCCTGCTGGCGCTCGGCGCGGCGCTGCTCGGCCTCGCCGGACGCTCGCTGCCGCTGTCGTTCGGTGGCCTGTTCTCGGTGGTGGTCGGCTGCGCGCTGATCGTGCCCGCGGCCGTCGCCGCCCTGTCCCGCGCCGCCGCACGGCCCCTCGGCGCGCTCTTCGGCTCGATCGGCCGGATGGCCGCGCGCGGCATCGGCGCGTCGCTCAGCCGCACGTCGGTCGCCGTCGCGGCGCTGATGATCGCGGTGTCGGTCGGCGTCGCCGTCGCGGTGATGATCGGCTCGTTCCGCACGACCGTCGTGCGCTGGCTCACGACGACGCTGCAGTACGACGTCTACGTCTCGGCGCCGAACCCGGTGATGAGCCGGAGCGACCCGCCGCTCGACCCCGCGCTGGTCGCGCGGCTGCAGGCCGTGCCGGGGCAGGCGGGGGGCAGCACGCTGCGCGCGGTCCTGCTCGAGGGGCCCGGCGGGCAGCTGCGGCTGGTCGGGCTGCGGCTCGACCCGCGCGGGCGCCCCGCGTTCACGTTCAAGGAGGGGGACCCGGCCGCGATCTGGCCGGCGTTCGACCGCGGCGACGCGGTGATCGTCTCGGAGCCCTACGCGTACCGCCACGACGTGCGCGCCGGCTCGTCGATCCGCCTGCCGACCAAGGGTGGCCCGCGGCCGTTCCGCGTGGCGGGCGTCTTCTACAACTACGGCTCGGACCTCGGCGTCGTGATGCTGGACCGGCTCGCGTACGCGCGGCTCTGGGACGACGACGCGGTCTCGGCGCTGGGGTTCTACGCGGCGCCGGGCGTCGCGGGCGACGCGCTGGTCGCGGCGCTGCGCCGCGCAGCCGGCGGCGACCAGGACGTCCTGGTCCAGTCGAACCGCGCGCTGCGCGACCTGTCGCTCGAGATCTTCGACCGCACCTTCACGATCACCTCGGTGCTGCGGCTGCTGGTGGTGATCGTCGCGTTCATCGGCGTGCTCACGGCGCTGCTCGCGCTGCAGCTCGAGCGCGCGCGCGAGTTCGGCATGCTGCGCGCGGCCGGGCTCACCCCGCGCGAGCTGTGGGCCCTCGTCAGCGCGGAGACCGGCCTGATGGGCCTCGCCGCCGGGCTGCTCGCGATCCCGGTCGGCCTGCTGCAGGCGGCGATGATGATCTACGTCATCAACCGGCGGTCCTTCGGCTGGTCGATGCCGATGCAGCCGGAGCCGCGCGCGCTGGTCGAGGCGGTGGCGGTCGCGCTCGCGGCGGCGCTGCTCGCCGGCGTGTACCCGGCGTGGCGCATGTCGCGGACCCCGCCGGCGATCTCGCTGAGGGAAGAATGACCCCGCTTGTGGGGGCGGGGCTTCGCCCCGCCCGGACCGCGCGCAGCGCGGCTCCTGGTGCCCGGGCGCGTTGTGCCGACGAGCCCGCGGGCTCGCGCTGCGCGCGAGCCGGGTGGGGCATAGCCCCACCCCTACAGGCGCTCGCCCTCGCCCTCGTGGTCGCGCTCGTCTCGACCGTCGCCTGTGCGCCACAGCCCGAGGAGGTCCGCGCCGGCCTCGCGGTGGCGGAGGCGATGGGCGGCCCCGCGGAGGAGGGCTTCGCGCGCGCGACGGAGCCCCGCGCGTTCGTCTTCCCGGCGGACCACGGCCCGCACCCCGGCTTCCGCACGGAGTGGTGGTACTTCACCGGGAACCTCGCCGACGCCGCCGGCCGGCGCTTCGGCTTCCAGCTGACGTTCTTCCGCAACGCGCTCGCCCCCGATCCCCCCGAGCCCGCCGCGTCCGCCGCGCCCGCCCCGCCCGGCCGCGAATCCGGCTGGGCGACGCGCCACGTCCACATGGCGCACTTCGCGCTGACCGACGGCCGCGCCGGCACGTTCCACCACGCCGAGCGCTTCGCGCGCGAGGCGGCCGGCCTCGCGGGCGCGCAGGCCGCGCCGTTCGCGGTCTGGCTCGAGGACTGGTCCGCACGCGGCGCCGGCGACGACCCGTTCCCGCTGCGCCTGCGCGCGGCGCACGGCGGCGCGTCGATCGACCTCGTGCTCGACCAGGGCCGGCCGCCCGTGCTGCAGGGGGACGCGGGCCTCTCGCGCAAGGGCGAGGAGCCGGGCAACGCGTCGTACTACTACTCGCTGACGCGCATGCCGCTCCGCGGAACCGTGCGCACGCCCGCCGGCGCCTTCGAGGTGACGGGCACGGCGTGGATGGACCGCGAGTGGAGCACGAGCGCGCTCGGCCCGGAGCTCGCGGGGTGGGACTGGTTCGCGCTGCAGCTCGACGACGGGCGCGACCTGATGTTCTATCGCCTGCGTCGCAAGGACGGGACGATGGATCGCCTGAGCAAGGGCTCGCTCGTCGCGCCGGACGGCGCGGTGACGCCGCTGCGCGCGGACGACGTCCGGCTCGACGAGGAGGGCGCGCGCTGGCGCAGCCCGCACTCCGGCGCGCGCTACCCCGCGCGCTGGCGCCTGGGCGTGCCGTCGCACGGGATCGACCTGTCGCTCACGCCCCTGATCGCCGACCAGGAGCTGCACGGCCTCGTCGTCTACTGGGAAGGCGCCGTGGACGTGTCGGGAGGCGCGACTGGACGGGGCTACGTCGAGATGACGGGTTACGATTCCGAGACTGCGCGTCCGCGTTGACGCGTGGCATCATCCGCACCGGCCCGAAGCAGCACACGTCCACCAGGGCGTCCTTGCAACAGGGGAATCCTCAACATGCATTCGAAGAGTCTCGTGGCCATGGCCGCGTTCGCGCTCGCCGCCGTGCCGGCGATCGCGCAGTCCGGTTCCACCGATCCCAACAGCGGCACCGCGTCCGGCTCCGGCACCACGTCCGGCCAGTCCGGCCAGTCCGGTCAGACCGGCACGACGGACGAGCGCACCGGCGCCGCCGGCACCGCGCAGCAGCAGGGCGCGGCGCTCGGCCAGGACGACCGCGACTTCCTGCGCCAGGCCGCCATCGGCGGCATGGCCGAGGTCGAGCTCGGCCGCCTCGCGACCAAGCAGGCGCAGTCCGACGAGGTCAAGAAGTTCGGCCAGCGCATGGTCGACGACCACTCGCGCGCGAACGACGAGCTGAAGACGATCGCGCTGCGCCTCGGCGCCGAGGTCCCGCGCTCGCTGGACACGGAGCACAAGCAGATCAAGGACCGCCTGGCCAAGGCGAGCGGCGCCTCGTTCGACCGCGAGTACATCCAGGCGATGCAGAAGGACCACGACAAGACGATCAAGCTGTTCCAGAAGCAGGCGCAGAGCGGCAAGAGCGCCGAGCTGAAGGCGTTCGCCGAGAAGACGCTGCCGATCCTGCAGGAGCACCACCAGCTCGTGCAGCAGCTGCAGAGCTCCGTCGGCGGCGGGGCCAGCGGGACCGGTTCGTCCCTGGATTCCCACGGCGACACCGGCACGTCCGGCGGCTCCGACACCAAGAGGTAACGGCCCCGCCGGGTTCGAACACGTCGCCCCCGCCGCCTCCGCGGCGGGGGCGATGTCTTTCGCATCGCGCTATCCTGACCGGGGATTCATGGAGGGGACGCCGATGCCGATGTGGAAAGGGCTGGCGAGCGGCGCGGTCGGGGCGCTCGTGCTGACGGCGCTGCACCAGGGGCTGCGCCGCGCCACGCCGGACGCGCCGCGGATGGACACGCTGGGGCGGCGCGCGATCGCGAAGGCCGCCGCGGCTGCCGGCCACGAGCCGCCCGAGGAGGGCCGCCTGCAGGCGCTCGCCCTGGCCGGGGACGTGGTCGCGAACACGCTCTACTACAGCGGCGTGGCGGCGGGCCGGCCGGAGCACGCCCTGCGCCGGGGGCTCCTGCTGGGCGCGTCCGCCGGCGCCGGCGCGCTGGCGCTCCCGGGGCCGATGGGGCTCGGCGAGGCGCCCGCGACGCGCACGCCGCGCACGGCCGCGCTGACGATGCTGCTCTACGTGGCGGGCGGGGTCGCCGCGGGCGCCGCGTACCACCTGCTCACCCGAGGAGACGAGCACCTGTAGGGTCGCGGCCTCCTGCGCGGAGCGCAGGATGGCCGCCCTCGCGTTTCCAACAAGCGTCAATTCCCCCGGGGCGGCCATCCCGCTGCGCGGGAGGCCGCGGCCCTACGGAGGTCGGCGCGTCAGTACGGAGGGGCGGCGGTTCAGTGCGGACGGTCGGCGCGTCAGGGCGGAGGTCGGCGCGTCAGGGCGGAGGTCGGCGCGTCAGGGTCGCCGCCGGTCAGTGGGTCATCAGCAGGACCTGCAGCTCGCCGATCAGGAACCCCAGCGCGGCGCCGACGGCGATCAGCTTCCACTCGTCCTGCTGGAAGGCCGGGCGCAGGATCCCCTCGAACTCGACCGGTGACAGCTCCTTCAGCTTGCTCACCAGCGTGTTGCGGATGTCCATCGCCTCCTCGGCGTAGGGCTCCGCGGCGCGCAGCGTCTCGGGCAGCCGCTCGAGCGTCTTCTGCGTGACCGTCGCCTTCATCTCCTGGTACTTCTCGGAGCCGATCGCGAACAGCACGAACGGCTTCACGAGCAGCGACTGCTCGTCCACGAGCCGCTGGATGTGGCGCTGCACCATCCCGAACAGCCGGTCCGAGAGCGGCCCGCGGAGGACCGCGTCGATGATGTTGTGCGCCGTGATCAGCTCCTTCGCGATCAGCGCGCCGTAGGCCTCGGACACTTCCTTGCGCCGCTTGAGGAACAGCCCCTGCCAGCGGAACCAGAGGATCCGCTTCTCTTCCTTGGGGTTGAACAGCATCTTCAGCGCGAGCCAGTCGGTGAACCAGCCGACGAACAGGCCGAACAGCGGCATCACGAGCGGCGAGTGCGTGAGCATCCAGACCACGGCCTGCACGACGCCGAGGATGAACCCGAAGTAGATGCCGGACCGCGCGATGAAGCGGAACTCCGCGCTGCCGGCCTCGCGGAAGATCCGGTTGAGCAGTTCGCGCCGCTCGAGCAGGTTGCGGATCACCATCGCCTTGAGGTCGAAGACGCTGTCGAGGTTCTCCTTGACGTCTTCCATCACCTGGCGGACGACCGCCGGCGCCTCTTCCTTGACGCGCGCGACGATCAGGCGGCGGACCGGCTTCGGCAGCGAGTTCCAGAGCCCCGGCTGGTACTGGTTCATCACCTCGTGCGTGATGAACTCGATGTCGAACAGCAGCGACCCGCGGATCTCCTCGGTCACGCGGTCGGAGTCGAGCCGGGAGAAGACGTCGCGCGGCGAGAGCAGCTTGGACGTGATCGTCTCGCACGAGATCGCGGCCATCCGCGCCGCGTGCGCGGGCACGATGCCCTGCCAGCCGAGGTACGGGCGGATGCCGACGAAGTCGATCGGCTCGAACATCATCCGGATCGCGAGCAGCTTCGTCGTATAGCCGATGATCGCGGCCACGATGGGCATCGAGAGATAGATCAGGGCGTGCGCCCTGAAGTCGGCCAGCAGTTCGGCGCCCATCGGTGTGGCGCCATTCTAGTCGCGGACCGAGCGTCCGCGGGGCGCTAATCCCAGGCGCGGCGGGGAAAGTCCCGGTAGAGGTTCCGGAACCCGCGGTGATAGCGCAGGCCGGCGAGGGTCACGCGCAGGGCGTCCCGCGGCGGGATCGGCCGGCGCACCTGCCGCAGCGGGGACTTGGCCACGCCCTCGCGGGCCTGGCGCGCGAACAGCCGCGCGAACTCGCGCAGCGGCAGCGCGGTCGGGGTCAGCGGGTGCATGCAGTCGTGGATCGCGTGCGGGTCGGCGACCCAGATCCGGTCCCGGATCGCGGCGTACGCCGCCGTGCCGGGGGACGGGCTGCAGACGGTGAAGCTGCACTGCGCGGGCGGCATCCCGCGCACGTACCGCCGCAGGTCCTCGAAGTCCTCGCGGGTGAACTCCGGCGTCACCATGAACGCGGCGTGCACGGCGACGCCGAGCTCGCGCAGCGTGCGGTGCGCGCGCTCGTTGTCCTCGACCGTGGCGCCCTTCCTGGCCTCGCGCAGCTGCCGGTCGCCGACGAACTCGAAGCCGAGGAACGCGCCGTCCAGCCCCAGCGCGCGCCAGCGCCGGAACAGGTCGGGGAAGCGGTTCACGGTGGTCGAGCGGGTCCACGCGAAGTAGCGCTTGCGGATTCCGCGCCGTTCGATCGCGCCGGCCAGGGCGTGCGCGAACTCCGGGTCGATGAAGTTCTCGTCGTCGGCGAAGTAGACGTGGTCCGGCCCGAGCGCCGCGATCTCGTCGGCGACGAGGTCCGCCGGGCGCGGCATGTGCCGCCCCCCGCAGAGGAACGGCACGACGCAGAACGAGCAGGTCATGCGGCAGCCGAACGACGTCCGGACCATCGCCACCGGCGGGTAGATCGTCTCCCAGGGCCGTGCCTCCTCGGCGACCCAGACGGCGCGGTACGCCCGCGCGTCCCACAGGTCGCGGCGCGGTGCCGGGAGCGTGGCCGGGTCGGGGAAGCGCGGCCACTCGCCGGCGGCCGCCGCGTCGAAGCGGGCCCCCGGGAGCAGGACGTTCGGGATCCCGAGGGGCTCGTGGCCCGCGGCGTACGCCTCGACGATCGCGCGGAACGGGGCGCAGCCCGCCCCGCGCACGAGGGCGTCCACCTCGGGGACGTCGAAGTCGGCGGGCTCGACCGTCGCGTGGTGCCCGCCGACGACCACCCGGGCGCCGGGGCACGTGCGGCGCACGAGGCCGGCCAGTTCCTTGACCTGCCCCGCCTCGTGCGTGTACCCCGTGAACGCCACCAGGTCCGGTCGCCGGGCCAGCTCGCGCCGGAACGCGAGGCGGGGGGCACGGCGCAGCCGCAGGTCCGTCACCCGCACCTCGTGGCCGGGCGGGACCACGGCCGCGAGGTAGCCGAGCTCGAGCGGCTCGAGCCGCGCGAAGGCCTCGAGGCCCCGGATCGAGGCGAGCCGCGCCTTCGGCTTGACGAGCAGGATGCGCAAGGTAAGTCGTCGCGAGCGGGGGGAGCCGCACGGAGATCCGCCCCGCGGGGCACGGGAACCGGGCGGTCCGGAACGGAAGCGTACACCGATCGCCGTATATTCAGGCCGCTTTCCCGCCGGAGACCGTGCGCCGTGAACCCTCGCCTGCTCAGCGTGTCCGCCCTCGTTTGCTGCCTGGTTGGCTGCCTCGCCGGCGGCCTCGCGGTCCCGACCGCCGTCGCGGCCCCCGCCCCGGGGTCCCTGCGCGTCGTGCGGAACGGGGGCGTCGTCCGCCTGACCTGGCAGGCGGGGAACGGGCCGTACGCCGTCTACCGCTCGCCGGACGCGAACGACGTCGTCCGTCCCGCGTGGCTCACCGGCCTCACGCGCGAACTCACCTACGAGGAGCCCGTCTCGGCCGGCGGCGAGCGCCTGTCGTTCTACTTCGTCGCGGACCCGCTGCCCTGCGCGACGACGGCCGACTGCGACGACCACCGCGGCTGCAACGGGGCGGAGAGCTGCAGCGCCCGCGACCGCCGCTGCGTCAAGGGCGCGGCGGTCGTCTGCAACGACGGCGATTCCTGCACGACCGACGCGTGCCTCGAGCCGACCGCGACCTGCGCGTTCACGCCGCTGAGCTGCGACGACGGCGACCCCTGCACGCTGGACAGCTGCCGCCCCGGCGTCGGCTGCTACGCGAGCGTGAGCCCCGGCGGCGGGCTCGGCACGCCGGCGCAGGTCGCCGGCCGCAGCCTCGCCGGTTACCCCTGGTTCGACTTCAGCGAGGCGTTCAACGCGGGCACGCCCGTGCAGGCCGCCGTGGACCCGTTCGCCCACCCCGAGCTGGCGGGGCAGACCTGCGACGTCTACGTCCTGACCGGCCGCACCGCCGCGGCGTGGTGCGCGGACGCCACGCTGGAGGACGTGCGCGGCGCGCCGGAGACGATGACCTTCACGGGCGAGGGGACGGCGTCGAACGTGCTGACCCTCGCCGGCAGCGCCGCGTTCTCCGCGGACGCGGGCACCGGGATCGGGCGCGGCTACGACCTGGCCCTCGACTGCAACCGCAACGGCGTCCTCGACGCCGGCGAGCTGGCCGACGGGCTCGAGGACGGGTCCGGCTTCTACGTCGTCAAGGACCTGACGCAAACGGGCCCGCTCGCGGTGGCCGAGTTCGACGACATCGGGCCGGAGTCGCCGCACTGCTCGGGCGGCGGCAACGACGACATGCGGATCTACTACCCGACGACGCTCGACGACCCCGGCTTCACCGGGCGCTACCCGCTGGTCGTGATCAGCCACGGCAACGGGCACTGCTTCGACTGGTACGACTTCCTGGGCCGCCACCTGGCCTCGTACGGCTACGTCGTGATGTCGCACGACAACAACACCGGGCCCGGCATCGAGACCGCGTCCACGACGACGCTCAAGTTCACGGACAAGATCCTGCTCAACCAGGCGACGCTGCACGGCGGCGTGCTGGACGGCCACATCGACTCCAAGCACATCGCCTGGATCGGCCACAGCCGCGGCGGCGAGGGGGTCGCCCGGGCCTACGACCGGCTGGTGGACGAGGGCTACCCCGCCCAGCGCTACGCCGCCTCCGACATCGCGGTGATCAGCAGCATCGCGCCGACCGACTTCCTCGGGCCCAACAAGTCCGACCCGCACGACGTCGCGTACCACCTGCTCTACGGCGCGTCGGACGGCGACGTCTGCGGCTGCCCGGACAACTCGATCGCGCAGTCGTTCGGCGTCTACGAGCGCGCCACGGGGCCGCGCCAGTCCACCTACGTCCACGGCGCCGACCACAACGACTTCAACTGCTGCGGCTTCGACGACTTCAGCGGACCGTCCGGGACCGCGATCGGCCGGCCGGAGGCGCAGCAGGTGCAGAAGGCCGTGCAGCTCGCGCTGATCAAGCACTACATCGAGCGCCAGCCCGCCGCGAAGGACTACCTGTGGCGGCAGTGGGAGAGCTTCAAGCCGATCGGCGTCGCCGCGACCACGGTCGTGGTGAACGAGCTGCGCGAGCCCCCGGCGCGGCGCACGTTCGTGGCGGACGACTACCAGTCCGAGCCCGCGACGGCGACGAGCAGTTCCGGCGGCGCCGTGACCGGCAGCGTGACGGGGCTCGCCGAGGACCAGCTGCGCGAGGCGGACGGCCAGTTCGGCTGGACCGGCGGCGAGGCGATGAACGGCATGACGCGCGGCCGCATCGGTGACGCGGAGCGCGGCGGCGTGTTCGAGTTCGCGCCGGGCGCCCCCGCGTACTACGAGCTGGCGGTGGTCCCGGCGGCGCGCGACTTCCGCTCGGCGGGCTACCTCTCGCTGCGGGTCGCGCAGGTCACGCGCGCGCCGCGCACGACGGCGGCGCTCGAGGACCTGACGTTCACGCTCACGCTGGTGGACGGCGCCGGCGCGCGCAGCTCGATCCGGATCGCGGTCTACGGCGGCGGCGTCGAGGAGCCGTACCAGCGGACCGGGTACGGCGCCGGCGCGGGCTGGCAGGACGAGTTCGAGACGATCCGCGTCCGCGTGACCGACTTCGCGCGCGACGGCGCGGCGCTGGACCTCGGCAACGTCGCCGCGATCCGCCTCGACTTCGGCACCGGTTTCGGCTCCGCCGAGGGCCGCGTCGCGGTCGACGACATCCAGCTGGAAAGGGAGTGACCGCGATGGCCCGCGTCTGTTTCTACCCCCGCCCCCGACTCTGCTTCGTCGCGTCGAGCCTGGCCCTCGCGCTGTCCGCCTCCGCGCTCCCCGCCATCGCGGCGGAACCGGCGGCCGTCGCCGCCGAGCCCACCGCGATGCCCGCGACGCCCGCGGCGGCGCGCGGCGTCCTCTACGCGCGCGCCTTCACCGTCGACGTCCCGTTCGCGTACGAGTGGTCCGCCGAGCGGCCGGCAGTCGGCGAGGGGATGCTGCTCGTCCTCGAGGCCGACCCCGCGCTGCTCCGCCCGCGCGAGACGCAGGAGCCCGTGCTCTTCGTCGGGCGCCATCCCGCGCAGCGCGTCTCCCGCGGCTGGCAGACCGGCCGGATCGTCGTGCTGGTGCCCGCGCGCGTGGACCTCGCGACGGAGCCCGTGTGGTTCGGGACGCCCGGCCTGCCCGAGCAGGTGGACGCCGCGACCGCCGCGGCCGAGCGGACGCTCGCCGCGGCCCGCGGCGTGCGCCCGCTCCCCGCCGCCGCGGTCGCCGCCGCGCGGCAGAGGGGCGGGGACGCCGCCCGCTTCCCGGACGCGCTCGCGCTCGACCGGGCCGCGCTCCAGCTCGTCCGCGACTTCGTCGACACCGCCCCGAACCTCGTCCCGTAGGGCGGCTCGCGCGCGCACGTCCCGTCGCGGCGGGGCCTCTCGCGCCGTAGGTCGTTCCTTCACGTGATCTGCCTTTGGCCGCGAGCCTTTGCTGCGCGG
>JADHED010000354.1_pt1 | contig 57844 bp, 54 predicted proteins | sample 8952041 | NCBI WGS metagenome assembly JADHED01 (sample SAMN16124423, study PRJNA663239) | bioreactor sludge metagenome | isolation source: sludge (control) | place: India:Bengaluru | collected 2018-09-08 | reverse complement strand
CGCAGCGCAAGCTGTTCTTCAACCTGCGCTCGATGAAGCAGGGCTTCAAGGCCGATGCCGCCTTGGACGACGTCACGCACCGCGACACGTTGAGCGAGGGCGAGATCGACATCGTCGCGCGCGAACTCAATGTGAAGCGCGAGGACGTGCTGGAGATGGAAACCCGCATGGCCGGCGGCGACGTGCTGCTGGACCCGAGCCCGTCCGACGACGGCGAGCAGGCTTTCGGCCCGATCGCCTACCTGGCCGATTCGCGCCACGAGCCGACCGCGATGATCGAGGCGCACCAGCGCGACGTGATGGCCACCGACGGCATTGCCGCCGCGCTGGACACGCTGGATGCACGCAGCCGCCGGATCGTGGAAGAGCGCTGGCTCAAGGTCAACGACGACGGCTCGGGCGGCCTGACGCTGCACGACCTGGCCGCCGAGTACGGCGTCAGTGCCGAGCGCATTCGCCAGATCGAGGCGGCGGCGATGAAGAAGATGAAGACCGCGCTGGCGGCCTACGCCTGAGCCTGCGGCCCTGCCCTGCCCGAAAAGCCCGGTTCGCCCGGGCTTTTTTTTCGGTCACGCTGGACCAATCACTTCATTTTTCATAGCGCCTGGTGGCCTTTGGACGCTGGGGTAAGGTCAATTTGACAAAAAAATCCAGGCTCTGCGGCACCCGAGCGGCCCGCGTGGGCGCCTCAACTGCCTTTGAGCAGTTGCTTCACGTCGGCGGCCAGCGCCGGCGCGCCGCTGCCATAGCGGTTGTACACGCGCAGACGCCCTTGCGGGTCGTACAGGTAGCTGCCCGCCGAGTGGTCCATGGTGTAGCTGGTCGGCGTCTTGCCTTCGACCCGCTTGTAATAGACCTTGAAGTCCTTGGCGACGGTCGCAAGCTGCTCGGGCGTGGGGATCAGCGCCAGGAAGCTCGGGTCGAAGTTGCCCATGTAGGCTTTGAGCACCTCGGCCGTGTCACGCGCGGGGTCGACGGTCACAAAAATGCCTTGCAGCTTGTCGCCGTCGGTGCCCAGCAGCTTCTTGACCTCGGCCAGCTCGGCCAGGGCGGTGGGGCAGACATCGGGGCACTGGGTGTAGCCGAAAAAGACGATGACCGCCTTGCCCTTGAAGTCCTGCAGGCTGCGCACCTGGCCATTGTGGTCGGTCAGGCGCAGATCTCGGGCGTAGTCGGCGCCGGTGATGTCGACCCCGCGAAACTGGGGCTTTGACTCGGTACAGCCACCAAAAAGCCCAGATCCCAGCACCAACAGGCCACTGGCAGCTATTGTCTTGATAGCGTTACGCTTGTTCATGGCATCGGAAACAGGTAATGGTCGAGCAGCAGCGCGGCGAACAGCCCGCTGAGGTGGATCAGCGAAAAGCGAAAAGTCTTGCGCGCCAAGGTGTCCGAGTAGCGACGCCACAGTGCGAACCCATAGGCGATGAAGCCACCGCTCAAGCCCACGGCCGCCCCCAAATACAGCCAGGAGCTCATGCCGTAAATGAACGGCATCAAGCAGGCCGCAAACAGCACCAGCGTGTACAGCAGGATTTGAAGACGCGTGAATTCATTGCCGTGCGTGACCGGCAGCATCGGCAGGCCGGCCTTGCGGTAGTCCTCCACCCGGTACAGCGCCAGCGCCCAGAAGTGCGGCGGGGTCCACAGGAAGATGATGAGAAACAGGATCAGCGCCTCGGGGCCGACGTCGCCGGTCATCGCCGCCCAGCCCAGCACCGGCGGCATCGCGCCCGAGGCTCCGCCGATGACGATGTTCTGCGGCGTCAAGGGCTTCAGCACCACGGTGTAGATCACCGCATAGCCGACGAAGGTGGCAAAGGTCAGCCACATGGTGAGCGGGTTGACCAGGGTGTACAGGATCAACGATCCGACGGCGCACAGGGCCGCCGAAAACAGCAGCGCCTGCCGGTCGCTGAGCTCACCGCGCGCGGTGGGGCGCCAGGCGGTGCGGCGCATGCGCGCGTCGATGCTCTTCTCGACCAGGCAGTTGAAGGCGGCGGCGGCGCCCGCGACCAGCCAGATGCCCAGGCTGGCCAGCAGCATGCGCTTCACATCGGTCCAGCCGGGTACACCGGGCACGGCCAGCACCATCCCGATCAGCGCGCAGAAGACGATCAGCTGGATCACGCGCGGCTTGGTCAGCGCGTTGAACTGGCGGACGAGGGAAGGACGGTTAACGGGGGGCGCGGACGCACTCATGAAGCAACCTCCATGCTTCGCATTGCGGTGCGAGCTTGCTTGGAGCGGTCCGGCGCTGCGCTCATGGGGCAACCTCCATGCTTCGCATTGCGGTGCGAGCTTGCTTGGAGCGGTCCGGCGCTGCGCTCATTGCGGGAACCCCGTTGACGATCGCGCCCTGGGCGCTCGAGCGGCTCGCAGCCAGCGCCCAGGCCAGCACGACGACCACCGCGGCGGCGCCACCGGTGTGGGCCAGCGCCGCCACCAGCGGCCATCCGAGCACCACGTTGGACAAGCCGGAGACCAGTTGCCAGACCGCCAGCGCGGCCAGCCAGCGCGCTTGCGCGACCAGGCACCCGGCGCGCAGGAGCCGCCAGGCAAGCAGCGCGAGCGCCGCCAGCACGGCATAGGCCACCAGCCGATGGGTGTAATGAATGGCGGTCAAGGCGGCAAAGTCGATCGGGGCGCCGCCACCGGTGTGGCCCAGCGGGCGCCAGAGCTCGAACCCCTGGCTGAAATTCATCTGAGGCCACCAGGCCCCCTGGCACCGGGGGAATTCGCTGCACGCCAACACCGCGTAGTTGGTGCTCACCCAGCCTCCCAGCGCCACCTGGAATACCACCAGCGCGGTCGTCACCCACAGGCCCCGGTGCAATGCGGGCGCCAGCGTTTCGGCACCGGCAGCGCCCGCTTCCGCCTGGCGCTGTCGCACCGCTTGCACGCACAGCAAGGCCAGCAAACCCAGGCCGCCCAGCAGGTGCAGCGTGACGATCGCCGGGAACAGCTTCATCGTGACCGTCAACGCACCGAACGCGCCCTGCACGCACACCCAGAGCAGTGTGAACGTGGGCCACCAGGGGCTGACGCCCAAGTTCGTCCCGCCCCGGCGCCACTGCACCCAACTGGCAATGGCCAGGGTGAGGATCAGCACACCAACGCCGGTGGCCAGATACCGGTGAATCATCTCGATCCAGGCTTTGCCGTGCGTGACCGGGCCGGTGGGCATGGCGCTCTGGGCCTCAGCGATGTCGGCATGTGCTCCCAGCGGGCTGGCCTTGCCATAGCAGCCCGGCCAGTCGGGGCAGCCCAGTCCGGAGTCGGTGAGCCGGGTGAACGCGCCGAACAGCACCAGGTCGAAGGTCAGGAACAGCGTCAACAAGGTCAGCGCGCGCAGGCGTCGGCCCGGGTCCGCGGCCTGGTGGCGCAGCCAGATCCAGGCCAGCGGCCCGAGCGCGATCGCCACGCCCATGGCCATCAGGCGCGCCAGCGGTGCGAAGTCGTACAGGGCCTGGGCGTTCACGGGCGCGTCGGTCCGGCAGCGGGTTGGGCGGAGCGCCCGGGCTTGTCCCAGGCATTGGCGGCGCGCAGCATCCGCTCGATGTCGCGCTTGACCTTGGCGGCACCGGCCATGTCCAGTCCGGCGGGGAAACGCATCATCCAGTTGCCGAGCGGGTCCACCAGGTACAGGTGATCGCTCAGGGCACGCCCCGGCTCGGGCGCCAGCCATGACGCCAGCGCCGGGGCTGGCACGCGCAGCACGGTGGCTTGCGCCAGCGCGGGCCGCATCGCCTCGGGCACCGGCGCGTCGTCGGGAATCAGCCAGACCCAGTCCAACCGGTCCTTCTCCTTGCCCAGGCCCTCGCGCAACTGGCGCTGAAGGTACAGGTGGTTCTGGCACGTGGCATCACAGGCGCCGCCGGCCACGCTGACCAGCAGCCATTGATCCTTCAGATCGCGAAGCGAGCCCGCGCGGCCGTCCAGCGCCGTGGTGGCGATGTCGGGCAACGGGCGCTGCGGCTCGATCAGCACGCCATGGTTACGCCGACCTTCGGGCCGGATCACGTAGTAGGTGAAATACGAGGCCAGCACCGGCGCCGCGCAGACCAGCGCGATGATGATCATCTTCCAGCGCCCCGTCCAGACGCGGCGCGCCGTGTCGTCCCGCATCGCCTGCCCGGGCTGGGGCAAGGCGTACACCGTCAGCGGCAAGGGCTCATCCTGTGCGGCGGGTGGTGGGGAAGAAGCGTCGGACAATTTGGAACCAGACATAAAGAATCGTGATCAGCGCGGCCAGGCCGAACCATTGGAACGCGTACCCGTGGTGCTTGCCAGCGCCGCTGGCCGGCTCGGCCCACTGGCGCAGCAGGCCATCGCTTGCGTCTCCGGTCTGCAGCACCGTGACGTCCAGCAGAGGACGTCGCAGTTCGGCGGCATAACGAGCCAGGTCGAGATTCTGCCGGATGACGCCATCGGATGCGCCGTCAAAGTCCAATAGCCGGGCCGGTGCCGGTGCGATTCTGCCTTCGACCGTCACCACGCCGGGCGGGGTCTGCACCGGCGGCAACGCGGCGCGGTCGCCAAAGTTGCGGGGCGCCCAGCCGCGCTGCACCACGACCACGGTGGAGCGTCCTTCCACCTGGAGCGGGGTCAGCACAAAAAAACCGGGCTTGCCGTTCATCTGGCGGTTGTCCAGAAACACCGTGTGCTCGGCCAGCCAGTTGCCGCGCAAGATCACCGGGCGCTGCAGCGGCGCGCCGTTGTCCAGCGCGGCACCGGTCAGGGCGGGCAACGCGCGCTGCGCGTCGACCTGGGCCTGCAAGCGTTCCTTGCCGGCGGCACGCGACAGCTGCCACAGCCCCAACGAGGCCGTGACGCCGACACCCACGGCGGCGGCGGCCGTGATCAGCCAGAAACGCCAGCCCGTTGTGCCGCGGCTCACCGGATAATCCCCGCCATGACGTATTTTGTGGTGTTTGCCTTCATTGCGATCGTGGTCAGCCTCGGATCGGCCCTGTTCTTCATGATGCGGCGCGACGAGAGCGGCGCCGACGCCCAAGCGAAATCGCGCGGGATGGTGCGCGCGCTGGCGTTGCGGGTCGGGTTCTCGATTCTGCTGTTCGTCTGCATCCTGCTGGCGTGGAAGCTGGGTTACATCCATCCCACCGGAATTCCTTCAGCGCGGTGAGCGTCCAAGCACCATGAAAAAAGCGCCTTTCGGCGCTTTTTTTGTGCGGCGTGTTCAAGCTTACATCCAGTACACCAGGACATACAGACCGAGCCACACCACGTCCACGAAGTGCCAGTACCAGACCGCACCCTCGAAACCGAAGTGCCGCTCGGCGCTGAAATGCCCCTTCATGAGGCGCAGCGTGATGAACAACAGCATCAGCATGCCGACCAGCACGTGAAATCCGTGGAATCCGGTCAGCATGAAGAAGGTGGAGCCGTAGATGCCCGAACTCAGCTTGAGGTTGAGGTCGTTGTAGGCATGCCAGTATTCGTAGGCCTGCACACCCAGGAAGACCGTGCCCAGGATCACGGTGATCCACAGGAAGCCGATGGTGCGCGAGCGGTTGCCTTGCTGGATGGCATGGTGGGCGATCGTGGCGGTGACCGCCGACGTCAGCAGCAGCGCGGTATTGATGGTGGGCAGCCAGAACGGCCCCATGGTCTGGAACGGCTCGACGATCCCGGCGGGTGAGGCGGTAGCCCCCGGCACGGAACTGGGCCATGCCGCCTGGAAATCAGGCCACAGCAGCGAATTGGCCAGGCTGCCCAGCGCCGGCACCGAGTGCACGCGCGCCCACCACAGCGCCGTGAAGAACGCGCCGAAGAACATCACCTCAGAGAAGATGAACCAGCTCATGCTCCAGCGGTAGGAAAGGTCGATCTTGTGGCCGTACAAGCCCCCTTCGCTTTCCATGGCCGCGTCGCGGAACCACTGGAACAACACGGCCAGCCACCAAATCAGCCCGAACAGCAAGGAGAATTTGCCCCATTCGACGCCGTTGACCCACTGGCCGGCGCCGAGAATGACGAAGAACAGGCCGAACGCCGCCATGGCCGGGTGGCGAGAGGGCCCCGGAACGAAGTAGTAGGGCGTGCCGCCGTGGGTGGTTGAACTCATGCTTTCTCCTGCTCTTGTGATCGTTGGTGTGTGTCGGATGGATGGGTGCGCCGCCTCAGGGCGCGACAACCCAGTTCACCAGGGCCATCAGCCCCAGCACAAAAAGTATGGCCGCCCCGACGCCGGTGGCGATCAGGTGAAACGGGTTGATGCGCTCCATGTCGTCCTGCAGCCCGCCTTTGCGTCGAATGCCCAGGAACGACCACGCCACCGCACGCACAGAGCGCAGCAGCGAGCCCGGTTCCGCCGTCGAACGCGGAGCCTGCGGGTTCATGTTCCAGCTCCCGCCGAACGGTCCAAAACGGCGGCCGCCGTGGGCGTGGACGGCGCGCGCGGCGTCTTGCCGCCCACTTCAAAGAAGGTGTACGACAGCGTGATGGTGTTGACGTCTTTCGACAGTTTCGGGTCGATCACGAACGTGACCGGCCACTGCTTCTTTTCACCCGGCGCCAGCGTGTACTGGTTGAAGCAGAAGCACTCCAGCTTGTTGAAATGCGCCGCCGCCTGGTGCGGCGCGTAGCTCGGAATCGCCTGCGCCGCCATGGTGCGGTTCTGCATGTTCTGGAACTCGTACATCACCGTGACGAGTTCGCCCGGGTGCGCCTGCACGTAACGTTGCGCCGGCTTGAAGTCCCAGGGACCGCGCGCGTTGGCGTCGAATTCGACCGTGATGGTGCGCGAGCGGTCGACCTGCGAATTGGTCGGCACCTTCACCGCCTTGCCGGCCGTCCCCCCGCCCGGCACCTGCCGCTCGGTCAGCGACAGGATGTTGATGCCGGTGGCTTCGCAGATGTGCTGGTAGATCGGGATCAGCGCATAGCCGAACGCGAACATGCCGACCGTGATCACGATCAGCTTGCCCACCATGCGAAGGTTTTCAGCGCGAATGCCCATGACGTGGTCCGATCAGCCGCCCAGCACCACGATGCGCACAAAAAAGCCCACGAAGAACGTGGCGGCGACCGTGGCCAGAATCAGCCCCAGTCGGGTGTTGGCCTTGCGTTGTTCGGGCGTCATCGGCATGTGCTCTCCGGAAGTGCTCAGCCGATCACCTTGGTGGCCGTGGCATCCAGTTTGGGTGGGTTTTCGAAGGTGTGGAACGGCGCCGGCGAGGGCACTTCCCACTCCAGGCCTTCGGCGCCATCCCAGGGACGCTGCGACGCCTTCGCGCCTTGACCGCGCATCATGGGCAGCACAATGGCAAAGAAGAAGTAGACCTGTGCAAAGCCGAAAAAGAAACCACCCACGGATGCAACGGCATTGAAGTCGGCGAACTGCATCGGGTAGTCGGCGTAGCGGCGCGGCATGCCGGCCAAGCCCAGGAAGTGCATCGGGAAGAAGGTGACGTTGAACGAGATCAGCGACCACCAGAAATGGATCTTGCCGCGGGACTCGTTGTACATCACGCCGGTCCACTTGGGGGCCCAGTAGTAGAAGCCGGCGAACATCGAGAACAGCGAGCCGGCCACCAGCACGTAGTGGAAGTGGGCGACGATGTAGTAGGTGTCCTGCAACTGGATGTCGATCGGCGCCACCGCGGGGATCAGGCCGGTGAAGCCGCCCATGGTGAACACGAAGATGAAGCCGACGGCGAACAGCATCGGCGTCTCGAAGGTCATGGAGCCGCGCCACATGGTCGCGATCCAGTTGAAGATCTTCACCGCCGTCGGCACGGCGATCAGCATCGTGGCGTACATGAAAAACAGCTGACCGGTCACCGGCATGCCGGTGGTGAACATGTGGTGCGCCCAGACGATGAACGACAGGATGGCGATGGACGAGGTGGCGTACACCATCGAGGCGTAGCCGAACAGCTTCTTGCGGGCGAATGCCGGCACCACCTGGCTGATGATGCCGAAGGCCGGCAGGATCATGATGTAGACCTCGGGGTGGCCAAAGAACCAGAAGATGTGCTGGTACATGATCGGGTCGCCACCGCCGGCGGGGTTGAAGAAGGAGGTGCCGAAATGGCGGTCGGTCAGCGTCATGGTGATGGCGCCGGCCAGCACCGGCATGACCGCGATCAGCAGGTAGGCCGTGATGAGCCAGGTCCAGGCGAACATGGGCATCTTCATCAGCGTCATGCCGGGCGCGCGCATGTTCAGGATGGTCACGATGATGTTGATCGAGCCCATGATGGACGAGGCGCCCAGGATGTGCATCGCGAAGATGCCGGCGTCCATTGACGGGCCCATCTGCAGCGTCAGCGGTGCGTAGAGCGTCCAGCCGGCGGCGGGTGCGCCACCGGGCATGAAGAAGGAGCCCGCGAGCATCAGCCCCGCCGGGATCATCAGCCAGAAGCTGAAGTTGTTCATGCGCGCGAACGCCATGTCGGAGGCGCCGATCTGCAGCGGGATCATCCAGTTCGCGAAGCCCACGAAGGCCGGCATGATCGCGCCGAACACCATGATCAGTCCGTGCATCGTGGTGAGCTGGTTGAACAGCTCGGGGTTGACCACCTGCAAGCCCGGCTGGAACAGCTCGGCACGGATCAGCAAGGCCAGCACGCCGCCGATCATGAGCATCGTGAACGCGAACAGCAGGTACAGGGTACCGATGTCCTTGTGGTTGGTCGCGAACACCCAGCGGCGCCAGCCGGTGGGCGCATGGTGATGGTCGTCGTGGGCGTGATCGCCGTGGCCGTGGTGGTCGAGAACTGCGCTCATGTCGGTTTCCTTCTGAATTCGTTTCCGGCTGCGGCTTATTTGCGCGCGGTCTTGACGTCGGCCGGCTGCACCACCTGCCCGGTTTTGTTCGACCAATTGTTCTTGGCAAACGTGATCACGGCCGCGATCTCGGTGTCGGACAGTTGCTTCCACGACGGCATCGTGCCGTTGTTCTGACCGTTGAGCAGCACGGTGATCATCTTCATCTTGTCCGCGTCCAGCGCGACGGCGGCCCCGTCCAGCGGCTTGATCGCACCGGCACCCTTGCCACTGGCCTGGTGGCAGGCCGCGCAGTTGGCGGCGTAGACCTTTTCGCCACGGGCCATCAGGTCGGCCTGCGTCCAGACCTTGCTGGGATCGTCGGCTTTGGCGGCCATCTTCTTCTTCTCGCCATCGACCCACGCGCTGTAGTCCTGGGCGGACAGCACCTTCACGTGGATCGGCATGTAGGCGTGTTCCTTGCCGCACAGCTCCTGACATTGGCCGTAGAAGTCACCGGTGCGCTCGGCCCGGAACCAGGTGTCGCGCACGAAACCGGGGATCGCGTCCTGCTTGATGCCGAACTGCGGGACAGCGAACGCGTGGATGACATCCTCGGCGGTGGTGATGATGCGGATCTTCTTGCCGACCGGCACCACGAGCGGGTTGTCCACCCTGAAAAGGTAGTCGTCGCCCTGCGGCTTGCCCGCGTTGGACATGACGCGCTGGGCGGGATCGAGCGTCGAAATGAATCCGATGCCCTCGCCTTCGCCCTTGAGGTAGTCGTATCCCCACTTCCACTGGTAACCAGTGACCTTGATGGTGAGGTCGGAGTTCGAGGTGTCCTTTTGCGCCACGACCAGCTTGGTTGCCGGCAAGGCCATCAGGATCACGATGATGAAGGGGATGACCGTCCAGACCACTTCGACCGTGACGGACTCGTGGAAGTTGGCGGCCTTGTGGCCCTTGGACTTGCGGTGCTTCCAGATCGAATAGAACATCACCGAGAACACGGCGATGAAGATCACGGTGCACAGGATCAGCATCATCCAGTGCAGCGAGTTCTGCGCGGCGGCGATCTTGGTTGCGGGCTCGGGCAGGTTGAGCTGCCTGACCGAGGGGCCGCCGGGCAGGTCGTTCACCGCGTGCGCCGCCGTGGCGAACCAGACGCTGGCCCACGCCCCTGCACGACACAGGTTGGACGCCAGCTTGTTGCTCATGTTCTTCATCGTCTTCTCTTGCCTCTGATAGACCCACCAACCACCGCGGCACCTTCGGCGCCGCCACCCCGGCATCACGCTTGGCGCAACGCCTTTCGAATCTCGTGCGCCAGCGCCTGGCGCAACTCGGGACGCACATAGCGCCCCACCTTCACCGACCGACCCTGCCCGGACACCTCGATCAGCGAGGTGTCACCGGCGCGAGGCTCGACCCGTACCCACTCCCGGCGGAATTCGGCACGCTGGTGCCGGCCCGCCAGGTCCGTCTCCACCACCAGACGACCGCCCTGGAGCGATATCGTCTCGCCGTCCCCCGCGTGGCGGGCATAGACAAAGAATGCCAGACCCACCGCCATCAGCTCAATCCACGCAAACCCCAGCACGAAGCGCGCACCCATCGCCCAGAACCAGGTGCCAATGGCCAGCGAAACCACGCACAAGGCCACGAAGGACCAACCCAGCTGGGCCGGCGTGACCGAGCAGTTGCGCTTGAGTCGCCAGTCGATGCTCTGACCGGTGACCCTGCCAAAACGGAACGTTGGATTTGACATTCGTCAAGACACTGAAGAAAACCCTCCTGAGAGGGTCTGCCGGGGACGATTTCACCAGCCGCGAATTCTAGCCGTGTCCGAATGTGTCTTTGATATTTCTCAAAGAAACGACTGATTCTATTTGCGCTGGCGCAACGTCCTTCGCATTTCTTCGAGACTGATCTGGCTCTCGGCCTGAACCCGCGCCCGCGTTGCCGGCCTGAACGCATGGCCATAGTTGACCTCGAAACTCAGGCGCAGGGGTCCGCCCGTCTCAGCCCCGGCCAGCCGCTCGGCCAGCGCCCGGTGCAGCGTCTCGCGCCAGCCACGGCCGCGCAGTCCGGCAAACCGGCCCGGATGCAGGTTGCGCCCCAGTTCGCGCAGCTCCGCCAGCAACCGCTGCGGGCTGGTAAACGTGAGCGTGATGCGTTCCATGTCCATCACCGGCTCCGCGAAGCCGGCCTGCACCAGCATGTCGCCCCAGTCGTGCATGTCGGTGAACGCATGTGCCGGCTCGGGCCATCCCAGCGCGCGATACAGCTCGCGCAGTTCGCGCAGCGTGTCGGGCCCGAGGCAGGAAAACATCAGAAAGCCGTCCACCGCCAGCGCCCGGTGCCAGCGCGCAATCAGCGCCTGCGGATCGGCCACCTGGTGCAGCAGCATGTTGGACCACAGCATCTGCACCCCGCCATCGGGCGGCAGGCCGACCAGCACCGGGGCCGCCGTCCAGCGCGCCGGACTCCACCAGGGTTTGGCCAGTGCCTCGGTCGCGAACTTCGCACGCGCGGCGCTGTCTTCGACCACAAAGCAGGCCGCCTTCGGGTAGCGGCGCGCCAGCAGGCCGTGCGCCTGCAGGCCGCCGCGCACCGCCTCCCAGTGCGCCCATTGTTGCGGTTGCAGCTTGATCCAGCCCAGGCGCTCTTCCATGCGCCGCGCCACCTCTTCATGCAGCCAGGGCGATGCCACGTCCGCCCCAGTCGGGTGCATCCCGGCACCCAGCGCCAGCGAGGCCCAGCGCGCGGCGGCGACGGGATCGATGGTGGGGGGGAGATCGCGGGTCATTCGGAACGGGATGCAGGGCGAACAAAGGCTGCGCAGCGCAGGCGCCGCAGTATATTGACTCCATGTTCCGCGCGCTGATCGAGAGGGTTTCGCAGCAGGTGCCGGCTCGCTGCGCCATCTGCCATGCCTGGCCGTCGCGGGTGGTGTGCAACGCTTGCGTGACACGCTTTGCACAGCCGGTGCCCCGATGCACCACCTGCGCCCTGCCCGTGCCCGAGGGTGTCACCCGCTGCGGCGCCTGCCTGCGCGAGCCGCCCCCGCTGGACGCCTGCCTCGCGGCCGTGAGCTACGACTGGCCGTGGTCGGATTGCGTGACCCGGTTCAAGTTCGGCAACCAGCCCGGCTGGGCCGCCGAACTGGCCACCGTGATGCGCAGCGCCCCCTGGGTGGAACCGGCCCTGGAGCAGGCCGACCGCGTGCTGCCGATGCCGCTGGCGCGCGAGCGACTGGCCGAGCGCGGCTACAACCAGGCGCTGCTGCTGGCCCGGCACTTCGCGCCCCGCAAGACCGACGCCACGCTGCTGCTGAGAACCCGCCACACGCCCGCGCAAAGCGAACTCACGCGCGCCGAGCGCCTGCGCAACGTGCGCGGCGCCTTCGCCGTGGAGCCCCTGCGCGCCCATGAACTGCGGGGGCGGCGCGTGGTGCTGGTCGACGACGTGATGACCACCGGCGCCTCGCTGCACGCCGCGGCCCAGGCGCTGCGCCAGGCGGGGGTCGCGCACGTCACGGCGCTGGTCTTTGCGAGGACGCCGTCCGACTAGGGGCAGTTCGGCGCACGCCGGTGCACCGGCGACAATCCCCGCATGTTCCACATCGTTCTGGTCGAGCCCGAGATTCCGCCCAACTCCGGCAACGTGATCCGGCTGGCGGCCAACACCGGATGCACGCTGCACCTGATCGAACCGCTGGGGTTTTCGATGGACGACAAGCACCTGCGGCGCGCGGGGCTGGACTACCACGAGTACGCCACGCTGCGACGGCACACCGACTGGGCGGCGTTTCTGGCCACCGAACGGCCCGACCCTTCTCGCTGCTTCGCCCTGACCACACGCGGCACCCGTCTGGTGCACGAGGTCGCCTTCCGGGCGGGGGACTGGCTGGTGTTCGGCGCCGAGACCCGTGGCCTGGCGCCTGCATTGCGCGAGACGTTTGCGCCGCCGCAGCAGTTGCGCCTGCCGATGCGCGCCGGCCAGCGCAGCCTGAACCTGTCGAACGCGGTGGCGGTGACGGTGTTCGAGGCCTGGCGGCAGAACGGGTTTGCCTAGGGGCCTGCAGGCCTGGGGAAACGTCGGCTGCGGGCGGTCCGGGATACTACATTTTCAATAGCTGGTTGCGACCATCCGACGCTGGGAAGCAGTCATTTTCTTAGGCTGAAAACAGCCCCCAGGACCCTCAATACCGCCGCGCCAGCGATTCGGCGATGCACACCGGCTTGGCCGCGCCTTCGCGCTCCACCGTGACCTCCCAGGCCATCTGGTAGCCGTTGTTGTCGATCGGCTCGGCCGACAGCAGCTTCATGTGTGCGCGCAGCCGGCTGCCCACGGGAACCGGCGCGATGAAGCGCACTTTGTTGAGCCCGTAGTTGACACCCATGGCCGATTCGACCACCTCGATGCTCGATTCAAAGAACTTGGGCAGCAGGGACAAGGTCAGAAAACCGTGCGCGATCGGCCCGCCGAACGGGCCCTTTCGGGCCTTTTCGACATCGACGTGGATCCACTGGTGATCGCCGGTGGCTTCGGCGAACTGGTTCACCTGTTCCTGGCTGATGGTGATCCAGTCGCTGGTGGCAACCGTCTGGCCGGTGCAGGCGGCCAGTTCCTTGAGGGTCTGGAAGGTTTTCATCGCGCCACTGTAGCGGCCGCCCCGGTCAGGGCGTGTCCAGCCAGCGACAGATGGCCTCCCACTGGGTCAGATCCTTCTCGACCCGGCCCGGTGCGACGTCGAACAGCGTGAGTCCGCGTGCGGCCAGGTGCACGTAGTTCTGCGTGTCGCGCAGGTAGCCCAGAACGGGCAGACCCAGACCGTCGACAAACTCGCGCAGCTGTTCGGCGGCGATGGTGCGCGCGTCCACCCGCATGCCCACCAGCCCCACCTGGAGCCGGCCCGCGTGGCGCTGCTCGGCCAGTTCGTCGAGAAAGGCGCGCGTGGCATAGATGTCGAAGATGCTGGGCTGCAATGGCACGAGCACCTTGTCGGCCAGGCGCGCCATCTCCTTGAAGCGTTTGCCGTGCAGGCCGCCGGGCGTGTCGAGCACCACGTGGCTGGTGCCCTTGGGCGGGCGGGCCGTCATGTCGGAGCCGATGTCCCAGCCGCTGATGTGCGCGGCGGCGGCCGGTCGCAGCCCCAGCCAGAGCCGGCTGGACTGCTGGCGGTCGGCGTCGCCCAGCATCACGGCATGACCCTGCGCGGCCAGGTACCCGGCCACGTTGGTGGCCAGGGTGGACTTGCCCGCGCCTCCCTTGGGATTGGCGACGACGATGACCGGCATGCTGTCTCTCCTGGTGTTGCGCCCACGCCGGCGTATGCGCACGCCTTTGGCGGGCGTGCCCCACGCGGGGCAGCGATCAGGTATGTTAACGGCATGGAACACGCACCCTCCTGGCTGGTCAACAGCTTCATCTACCTGGCCGCCGCCGTGATCGCGGTGCCGCTGTCGCGCGCGCTCGGCCTGGGCGCCATCATCGGCTACCTGGGCGCCGGCATGGCGATCGGGCCCTGGGGACTGGGCCTGGTCGGCAATGTCGACGACATCCTGCATTTCGCCGAATTCGGCGTGGTGCTGATGCTGTTCCTGGTCGGGCTGGAGCTGGAGCCGCGTCGCCTGTGGAGCCTGCGCCGCCCCATCTTCGGCTGGGGCAGCGCGCAGCTGCTGGGCTGCGCCGCCGCCCTGGCGCTGGCCGGGGTGGCGCTGGGCATCCCCTGGCGCACGTCGGTGGTGGCGGCATTGGGGCTGGCCCTGTCGTCCACGGCGATCGCGCTGCAGGTGATGCAGGAGCGCAACCTGCTGCGCACGTCCGCCGGGCAGGCGGGTTTTTCGATCCTGTTGTTCCAGGACGTGGCCGCGATCCCGATCCTGGCGCTGCTGCCGCTGCTGGGCGCGCCGGCGGATGGTGTGTCAGGCCCGCAGGGGGCCAGTTCCATCGCCGGTTGGCCATTGGAAGCTATCCAAATCATAGCAATCGTGGGTGCGATCATCTTCGGCGGCCGCCTGCTGCTGCGCCCGGCGCTGCGCTGGATCGCCCGCAGCCGGACGTCGGAGGTGTTCACCGCCGCCGCGCTGCTGCTGGTGGTGGGCATCGCGCTGCTGATGCAGGGCCTGGGCCTGTCGATGGCGCTCGGGGCGTTTCTGGCCGGTGTGCTGCTGGCCGACAGCGAATACCGGCGCGAGCTGGAAACCGACATCGAACCCTTCAAGGGCCTGCTGCTCGGGCTGTTCTTCATCGCCGTGGGCATGAGCATCGACTTCGGCGTGCTCATGGCCAGCCCGGGCCTGATGGCGGCCATCGTCGCGGGTTTCCTGGCGGTGAAGCTGGTGGTGATCTACGCCTTGTCGCGGGTGATGGGATTGCCCCTGCAGGACCGCCCCGTGTTCACGCTGCTGCTGGCGCAGGGCGGCGAGTTTGCTTTCGTGGTGTTCCAGGCGGCGGCCGGCGCCCGGGTGTTCGCGCCCGAGACCGCCTCGCTGCTGATCGGCGCGGTCGCGCTGTCGATGCTGCTGGGTCCGCTGCTGCTGCTCGCGGTGGACCGGCTGCTGCTGCCGCGCTTTGCCAACGGCAACCAGCCGGTGCTGGACGAGATCTCGGAGCCGCAGGACGCGCCGGTCATCATCGCCGGCTTCGGCCGCTACGGGCAGATCGTCGGGCGCCTGCTGTCGGCGCAGGGCATCCGCACCACGGTGCTCGACCACGACGCCGAGATGATCGAGGCGGCGCGCGCCTTCGGCTACCGCGTGTTCTACGGCGACGCCACGCGGCTCGATCTGCTGCGCACCGCCGGAGCGGCCAGCGCGCGCATCCTGGTGGTGGCGGTGGACGATTTGGAGCAGTCGCTGGCGATCGTGGACCTGGCGCGCGAGCACTTCCCCCAGATGCAGCTCGTCGCCCGGGCGCGCGACGTGACGCACTGGAACGGCCTGCGCGAACGCGGAGTGACGCGGGTGACCCGCGAGCTGTTCGAATCCAGCCTGGACAGCGCCGCCTGCGTGCTGGAGCTGATGGGCCAGTCGCCGCAGACCGCGCAGGCCGGCGTCGAGCGCTTTCGCGCGCACAACCTGGCGCTGCTGGAGCAGATGCTGCCGCACCACAAGGATCGCGCCCGCCTGATCGCCGTGGTCAAGCAGGGGCGCGAGCAGCTGGAGGCGCAGATGGCGCAGGAACGCCAGGACCGCGAAGCCGCCGCCGCGCGATCCGAACGCGGCGAAGGCGGCCAAACCGCCTGATTTCAAGACCTGATCGGACTCTTTCCAGCGCCCAACGGCCACCAACCGCTATCCATTCAGGACCGATCAGCGCACCGCATCCCACAGAAGCTTGGCCCCGGTGAGGGCCATGCCGATGTAGACGAAGCGGTAGAACAGCACCGGATCGACGCGCCGGGCGATGCGCACGCCCGCCCACACGCCCAGCGGCGCCAGCGGCAGCAGCACCGCCGAGGTGGCGAAGTTGCGGGTTTCCAGCAGCCCGAGCCAAGCGTAGGGAATCCACTTGGCCAGGTTGATGAAGAAAAAGAAGAACGCCATGGTGCCGGTGAACCGCACCGGGCTGAGCTGGAGCGGGATCACGTAGGCGTTGATCGGCGGACCGCCCGCGTGGGCGATGAAGCTGGTGAAGCCGGACGTGGTCGCCAGCAGCGCGCCCGCCCAGCGCGGCGGTGGCGCGGCGTCGGGCCGCGGCGGAAACAGCAGGCGTTGCGCCAGGAACAGCAGCGTGAAGGCGCCCACGATGCCGGCCACCAGCCGCGGCTCCAGCAGCTTGAACAGCAGCGTGCCGGCCACGATGCCGAGCAGGCCGAACGGCAGCAGGAACTTCAGCAGGCGTCGGTCGAAGTCGTTGCGGAACGCGGCCATGCCCAAGATGTCCATCACCAGCAGCACCGGCATCAGGATCGCCGCCGCCTGCGGCACCGAAATGGCCAGCGCCATCATCGGCACGGCCAGCGAGCCGAATCCGGCGCCGAAGCCGCTCTTGCTGATGCCCAGCAGCAGCACCGCCGGGATCGCGACGGCATAAAACAACGGGTCGGTGATGAGCGGCAGGTTCATGGAGCGGGTGGCGGGCCTGGAGCCCTGGCGCCGGGTGGCGGCCGGCAGCCGAGCGGGCCGCGACCATCGTACCCCGCCGGCGGGATCAGGCCCGCGGCCCGCTCAACGCAGGCGCAGCAGCATGTGCAGCTTGGCGAATTCACGCCCGTCGAGACGGATCGCATTCGGCTGGCGGCCGAAAACGGTGAAACCGCAACCGGCGTACAAGGCCTGCGCCGCGTGATTGGCCTCGGTCACGGTGAGGTCGAGCTGCGACAGATCGGCCAGGGCACGCGAGCGCGCCAGCAGTTCGTTCATCAGCGCCCGGCCCAGGCCCCGGCCGGCGAGTTCGGGCGCCACAAACATCCCGACCACGGTGGCGTTGTGGCGCTCCTTGGGGCGGTAGCGGCCCTGCAGCCCCACGATGCCCGCCAGGGCCCCGTCCGCGAAGGCCCCCAAGAAAAAATCGTGGGGCCGAAACGCGTCGTCGCGCAAACGCGCCTCGGCCCAGGCCAGAGGTCTTCCCTGCTCCTCCTCGAAGCTGGAGGTGAAGGCATCGGGGTGTTCGCGCAGCGCGCGAATTCGCAACGCGTGGTAGGCGGCCGCATCGGGCTCGTGCAGGCGGCGCACCCGCGGCGCGCCTGCACCCGGGTTCACACCCGCTCCACGATCAATGCAATGCCCTGCCCCACGCCGATGCACATGGTGCACAGCGCAAAGGTGCCGCCGGTGGCATGCAGGCGGTTGACGGCCGTGGTGACCAGGCGCGCGCCCGAGGCACCGAGCGGATGGCCCAGGGCGATCGCCCCGCCCCAGGCGTTGACCCGCTCGTCGTCGTCGGACAGCCCGAGCTGGCGCAGCACCGCCAGTCCCTGCGCCGCAAAGGCCTCGTTGAGCTCGATGACATCCATCTGCTCCAGCTTGAGCCGGGTGTGCGCCAGCACCTTCTGGGTGGCCGGCGCGGGTCCGATGCCCATGATGCGCGGGGCCACACCGGCCACCGCCATGCCGACCACGCGCGCCTTGGGCACCAGGCCGTTGCGCATCGCGCTGTGGCTGTCGGCCAGCAGCAAGGCGCAGGCACCGTCGTTGACGCCGCTGGCGTTGCCCGCGGTCACCGTGCCGTCGGGGCGTACCACGCCCTTGAGCCTGGCCAGCGCCTCCAGGCTGGTCTCGCGTGGGTGCTCGTCCTGGCTGACGACCACCGGGTCGCCCTTCTTCTGCGGAATCGTCACCGGGCAGATCTCGCGGGCCAGGTGGCCGGCCTTCTGCGCCGCCACCGCCTTCATCTGGCTGGCCAGGGCCATGCGGTCCTGGGCCTCGCGCTCGATGTGGAACTCGGTGGCCACGTTCTCGGCGGTCTCGGGCATCGAGTCCACCCCGTACAAGGCCTTCATGGCCGGATTGATGAAGCGCCAGCCGATGGTGGTGTCGTAGACCGCGTTGGCACGCGCGAACGCGGTCTCGGCCTTGGGCATGACGAAGGGCGCGCGGCTCATGCTCTCCACCCCGCCGGCGATCACCATGCCGGCTTCACCGGTGCGGATGGCCCGCGCCGCCGTGCCGACGGCGTCCAGGCCGGAGCCGCACAGCCGGTTGATGGTCGCGCCCGCCACACCCGGCGGCAGGCCGGCAAGCAGGCTGGCCATGTGGGCCACGTTGCGGTTGTCTTCGCCGGCCTGGTTCGCGCAACCGTACAGCACGTCGGACACCGACGCCCAGTCCACGTTGGGATTGCGCGCCATCAGCGCCTTGATCGGAATGGCCCCCAGGTCGTCGGTGCGCACGCCGGACAGGGCGCCGCCATAGCGGCCGAAGGGGGTACGGATGGCGTCGCAGATGTAGGCATGGGTCATCGGGGTCTCCTGGTGGTGATGTCAGCCGGCATCGTAGCGCGTCCGGCGCCGCGGCTGAGCGTGCGCGACAATCGCCGCCATGCTGATCCAACCCAGTCAAGCCGACGTGCGGCGTTTTTTCTGCGCGGTGTATGCCAAAGCGCGCGACGGCCAGCCGCTGGAGGCCATCGAAACCCTGGCCAGCCTGTGGATCGCCGAACACCCCGAATACCACGCGGCACTGGCCGACGTGGACGCGGCGCTCAAGGCCATGGGCACGCCCGACCCAAGCGATGCCAACCCGTTCCTGCACCTGTCGATGCACCTGTCGATCAGCGAGCAGTGCAGCATCGACCAGCCGCGCGGCATCCGCCAGGCGGTGGAGCTGCTGACGCACCGGCGCAATTCGCTGCATGCGGCGCACCACGAAACCATGGAATGCCTGGGCCGCATGGTCTGGGAGAGCCAGCGCGCCGGCCGAGCGCCCGACGGCGCCGCCTACATCGACTGCGTGCAGCGCCACGCCACCCGCGACTGACCGGACCCGTCACGCAGATCGCTATCTTATTGATAGCCGTTTATGGCCGCCTGACGCCGGGTAGAGCCTGATTCGACGATAAAATTGCGAAAAAAAGCCCGCTGTTGCGGGCTTTTCTTTGCCAGCGGGCGTGCGCTCAGCGGAAGCTCGATTGCGCCACCGTCTTGAGGTTGCCATCGAGCGAGGCGATGTAGCCGGCCAGGGCCTTCAGTTCGGCGTTCGAGAACTGCTTGGCCACCCCGCCCATCACGCCATTGCTGCGACCCCAGGTGCTGTGGGTGTCGTTCTTGTAGGCCTTGAGCGTGGCGTAGAGGTAATCGGCATACTGCCCCGCAATCTTGGGATAGCTGGGGTCGATCGGTTTGGCGAAGTTCTCGCCGTGGCAGGACACGCAGGCACCTTTCTTCAGCAGCTCGGCCACCTGGGGGCTGGGCTCGCGCGAGGCCTTCGCCGGCGCAGCGGCGGCGCCGGCCTGACCGCTTTGTTCATAGTAGGCAGCCACGTCGGCCATGTCCTGATCGCTCAGCGTGTCGGCGATACCGCGCATGGTGGGGTGCTTGCGATCGCCCTTCTTGTAGGCCGCGAGCGACGAGGCGATGTACTTGGCGCCCTGACCCGAGATCTTCGGCACCTTGTAGACTTCAGGGAAGGTGGCCTGGTAACCGGGGATGCCATGGCAGCCGATGCACATCGCAATTTTGTTCTCGCCCGCTTTCGCATCGCCCTTGATTTCCTGCGCATGGCTGGAAATGGTGGTCACGGAAGCGACAGAAAAAGCAAACACCGTGGTCAACAACTTGTTCATTTTGCCAGCACAATCGATCAAATATTGATAAAAATCAAAGCAAATTATATCGGCCCGGAGCGCCCTCCGGAGTCGCGTTTTCCACTAGTGCAGAACCGCCCATGAAATTCCAAGGTACCCAGAACTACGTCGCCACCCAGGATCTGATGCTGGCCGTCAATGCCTCCATCACCCTCAAGCGCCCGCTGCTCGTCAAGGGCGAGCCCGGCACCGGCAAGACCATGTTGGCCGAAGAGGTGGCCGAGGCGCTGAACATGCCGCTGCTGCAATGGCACATCAAGTCCACCACCAAGGCGCAGCAGGGCCTGTACGAATACGACGCGGTCAGCCGCCTGCGCGACTCGCAACTGGGCGACGAGAAGGTCAAGGACATCCACAACTACATCGTCAAGGGCACGCTGTGGCAGGCCTTCACGGCCGAACAGCCGGTGGCGCTGCTGATCGACGAAATCGACAAGGCCGACATCGAATTTCCCAACGACCTGCTGCGCGAGCTCGACCGCATGGAGTTCTACTGCTACGAGACACGCGAGCTGATCCGGGCCAAGCACCGCCCGCTGGTGTTCATCACCTCCAACAACGAGAAGGAACTGCCGGATGCCTTCCTGCGCCGCTGCTTCTTCCACTACATCAAGTTCCCCGACGCCGAGACGATGAAGCTGATCGTGGACGTGCACTTCCCCGAGCTCAAGAAGGAGCTGCTGACCGCGGCGATGAAAACCTTCTACGACGTGCGCAACCTGCCGGGCCTGAAGAAGAAGCCCTCCACCAGCGAACTGCTCGACTGGCTCAAGCTGCTGGTGGCCGAGGACATTCCGCTGGAAGCGCTGCAGAGCGCCGACAGCAAGGTGTCGGTGCCACCGCTGGTGGGTGCGCTGCTCAAGAACGAACAGGACGTGACCCTGTTCGAGAAGCTGGTGTTCATGAACCAGAGGAACCGATGACCCCCACGCTCCGCCGTTGCACGGGTCGCTGCCCCCCGAGGGGGCTGACCCGCCTTGGGGCGGCCCGGCGGCGGGCTCCGATGCCCCCCACGCTCCGCCGTTGCACGGGTCGCTTCCCCCCGAGGGGGCTGACCCGCCTTGGGGCGGCCCGGCGGCGGGTCGACCTCCAGACAGGAAATCGTCATGTCTGAATCCAACCGCCTGCTCGTGGAAGGCGTCTCCGACGCCGTCGGTTTCGTCGGCGGGGCGCTGGCAGGCTTCTGGATCGGGCGGCTGCTGGGGCTGGATGTGTTTGCCGCCGGCTATGGCGTGGCCAGCATCGCCGGCATCCTGCTGGTGGGCCTGGGCGGTGGGCTGGGCCTGCATGCGGCACGGCGCTGGCGGGCCGCGCGCAAGCCCCCGTCGGACAAGGGGTCGCCGTGACCCTGCCGTTCGTCGAAACCGTGACCCTGTCGGCCCGCGGCGTCACGCTGGTGCCGCTGTCGCTTGAACACGAAGACGGCTTGCGTGCCGCAGCCGCCGACGGCGAGCTCTGGAACATCCGCGTCACCTCGGTGCCCGAGCCACAGCAGACCCGCCAATACATCGAGGACGCACTGGCCATGCGCGCGGCTGGCAGCCGGTTTGCCTTCGCGGTCACGGAATCGGCCACTGGCACCGTGCTGGGCAGCACGAGCTACCACGACATCCTGCCAGCGGTGAAGCGCGTGGAGATCGGCTGGACCTGGTACGCGCGGCGCTGCCAGCGCACCCACGTCAACACCACCTGCAAGCTGCTCATGATGGGCCACGCCTTCGACACGCTGGGCTGCCATGTGGTGGGCTGGCGCACCGACAACTTCAATTTCGCCTCGCAGGCGGCCATCGAGCGCCTGGGCGCGAAGAAGGACGGCGTGATCCGCGGCCACGCGCTGCGCCGCGACGGCACCATCCGCGACACCGTGATGTACAGCCTGCGCGCCGGCGAATGGCCCGAGGCGCGGGCGCAGTTGCAGTACCTGCTCGACCGTCGCGCCTGATCGAGGCCTTTTCAGGAGACCCGCATGCTGATCGACTTCTTCTACACCCTGCGCAGTGCCAAGCTGCCGGTCTCGGTCAAGGAATACCTGACGCTGCTCGAAGCCCTGCAGGCCAACGTGGTCGGGCCCAACTCCGACGACGCCTACAGGATCGACGACTTCTACTACCTCTCGCGCACCGCGCTGGTCAAGGACGAGAAGCACTTCGACAAGTTCGACCGCGCCTTCGCCGCCTACTTCAAGGGCGTGGAGATGATCGCCGACTTCACCAAGGACGTGCCGCTGGAATGGCTGCGCAAGAACCTGGAGCTCGAACTCAGCCCCGAGGAAAAGGCCAAGATCGAGAAGATGGGCTGGGACGAGCTCATGGAGACGCTCAAGAAACGTTTCGAGGAGCAGAAGGAGCGCCATGAGGGCGGCAGCAAGTGGATCGGCACCGGCGGCACCAGCCCTTTCGGCGCCAACGGCTTCAACCCGCAGGGCATCCGCATCGGCCAGGAAAAAGGCCGCAACCGCAGCGCGGTCAAGGTCTGGGACCAGCGCGCCTACCGCGATTACGACGACACCCAGGAACTCGGCACCCGCAACATCAAGGTCGCGCTGCGGCGGCTGCGCAAGTTCGCGCGCGAGGGCTCGGCCGAGGAGCTGGACCTGCCCGACACCATCCGCTCCACCGCCGCCAACGCCGGCTGGCTGGACATCAAGATGGTGCCCGAGCGGCACAACAACGTGAAGGTGCTGCTGCTCATGGACGTGGGCGGCACCATGGACGAGCACATCCACCGCGTGGAAGAGATGTTTTCGGCCGCCAAGGCCGAGTTCAAGCACCTGGAGTTTTACTATTTCCACAACTGCGTCTACGACTTCATGTGGAAGAACAACCGGCGCCGCTTCGCGGAGAAGTTCCCGACCTGGGACATCATCCGCAAGTACAACAAGGATTACAAGCTCATCTTCATCGGCGACGCGACAATGAGCCCCTACGAGATCCTGCAGCCCGGCGGCAGTGTGGAATACAACAACGAGGAAGCTGGCGCCGAATGGATCCAGCGCCTCACGCACGCGTTCCCCAAGTTTGCCTGGATCAACCCCGAGCCGCAGGGCGTGTGGCAGTACCGCCAGAGCATCGCCGTGATCCAGCAGCTCGTGAGCCAGCGCATGTTCCCGCTCACGCTCAAGGGGCTCGAAGACGCGATGCGGCTGCTGAGCAAATAGCGGTCACCGCCCCCCGCACAGCAAAGTAGCAAAGTGGGGCCCAGGCCCTAAGACGATTTCAACGCTCGCTACGCCACGCATAGGATCCGTCAGGCCGGATATAGCCCGAAGTCCGTCCATGGGTCACGAAAGCCAGGCCGTCCTTGAACGGACGCGCAAAGCTGAACTGCGGTTCGATCACTGTCCGACCGGTTCGGTCGATGTAGCCATGACGACCGGCCCTGCGCACCACTGCCAGCCCTTGCGAGAACGGATAGGTTCGATCGGCCTCAGGCCGAAGCACGGTTTTGCCCTGCTTGTCGACAAAGAGCGATGACTCGCCCTCCTTCACCAAGGCCAGGTCCTCAGAAAAATCTTCTGCAGCGTCGAAACGCGTCGGCACCGCAATCTTTCCGACCCGGTCAACGAAGCCATACTTGCCGCCCTCGTGGATGCGCGACATGCCGTCACGAAACTCGGACGCCAGACTGAAGCGGGGCGGTATGACCACATCGCCCCTGGCGTTCATGAAACCCTGCTGCCGTCCGGCCCAAATCCGCACCAGGCCCTCGGACTCGATGCCCACAAAGTCGATTCCAGCCGGTGTGATATCGCGACCGTCGCGCCCATAGGCCCGGATCACCCGCCCCTTGCCTTCGCTGCGAAGCACGCCACCAGAATGCGGCAACAGTTTTTCGTGCACGGGCTTGAGCACCCAATGACCTTTGCGATCAATCGCCCCGAACCTCGCCGCTCCCCATGCGTCCTCGGAACCAACGATCGCCAACCCATCGACGAAGCTGTCGGCGTGCAGATAGCCCGGCTCAATCACCGTCCTGCGTTGGCTGTCCAAGTAGCCAAGACGCGATTTTCCCTGGCCATCGCGCATCACCGCAGGCGTCAGGCCCTCCGCAAAGGGCCGCGTCAGATCGGACTGCGGCGCGATCACCATGTGCCCCTCGTAATCGACGTAAGCCACCCGCGCCGACTTGCGCACCAGGATCAACGGGTCGCCGGTTCTGAGTTCCTCGTACTCCGGGGGAACAATCACGTGACCATCAACATTGATCAGTCCGAGCAGATCACCATCCCGGATACTGAAAACCGGTGGCAACTTTGCGACTGCGGCCCGCGCCGCCATTCCCTGACAAATCCAAGGGGCCGTGCAAGCAAGTTTCATCAACGATCTGCGCGTCCACACGCCAGGTTTCCTCCGATCAAGCCTGCTATTCGCCGCATGTTCAGCCCGTCTTCAATTGCCAGCCACGCCGTCAATTGCGTCCTTACGGACCACCACACGGGAAAACTCACGCGACGTCAGTTCGACTGTGTCAGTACCCACCTTGGTGACGCGCCCGGTAACCTGTGCCCCCTTGACGTAGAGGACGACGCCTTTCTGGCTCTTGATGCTCGCCTCCAGCACCTCATTGAAAGCATCGACGGGAGCTGCAAAGGCCGCGCCGGCACCCGCCAGCAATCCGGTCACCAGCATGAGCGCGTTCTTGCGGTTCTGGATCATGTACATCATCAAGGGGCTCCTGTCAGGTTGGTGGTGAAATCATTGAAGCAACTCGGTGAACCGCAATCACACGGATTCAGCGAAACCACAAACAGCCATTGTCTTCCAATTCGCCCTGGTGACACACAGCACGTTTCAACGCTCACAACAGCCATTCGATCGGCAACACCGACAGGATGGTCACCCCGGTGCGCTGAAGCCAGGTCGTGCCCGGTTCGGTGGTGTGCGTCCGCGGTCCGTCGGGCGTCTGCTCGATCCACACCAGGCTGGTCCCGTCGTCACCCATGCGCACTTCGTAGGCCACGCCGGAAACCAAGTTGTCGAACCCGTCCGCCAACGCCCCGGCCAGTCGGTGGCTGTCGAGCACGACGCCCATTTCGGTGTTCAGCAGCAGCGAACGCGGATCGAAATTGAACGACCCGACAAAGAGGCGTTCGCCGTCAACCGCAAAGGTCTTCGCGTGCAAGCCGGTGGATGCGCTCGAACCCACGCGGCGCGGGCTGTCACGGGCCACCGCCGCCGATGGCTTGAGTTCGTGGATCCGCACGCCGGCCCGCAGCAAATCGGCCCGGCGCCTGGCGTAACCGGCGTGCACCACGGCGGCATCGGACGATGCCAGCGAGTTGGTCAGAATGCGCACCTCGACGCCGTGTCGGGCGATCGCCGCCAGCGCCGCGGTGCCCTGCTCGCCGGGAACAAAATACGGCGAGACGATGTCGAGCCGCTTGCGCGGCGAACCCATCGATTCGACCAGTTTGGGAAACAGCAGATCCTCCCGCTTCGCGTCCGGGTCCAGCGTCTTGGCCGGGTCGTCCCAAAGAATGCGCACCGTGGTCCATTCGAAGACCGCGGTGCGCTCCAGCAGGCTGCGGGCCAGCGGCGAGGCCCTCACCGCGTCGAGGTAGGCCTGCGCCTGCGGCGACGAACGGTTGACCTTGAACGCGGCCTGCAGCGGCTGTGCCTGCGCTGCGTCCGCCGGCCGGAGCAGAAGGGCCGCGGGATAAGCCGACGCGCTGTTCCAGAAGGTGTCGAACTCCCGGGACACCTGCCCGACAGCCGCTCCGACCAGGGTCACGTCGAAATCGGCGAACACCATGCCGGTACCCGCGCCGAAATACTCGTCGCCGATATTGCGCCCGCCGACCACGGCGACCTGGTTGTCCACCGTGAACGACTTGTTGTGCATGCGCCGGTTCACGCGTGAAAAATCGGTCAGGTAGCTGGCCGCGCGAACGCTGGGATGGGCCAAGGGGTTGTAGAGCCGGACCTCGATGTTGGGGTGCGCGTCCAGCGCGGCGAGGGTCGGATCGAGGCCGCCCGTGTTGTGGTCGTCCAGCAGCAGGCGCACCCGCACGCCGCGCTCGGCCGCATCCCACAGTGCCTCGAACAGCAGGATGCCGACCTCGTCGCCGCGCCAGATGTAGTACTGGACGTCGATGGATCGCTCGGCCATTGCGGCGAGCACCGCACGGGCAACAAACGCATCGCGCGGATCCCCGAGCGCATGCACGCCGCTCAGGTCCGCATGCTCGGCCACCCGCGGCGCCACCGCCTGGCCCAGACGGGTTTGCGCGGTGTCGGTGAATGCGGTCGATGTCGGGCGGCCCTCATTGGACGGCAGGCTCGAACACGCGCCAAGCCCCAACACCAGCGCAGCGAACCAGACCAGCCGGCAAAGACGCGTCATGGAGCCCTCACCGCGGCCGGGGCGCCCTGCGCCTGGCCTGCATCTCGGCACCGATGCGCGCCAGCCCGGTCTCGTCGAACGTGGCGTGGGCGGCGGGGTAAACCAGGCTTTCTTCGAGCGCAATGTGCGCGTCGTAGACGTCGCCGAAGGCCTTCAGCGTTGCGCGGACGGCTTCATCCGGCGCCGGGGGCTGCGGCTGATCGCGCCAGGCCAGCAACACAAGCCGCGCGCGGGCCCAGCGCTCGGCCATGCGCCGATGGTCGTCGCGCAGCGTGGCGATCGCCTGCCTGACTCCGGCATCGGGGCTGGCGGCCAGCGCCGGAAACACATGCAGCTCTTCGTCTTCGTGGTGCAGCGGCGCGGCCAGGTCGAAATAACGCAGCACGTCGGCCGCGGCCGAGCGACTCGCGGCGTCGTGTCCGTGAGCGTCGATGTGGGCCGTCAGGCGCCGCAGCAGGTCGAGCGAGCGCTGCACCCGCTCGTGGCAGGCCTGCAGCATCTCGAACGGCTGCTCGAACCCCACGGCGGGGGACTGAAAGCCGGGCAGGCTGGCTGGTTTTCCCAATTGGATGACTCCCCAAACTCCGGCATTGTGCGCCGCCTGTTAAATTGCCGGGTTTGCGACCGTCAGACCAACATGGACATCACCTCTTTTGACGACCTTCTCGCCGCCGCGCGCCAACAGGCCGACCCGCCGCGCCTGCTGTTCACGTTCGCGGTGGCCGAGCTGCCGCCCGGGGCCGACGCCGCGCAACGGTCCGCCTTCGCGCGCGGTGAAGGCGGCACGCTGGCACCGGTGGCCTGCGTCGACAAGACACTGGACGAACTGTGCACCTTCACCGCCTTCGCCGAAGAGGCCGACCGCTTTGCACCGGGCTGGGTCATCGTGTTCGCGGCGAGTCTGGCCGGGCGAGCTGGCCAGCCCCCGGGTGCCGCCGAAGCAGACGCGCCGCTCGAGCGCATGGTGGCGATGGTCAAGGCCGGCGACATCGGCTCGCTGCTGCCCCTGAACCGCCAGGGCGTGGCGGTGCGCCTGGGCTGAACGCACCGCCCCGGCCTGCCCGATGAACACTGGCCGCGGCGTGTTGCGAACCTGGTGGCTGGCCGTCGCGCTGCTGCTGGTGGGAGTCGGCCTGATACTGCCGGCCCAGGCCCAGGAAAAGGCGCCTGCGGTGCAGCAAACCGGGGAGCCGACGCAGCCGCAGGCGGCGCCGCAAGACCCAGACCCGGCCCGGGCGGCCCGCCGGGCCCAGCGGCGGGCGCAGCGCCAGGCCCAGGCCGAGGCCGGGCAAGCCGCTTTCGAGATCGACGTGCGCGCGCCGGCCGATGTGCGCGACGTGATCGCGCGGCGGCTCGAACTGCGGCGTTTTGCCGAACTGACAGATCTGGACGACGGCGAGCTCCAGCGCCTGCTGCCAACGGCCCGTACCAATGCCGAAGAAATCCTGGCCACGCTGGGCTTTTTTTCGCCCACGGTGCGGGTCGAGGCCGTTGCCGCGACCGACTCGTCGCTCCGGCGCATCGTGATCGACGCCGATCCTGGCGAGCCGACGCTGGTGACGGAGGTGAACATCGCATTCACCGGCCCGATCGCCACCGACGAGACCGCGCGGGGGCAGCGGGTGCGCATCGAGGCGCTCTGGCCGCTGCGCACCGGCATGCAGTTCACCCAGGCGGGCTGGGACGCCGCCAAGCTGGTGGCCCTGCGAGAGCTCACCACGGTGCACCATCCGAACGGTCGCATCGCCGATTCCCGCGCTGACATCGACCCCGAAACGCGCAGCGCGCGTCTGCAGATCACACTGGACTCGGGCCCGGTGTTCAAGTTCGGAAAGCTGGTGATCACCGGGCTGGACCGTCATTCGGAAGAGCTGGTCGTGCGGCTGGCGCAACTGCCCAGCGGTGAACGGTACGAGCAGAGTCGCATGCTCGAAGCACAGCAGCGCCTGAGCGACAGCGGCTTCTTCGACTCGGTCTTCATCACCCTGGACACCACGGGTCAGCCCGACGAAGCGATGGTGCGGATCACGGTGCGGGAGGCCAAGCGGCAGAAACTGATCCTCGGGGTGGGCGTGAACACCGACACCGGGTTGCGCCTGTCGGCCGAACACACCGTGCACCGCCTGCCGGTGATCGGCTGGCGCGCCGTGACCAAGCTGCTGTACGAGCAGCCCAAGAAGTCCTTCGGCACCGAATGGACCGCCCCGCCCGACGACCGGCTGTGGCGCTGGCGCACCTCGGCGCAGGTGGCGCGAGAGGAATCGGGCAGCTTCGAGGTCGACAGTCTGATGCTGCGTGCCGGTCGCACCCGCGCCACCGAATTCGTCGACCGTTCGCATTTCCTTCAGTACGAGAAAGCGCGCAACACCGGCTTCAACCCGCCCCCTGCCGCCAGTGCCGTGAGCGCCAACTACGTCTGGTCCCGCCGCGATTTCGACAGCCGGCTGTTTCCCACCCACGGCCACGGGCTGTCGCTCGACGTCGGCGGCGGCATGACGATGGACGGCGGCCGTTATCCCTTCGGGCGCTTCGTCGGCCGCTGGCTGGGCTATTTCCCGATCGGCTGGAACGCCGACGCGGCCGAGCGGCTCGGCGCTGTGCGTGGCACCCGCATCGCAGCCCGTGCAGAGTTCGGTGCCGTGGTGGCCAACAATGCCGCCAACCTGCCCACCACGCAGCTGTTCCTGACCGGGGGTGACAACACGGTGCGCGGTTACGCCTACCGCAGCATCGGCGTCACGCTTCCCGACGGGCAGACCGCCGCCGGCCGCTACCTGGCCGTGGGCAGTGTGGAATTGCAGCGCCCGATCGTCATGGATGGCGTCGTCTCGGCTTGGGACTTCATCGCCTTCGTCGACGCCGGGAGCGTGGCCAACCAGCCACAGGATCTGACACCCAAGGTCGGCTTCGGCGCGGGTGCGCAATGGAACAGCCCGCTCGGGCCGCTGCAGGTCAGCCTGGCCTGGGGCGTCGCCACCCGGCAGTTGCGGCTCAACCTCAGCATGGGGGTGCAGTTCTGATGCAAGGCCTCGTCTCGATGCTGATGCGGCGCACGCTGGTGGCTCTGGTGCTGGCTGCAGCGGGCCTGGGCGCCTACCTCTGGACCGGCTCCGACCAGTCGCTGGGCGCCACCCTGAATCTGGCGGCCCGATTCCTGCCCGAAGGCCAGTCGCTCGAAACCCGCGAGGTCGCAGGCAGCCTGCGTGCGGGCGGGCGCATCGGCTGGTTGCGCTGGCGCCAGGGCGAACTCAGTCTGGAAGCCCACGATGCCGAACTGGCCTGGAGCCTGCGCAGCCTGCTCGACGGTGAGCTGCGGCTCTTGCGCCTGGGTGCTCGCCACCTGCGCATCGAAGACAAACGTCCGCCCACACCGGCGGCGCCACCGCAGAGCCTGGCGCTGCCGATCCGGGTGTCCACACCGTTCGAAGTGGGCACGCTGGAGTGGGTCGGCACACCGCCCCTGACCGTCACCGCCCTCTCGGGTAACTATGCTTTTGATAGCACACACCACCGCATCGACGATGGGAGGGCGACGATTTCATCCGGAACCTATGGTTTTTCCGGCCAGGTGCAGGCCGGCGACGCGATGGCGCTGGCGCTGCGGCTGAACGGCGAACTGGCCACCACCCCGCCGGGCAGCCCCCACACCGTCACCCTCATGGCCACGGCCGAAGTGCGGGGTCGCCTGGGTGGCCAGGACGCCGAGCTGACGGTCGCCGCCCATCTGGCCCCGAATCCGGGTTCACGCCACCACCAGGCGATGCAGGCCACGGTCACCGCCACCGTGAATCCGTGGCAGCCGCAACCCCTGGCCAGCGCCCAGGCCCATTGGCAAGGTCTGGACCTGGCTGCGCTGTGGCCCCAGGCGCCGCGCACCCTGCTGCACGGGCAGGCCACCGTGGGCCCCGAGGGCGCCGGCTGGCACGCGCGGGTCGAACTGGCCAACGCCCTGCCCGGCCCGTGGGACCGCGGCCAGTTGCCGGTGTCGCGACTGAACGCCCGTGCGCGCAATGCCGGCACCCAATGGACGATCGAGTCGCTCGATGCCGCCGCCGCCGGCGGGCAGATCCAGGCCCAGGGCCAGCTGAGCACGGCGCCGCCCGGCGCCGGTGCCCCGGTGGCGGGCTGGAACGGACGCGCGACATTCCGCTCCATCAACCCGGCCAGCGCGGACTCGCGCCTGGCCGCCGCCAAGCTGAACGGCACGCTGTCGGCGCGCCTGCAGGGGCAGGCCTGGGTGTTCGAAACCGAGCTCGCCGGGGTGCAGGCGCAAGCCGGTCCCGCGGCGGCGCGCGGCCTGCGCCTGAACCTGCTTCGCGCCCAGGGCCGCTGGGACGGCCGCGCCCTGACCCTGCCCAGCCTGCTCGCCCAGACCGACGACGCCCAGCTCCAGGGCAGCCTGGGCTTCGACACCACGCGCCGCGCGGGCGAGGCGCAACTGAGCCTGAACCTGCCCGGCGCCACCGCCACGCTGGCCGGCAGCTTTGGCGAAACCCGGGGCGAAGGCGCGCTGGCGCTCGCGCTCACCGACGCCGCCAAGGCCAAAGGCTGGGTGGCGCGTTGGCCGGGTGTGCCCGCCGATCTGGCGCAGACCACGGTGCGCGGCTCGGCCACGCTCGCGGCCAGCTGGCGCGGGGGCTGGCAGAACCTGGGCCGGCAGCTTCAGGTGCAAGCCGATCTCGCGGTGCCGCACCTGGAACTGGGCGTGCCCGGCGCCCAGGCCGACGAGCGCTGGACCCTGGCCGAAGGCCGCCTCGCGCTGACCGGCTCGCTGCCGGCGCTGCAACTGAGCACGCAGGCCAGGCTCCGCCAGGGTGAGCGCGTGTTCGACATCAAGGCGACGGCCCAGGGTGGGCGTGCCGGCGAAGACGCATGGAAGGCCCGGATCGACACCGTGCAGGTGCGCTCCGCATCCACCCACCAGAGTGGCACCTGGGCGGTGCAACTCGCGCAGCCCCTCACGGTGGACTGGAAGAACACTCCCTCCGCCCGCGCGCTGCAGATCTCGCCGGGTGCGCTGCGCCTGACCGGGCCCATGCCCGGCGAAGCGCGCATCGAATGGCAAAGCGCGAGCTGGAGCCGCCGCGACGGCGCACCCGCCCGCTGGAACACCCAGGGGCGGCTGGTGGGACTGCCGCTGGGTTGGGCCGACCGGCTGGCCGGCGTGGGCCTGGCCGGCGTCGAGATCACCGAAGACGTGGTGCTCGGCGGCCAATGGGACGTGAGCGCGGGCGACACCTTGCGTGCGCGCGCCTTTGTGGAGCGCACCCAGGGCGACGTCCAGATGACGCTCGACGACGCCAGCGCCTCCACCGTCGCCGCCGGCGTGCGCACCGCGCGCATCGACTTCAGCGCCGACAACGGCGACGTGGACCTGCGCGCCGTGTGGGACAGCGAGCGCGCGGGACGCGCCCAGGCCAGCCTGCGCAGCCGCGTCCAGCGAAGCGCCGACGGCTGGGCCTGGCCGGTGGACACACCCATCGACGGCAAGTTGCAGGTGAACCTGCCCCGGCTGCGCACCCTGTCCGCGCTGACCCCGCCGGGCTGGCGCGTGCGCGGCACGCTGGAGGCCAACGCCACGATCGCCGGCACCCGGGGCGAGCCGTACTGGAACGGCACCCTCGCTGCCGACAACCTGGCGCTGCGTTCGGTGGTGGATGGCCTGGAGTTCCGCGACGGCAAACTGCGCGCGCGCGTGCAGGCGCAGCGCCTGGACCTGACCGAATTCAGCCTGCTTGGTGCCAGCGGAGCCGCCGGCCCGGGCGGGCGCATCAACCTGACCGGCCATGCGATCTGGCCCCCCGTCAAGGGGGGTACCTCCACCGGCCTGAAAGGCGTGCAGATGGAGCTGGAGGCCAGGGCCGATGCCCTGCGTGTGAGCACGCGTGCCGACCGCCGCATGGTGGTGTCCGGTACCGTGAACGCGAAACTGGCCGACGCGCGGCTGCAGGTGCGCGGCGGGATCAAGGTCGACCAGGCCCTGATCATCCTGCCCGAGGAAATCGCTTCGGGCCTGGGTGCGGACGTGGTGGTGGCCACACGCACGGCCGGCACCGGAACCCACACCGTGACCACCCCCGCCAAGGCCGCGCCGCCCCCCCCCGACGACACACCGGGCGCGCGCGCCGCGCGAGCGCAACTGGAGCAGGACGTGGCGGTGACGCTGGACTTCGGCCCCGACTTCCGGCTGCGCGGCCAGGGCATCGACACCCGCCTGGCCGGCCTGCTGACCGTCGGCAGTCGCGGCACCGGCGTGCCCCAGCCCCGGCTGACCGGCGAAATCCGCACCGTGGACGGCACCTACCGCGCCTATGGCCAGCGCCTCGACATCGAAGAAGGTGTTCTGCGCTTCACCGGGCCGTTCGACAACCCCGCGCTGGACATCCTGGCGATCCGCCCCAATCTCGTGCAGCGCGTGGGCGTGCAGATCACCGGCACGGCACGCTCGCCACGGGTGCGCCTGTTCTCCGACCCGGTGCTGTCGGAGGCCGAGACCCTGTCGTGGCTGCTGCTGGGCCGCGGCGGCGCCAACGGCGGGGCCGAGGCCGCGATGCTGCAGCAGGCGGCCATGGCCCTGCTGGGCGGCAGCTCCAACGGCATTTCGGGCCAGCTTTCGCAGGCGCTCGGGCTGGATGAGCTGTCGGTGCGCTCCCATGCCGACAGTGCTGACGGCAATGCCACCGGCGCCACCATCATGGTGGGCAAGCGGCTGGCGCGCAATTTCTACGTGGCCTACGAGCAGGCCCTCAGCGGCGCCATGGGCACCTTCCAGATCTTCTATGACCTGACCAGCCGGCTGACGCTGCGAGCCCAGATCGGGCAACAAAGCGTGATCGACCTGATCTACACCGTGCGCTTCGACCATCCGGCCGAAGTCTTCCAGCGCCCGCCCGACGCCAAATCCCGCTAGACACAGCGGCGGGCGCAGCCGCATCGCCGCGCAATAATGCCCCCCGCAGCCGACGGCGCGCGGCGATCAGGGGCCACCATGGCGGACGAACCGGAAACCTATTATCAAATGCTGTGGGACTGCACCCAGTGCGGCACCACCGGACTGCTGGGCACGACCCACCGCCACTGCCCCGCCTGCGGCGCCGCGCAGGACCCCGCCAAACGCTACTTTCCCGAGCCCGGCCAGGAGGTGGAGGCGCGCAACCACCGCTACGTGGGCGTGGACTGGGCCTGCCTGTACTGCGCCACGCCCAACTCCAATGCGGCGGCCTTCTGCGTGAACTGCGGCGCGGGCAAAGACGGCACCAAACCCGTGGCTCTGAAGACCGACGGCGTGCCGCTCGCGCCGACACCCACGCCGCCCCCCGCGCCAGCGCCCCGGGCCAGCCGGCGCCTGCTGTGGGTGCTGGGCGCGCTGCTGTTGGCCCTGGTGGTGAGCGCGCTCTACCTGCTCACCGCCACCCGCGACGCCACCGCCACCGTCGCGGCGCGCGACTGGTCGCGTGAAATCCAGGTCGAACGCCTGGTGCGGGTGCCCGAATCCGGCTGGCGCGAGGCCGTTCCGCCCGACGCCTACCGCGTCATGTGCCAGCGCGAGCAGCGCTCCACCCGCCAGGTGCCCGACGGCCAGGTGTGCCAGGACGTGCGCCTAGACAAGGGTGACGGCAGCTTCGTCAAGCACCGGGAGTGCAGCCCCCGCTACCGCAGCGAGCCGGTGTACGGCGAACGCTGCAGCTACCAGGTCAACCGCTGGCGCAGCACGCGCGCGGTCCAGGCCGGCTCGGCGCAGGCCGCGCTGCCGTTCTGGCCCGGCGTGGGCGCGCTGGCGACGCCCCCCGTGGGAAGCAACCTGGCGTCGGGCGTTGGCGCCGGTGGCGCCACCGGGCTCGGCACCGAACGCCTGGGCCCGCGCAGCGAGCGCTACGTGCTGCACCTGAACGTCGGCGGCAAGACCCAGGCGTGTGACGTGCCCGAGGGCGTCTGGGCCAAGTACCAGCAAGGGGCCACCGTGCCGCTGAAAACCCGCCTGGCCGGCGGCGTGGACTGCGCGGCGATCCAGTGATCCGGCCCCCGGCCCTTACAATCCGGGGCCCAAGCCGCCGTAGTTCAATGGATAGAACGAGCGCCTCCTAAGCGCTAGATATGGGTTCGATTCCCGTCGGTGGTGCCAGCACCGGCCGCCGAGCCGTTTCACGCCGCCCCGCCCGGGCCCATCGCGCCACACACCCGCCCCGAACGACCCGTCAGGCGCTATGCAAACCATAGCTGCCTGTGGCCATCCGGCGCTGGAAAGGTGCCAAAACCATGCTCAAGACAACCCATTCCTGGCCCCGCCGGTGCGTCGGGTCGGGTCAGACGAGGCCTTTTGGTTGCCCACAGCCGGCATTTTGAGCACCAGATTGCGCCATGCCCAGCGCCAGGTGGCCACAGACAGCTATCAAAATCATACCGTCTGCTACCCCCGCCCGGCCTCCAGCGCGTCGTGCAGATCCACCAGCGCCTGCGTCAGCTTGTGGTTCGGGTCGAGCCAGATCATGGGCAGCGCGAGTTCGTGCGATTCACGGATGCGCACCGACGAGGGCAGGTAGGGCTCCAGCACCGGCAGGCCGTCGTCGACGAGTTCCTGCACCAGGCGCCGAGGCAGGTTGGCGCGGGGCTGGAACTGGTTGACCACGATGCCTTCGACGACGAGGTCGGGGTTGTGGTCGGCGCGGATTTCCTCGACGTTCTGCAGCAGCGTGTACAGCGCCTGGCGCGAGAACTCGTCGCAGTCGAACGGGATCAGGCAGCCGCTGGCGCCCATCAGCGCCGAGCGGGTGTAGAAGTTCAGCGCCGGCGGGGTGTCGATGTAGATGCGGTCGTAGGTGTCGGCCAGTTTCTGCAGCGCCTCGCGCAGCTTGTAGAGCTTGTGGCGCGACTCGAGCTTGACCTGCAGCTCGTCCAGCGCCGGGCTGGCACGCATGAGGTCGAGGTTTTCGTGCGGCGTGCCGGTGACGAATTCGGTGGGCGCCACGTTGCGCAGGCTGAAGCTCAGGGTGTTCTCGAAGAAGCCGGCCACCGTGGGCTGCTCGTCGGACGCGCTGTCGCCCAGCAGGTAGGCGCTGGAGTTGCCCTGCTGGTCCAGGTCGATCACGAGGGTGCGCAAGCCCTGGCTGGCGCTGATGGCGGCGAGGTTGCAGGTGATGGTGGACTTGCCCACCCCACCTTTCTGGTTGAAGACGACGAGCGGCATGGCGCGATTCCTTCCTGGGAGCTTGGGATGTGTGAATGGGGGCGATGCACGGATTGTGCCCACGCCCCAGGGCGACCTGTGGACGCAGGGCTGGCGGGCGATGGACTACAGGCTTTCGAGCAGGGGCAGGTTGGCGATGCGGTAGCGCCGGCCCTGTTTGTCCAGCGGCTCGATCACCCCCTCGCGCGTGAAGGTGGCCACCTCGCGGCTCACGGTTTCGAGCTTGAGATCGAGCATGGCGCCCATGTCGTCGCGCGAGAACAGCGTGCACAGCGCCGGGTCGGCCCGATCTCGCATCTTCAGGATGAAATGCGCCACGCGCTGGCGCGCGCTGCCGAAGTTCAGGTCGGCGAGCCAGTCGTCAGCCTGCTTCAATGCGTCGTGCCATTTGTCAGTCAGGCGCTGGTGCAGGTGCGGCGAATGCACGCCCAGGTGGTGGATGACCGACAGCGGCAACCGGCACAGGGCGATGTCGGTCAGCGCCACGGCGGTGCTGTCGTAGCGCCCGGTCGAGAGCGCCTCCAGCCCGACCACGTCGAAAGGCCGCTGCACGCGCACGATGCGCTGGCGGCCGTCGTGCGTCACCCGCACCAGCTTGATCAGGCCCTCGCGCAGCGTGAACACGCCCAGCGCGTTGGCGCCTTCGGCGTACAGCACCTCGCCGGCTTTCAGCGTGACCGCGTCGATCGGCGCGCGGATGAGGGCGAAATCCTGGTCGTCCAGATCGGCAAACAGGCTCTGGTCCCGCATGCCGCAGCTGCAGCAGCTGGCCGGGCCTTTCCAGGTGGGGTCGGGCTTCACGGGGATCATGGGCCTGTAGGGGTTTGCGGATCGGTGGCCGGGCCAGAGCCGGGCTTGTGGGCCGCGGCGCCACCTTCGATGGCGATCTGGGTGCAGACCGCACGGCACAGGCTCACGACCCGGTTGTTCACGATGCGGTAGTAGATCTGCACGCCATCGCGACGCCGGTCCAGCACGCCCGCGCGGTACAGCGTGTGCAGGTGCTGTGACATGTTGGGCTGGGTGGTGTGGATGTCGCGCAGCAGCTCGCCCACGTTTTTTTCCCCGTTGCACAGGCTGCTGATGATCCGAAGCCGCATCGGCGCCGACATGACCCGGAACAGCTCGGACGCTCGCTGAAACACTTCGTCGGATTCGGCAATCGGGGTCGTGTCGGCGACGGTCGGGCTCGTGGTCATGGTGGCGGGAATCCGGATCGGACTGGTTTGGTTGTTGCGAATATAAGCGGAAGCCGACCCCGAGCGCTCGAAGCATTCGCGATTCACCGACGCTCGGACGGGCGCAGGGTGCGGCTGAGCAGCATCACCGGAATCAGCCCCACCAGCACCAGCGCCAGCGAGGGCAGCGCGGCTTCACCGAGTCGCTCGTCGCGCGCAAGCTGGTAGGCCACCACGGCCAGGGTGTCGCTGTTGAAGGGCCGCAGCACCAGCGTGGCGGGCAGCTCCTTCATCACGTCGACGAACACCAGCAGCGCCGCCGCCGCGGTGGAGCGCCGCAGCAGCGGCCAGTGCACCCGGCGCATCAGGCCGAAGCCGTCGGCCCCCAGCATGCGCGCCGAGTCGTCGAAACTGGCCGGAATGCGCGCGTAACCGCTTTGCACCGACTGCAAGGCCACCGCGCAGAAACGCACCAGGTAGGCCCAGACCAGGCCGAGCGAGGTGGCGGTCATCAGGTAGCCCACACCCGACTGCGGGGCGACCGCCTGCACCCAGCCCACCGGCAGCAGCAGGCCCACCACGATCACCGCGCCCGGGATGGCGTAGCCCAGCCCCGCCAGCTGCACCACCGCGCGCGTGAAGCGCCCGGCCTCGCGGCGCACGCTGAACGCCAGCAGCATCGCCATGGCCACCGCGAGCGCGGCGGTCAGCAGCCCCAGGCGCACGCTGTTGAGTGACCAGGCCACAAAGCTGCTCCACGACAGCACCGACCAGTCGGCCGCGAGCGGACGCAGCATGAACAGCACCGGCAGCACGAAACCCATCAGCACCGGCAGCGCACAGACTGCCCAGGCCAACGCGAGTCGCGCGCCCGTCAGGGGCGCCGGTTGTGCCTCGGCCGCGCCGGCACGCCCGCCGCGCGCGCTGGCAAAGCGCAGGCGCGCCTGCGCGCGCTGCTCCAGGTACAGCAGCAGCAGCACCACGCCCAGCAGCACCGTGGCCAGTTGCGCGGCGGCGATGCGGTTGTCCATGGCCAGCCAGGCCTTGTAGATGCCGGCCGAAAAGGTCTGGATGCCGAAGTAGCTCGACACGCCGAAATCCGCCAGCGTCTCCATCAGCGCCAGCGCCACGCCGGCGGCCACCGCCGGTCGTGCCAGTGGCAGCGCCACCTCGCGGATGCGGCGCGACAGCGGCGCGCCCAGCAGCCGGGCCGCCTCCATCAGGTGCGCGGCGCGTTCGCTCAGCGCGGTGCGCGCCAGCAGGTAGACGTAGGGGTACAGCGTGAAGATGAACACCCAGGCCGCGCCGCCGACGCTGCGCACCTCGGGAAACACCCGGCCTTGCAGCCCGAACGCGGACCGCAGCGTGGTCTGCAAGGGCCCGCTGAACTGCAGGAAATCGGTGTAGGCGTAGGCCACCACGTAGGCCGGCATGGCCAGCGGCAGCAGCAAGGCCCATTCGGCCACGCGCCGGCCCGGAAACTCGAACAGCGTGACCGCCGCCGCGCTGCCCGCCCCCACCAGCACCGTGCCCGCCGCGACCATCAGGCACAGCCGCAACGAGGTCCAGACGTAGTCGGGCAGCACCGTGGCGGCCATCTCGCGCAGGATGTCGGCGCTGGCCGCGTCCCACTGCAGCCACGACCCGATCACGGCCAGCACCGGCACGCACAGCATCAGCAGGATCAGCAACAGCAGGAAACGTTGGAGCCAGCGCAGCGGCATGAAAAGGGGATGGGTCGAGGCAAATGAGAATTGTAATCATCTACAATGTTTCGCATGTTCCTGGAGGTGCGCCAGCTCGACGTTCACTACCGCGGCCGTCCGCAACCGGCGGTGCGCAGTGCTTCGTTCGGCCTGCGCGCGGGTGAGATCGGCGTGCTGATCGGCCCCTCGGGTTGCGGCAAGACCACGCTGTTGCGCGCGGTCGCTGGCCTGGAGCCGGCCAGCGCGGGCACGATCCGCCTCGGCGACGACGTGGTCAGCCAGGCCGGACGCACCGTGGCGCCCGAACAGCGGCGCATCGGCATGGTGTTCCAGGATTACGCGCTGTTTCCGCACCTCGATGTGGGCCGCAACGTCGGCTTCGGCATCCACGCCCTGCCGCGCGCCGAGCGCGCCGCGCGCGTGGCCGAGGTGCTGGAACTGGTGGGCCTGGGCGGGGCCGAGCGGCGCTTTCCCCACGAGCTCTCGGGCGGGCAGCAGCAACGGGTGGCGTTGGCGCGCGCGCTGGCGCCCAAGCCGCGCCTGCTGCTGCTGGACGAGCCGTTTTCCAACCTCGACGTGGACCTGCGGGAACGCCTGGCCCAGGAGGTGCGCACCATCCTGAAGGCGGCGCAGGCCACTGCCCTGTTCGTCACGCACGACCAGCTCGAAGCGTTCGCGATCGGCGACGCGATCGGCGTGATGCACGAGGGCCAGTTGCACCAGTGGGACGATGCCTACACCCTGTACCACCGGCCCGCGACGCGTTTCGTGGCCAACTTCATCGGGCATGGCGTGTTCACCCCGGCCACCTTGCGCGAGGTGAACCAGCAGGTCGTGGTGCAGACGGCGCTGGGCGAGCTGACCGACGTGGCCGAATGCCCCCTGCCCTGCGCCTACGCCCAGGGCGAATGCGACGTGCTGCTGCGCGCCGACGACATCATTCACGACGACGAGGCGCCGGTGAAGGCGCAAATCGTGCGCAAGGCGTTTCGAGGCTCGGAGTTTCTCTACACGCTGCGCCTGGCCAGCGGCGAAACCGTGATGGCCCATGTTCCCAGCCACCACGACCACACCGTGGGTGAGTGGATCGGCATCCGCGCGCAGGTGGACCACGTCGTGACCTTCAACCGCGCGTGCCCACCGGGCAAACACGGCATGTGCGAACTGCCCTGCGCCGCGCCGTGCAGCGAGCCCTGCGCCACCGCAACCCATGCCGGCGAAGAGCGGGTGGTGAACCTGGTGCGCGATGCGGCGCGCCCGCCAGCGTCCGGGACCGTCAGCCGCTGAAGCCGTAGTGGGCCTGCAGGCGGTCCTGAGGGCCGGAATTCAAGCCGGACTGGCGCTTTCCCAGCGTCCGCCGGCCACAAGCAGCTATCTTTTCAGGAGTGCTTGCGGGACGCTTACGGCCCACGGATACGCAGCGCGTCGATCGTGTCGTGCAGGTCGCCGGCCCAGGTCCGTCGGTCGCGGCCCTCGGCCCGCTGCGGCGGGCCATAACTGACCACCGCGGTGATACCCGGCGCGCAGAGGGTGCGCCAGAAGGAGCCGAGCAGGCTCTCGTCGCCCACGTACGAGGGCGCCAGGCTGGTGTCGCCGCTGAGGTCGTCGACGAACCGCAGCCCCACCGGCACCACGGGCGCGTCGGCTGAAATGGCCGCCTGCAACAGGTTGGCGTGAAACGGCAGCAGGGAGATGCCGTCGCCGGTGGTGCCCTCCGGAAAGATCGCCACCACCTCGCCCCGGCGCAGTGCCTCTGCCATGTGGTGCACCACGCGCATCGCATCGCGCCGCGAGGCGCGCTCGATGTACAGGGTGCCGGCGGCGGTGGCCAGTGTGCCGATCAACGGCCAGTGCCGCACGTCGGACTTGGACACGAATCGGCAATGGCGCGCCGCGTGCATCACCACGATGTCCAGCCACGAAATGTGGTTGGCCACCAGCAGCACCGGCCCGGTGACGGGCGCCGTGCCACGGATCGACAGGCCGATGCCGCAGACCGCCAGCATGCGCTGCGCCCAGGCCTGCACGGCAGCCTCGCGGTGGCTTTCGGGCAGGCGCGGGAACCGGGCAAAAACCACCCAGAGGCCCGACAGGATGTGCAAGAGCGCGCGCAACACACGTCCGGCGGCACGCAATCGGTTCATGTGGCGGCGTGTGTGTCAGTCGGGGGCGGACTCGTGGGCCACGTGCCCGGCCACGAGCGTGCAGCGCACACGCCCCGGCAGCGCGTAGCCCTCGAACGGCGTGTGCCGTCCCTGGCTGCGCAGCGCCTGGGGCTGCACCACCCATTCGGCCGCGGGGTCGAAAACCACCAGGTCGGCCACGCCGCCCGGCACCAGGCGGCCCGCGCCCGACTGGGCCGCGCCCGGATGCCCACCGAGCAGGCGAGCCGGTGCGCCGGTCAGCACGTCCAGCGTGCGCAACAGCGCGACCCCGCTGTCCTGCCCCCACTTGAGCGCCAGGCTCAGCAGCAGTTCCAGGCTGGTAGCGCCCGGTTCGGCTTCGGCGAACGGCAGCGCCTTGGCGTCGGCGGCCACCGGGGTGTGGTCGGACACCAGGACGTCGATGGTCCCGTCGGCCAGCGCCGCGCGCAGCGCGTCGCGGTCGCGCTGCTGGCGCAGGGGCGGGTTCAGGCGGGCCCGGCTGTCGAAGAAGCCGATGTCGTTCTCGGTCAGGTGCAGGGAGTGAACACTGACATCGCAAGTCAGGGGCAGTCCCTCGCGCCGCGCCTGGCGCACCAGCTCGACGCCGGCGGCACTGCTCAGGCGGCACAGGTGCACGCGCGCGCCGGTGGCCTTCATCAGCTCGAAGATGGCGTGCAGGGCGATGGTCTCAGCGGCCACCGGCACGCCGGCCAGGCCCATGCGCGTGGCCAACGCGCCACTGGCAGCCACGCCACGCCCGAGGTGCAGCTCCTGCGGGCGCAGCCAGACGGTATAGCCGAAGGTGCTGGCGTACTGCATGGCGCGCTGCAGCACCTGGGTATTGGCCAGCGGCACATCGGCCTGGCTGAAGCCGACGCAGCCCGCCTCGGTGAGCTGGACCATTTCGGTCAGCACCTCGCCCTGCAAGCCCCGGGTCAAAGCGCCCAGCGGAAACACGCGCGCCTGGTGCAGTTTCTCGGCGCGCATGCGCAACATCTCCACCAGACCGGGCTCGTCGAGCACCGGGTCGGTATCGGGCGGGCAGACCACGCTGGTCACGCCACCGGCCACCGAGGCGGACAGCTCGCTGGCCAGCATGCCCTCGTGCTCGTGGCCGGGTTCGCGCAGCCGAACGGCCAGGTCCACCAGGCCCGGCGCCACCACACAGCCCGAGGACGGAACCACCCGGTTCGGCACGAAGTCGGCGGGCACCTGGCCGATCGCCACCACCCGCCCGGCCGCGACCGCGACATCCGCCACCGCGTCAAACCCGCTGGCCGGTTCAATGACGCGGCCGCCCTGGATCAGAATCTTCATGTTGGTTCCTTCACGCACGCTCGCGCGTTTTCCATCCACGTGCCCCGTTCAGGCCTCGTTGCCGGCGACGATGCTCATGACCGCCATGCGCACCGCGATGCCGAAGGTCACCTGCGGCAGGATCACGCTCTGGCGGCCGTCCACCACGGCCGAATCGATCTCGACCCCGCGATTGATCGGGCCCGGGTGCATGACGATCGCGTCGGGCTTGGCGAGCTGCAGTTTCTCGGACGTCAGGCCGAAGTTCTTGAAGAACTCGTGGCTGGAGGGCAGCAGCGCGCCGCTCATGCGTTCGTTCTGCAGGCGCAACATGATGACCACGTCGCAGCCACGAATGCCCTCTTCGAGCGAGTGACACACCCGAACGCCCATCGGCGCCATGTCGCCGGGCACCAGGGTCTTGGGCCCGACCACACGCACCTCGGCGCAGCCCAGCGTGGTCAGCGCGTGGATGTCGGAGCGGGCCACACGCGAGTGCAATACGTCGCCAACGATGGCCACGGTCAGGTTGGAGAAATCCTTCTTGTAGTGCCGGATCGTGTACATGTCCAGCAGGCCCTGGGTGGGGTGCGCGTGGCGCCCGTCACCGGCGTTGATCACGTGCACATGCGGCGCCACGTGCTGGGCGATCAGGTAGGGCGCGCCCGATTCGCTGTGGCGCACGACGAAGATGTCGGCCGCCATCGCGCTCAGGTTGGCGATGGTGTCCAGCAGCGACTCGCCCTTGGATGCCGACGAGCGTGCGATGTCGAGGTTGATCACGTCCGCGCTCAGGCGGGTGGCGGCGATCTCGAAGGTGGTGCGGGTGCGGGTGCTGTTCTCGAAGAACAGGTTGAAAACGCTCTTTCCGCGCAGCAAGGGCACTTTCTTGACTTCTCGATCGCTGACGCTCACGAAGTTGGCGGCCATGTCCAGAATGTGGGTCAGGATGTCGCGCGACAGGCCCTCGGTGGACAGCAAATGGATCAGCTCGCCGTTGCGATTGAGCTGGGGATTGCGTCTGTGCAGCATGGTCAGCGCCCTTCCACGTGAAAGCTGAAACCGCCGGCCGCATCGCGCGCCAGTTCGAGCGACTGGGTCGGCGCCAGCGTGATGCGCGAGACCGCGAAATCCGGCTGGATCGGCAGTTCACGGCCGCCCCGGTCCACCAGCACCACCAGTTTGACGCTGGCCGGGCGGCCGTAGTCGAACAGTTCGTTGATCACCGCACGGATGGTGCGCCCGGTATACAGCACGTCATCGAGCAGGATGATCTCGGCGCCATTGACGTCGAACGGCAGGTGGGTCTGTCCCTTGCTGGCCAGCCCGCGCCGGGCGAAGTCGTCGCGGTGCATGGCCGACGAAATGGTGCCGGCCTCGCCGGGCAAGCCCAGGTCGGCCTGCAGTTGTTGCGCCAGCCAGGCGCCGCCCGAGGTGATGCCCACCAGGCGGGTCTGCGGTGTGCGCAAGGCCTGCACGCCACGGCGCAGTTCGGCGTACAGCGCTTGCGCGTCCAGCACCAGGCCCATGGCGGGCACGGCGGCGGGGTGGCCTGCCGCGGACGGAGAGTCGATCGGGGTGCTCATCGGAGATTCCTCAGGAACTGCTCAAGAATGATGCAGGCGGCGCCCGCATCGGCGTCGCGCACGCCGGCCTGCAGCGCCTCAGTGGTGCTGTAGCGTTCGTCCACCTCGAACACCGGCAGGCCGAAACGGCCCTGAAGCTGGCGCGAGAAGCGCTGAGCGCGCCGCGTGTTGTCGTGGGCCGCGCCGTCCGGATGGAACGGAATGCCGACCACCAGCGCGTCGGGGGCCCACTCGGTGATCCGCTGTGCGATCTGCGCAAAGCGGGCGTCGCCTTCGGCCTGGATCGAGCGCTGCGGCGTGGCACTGCGCAGCAGCCGGTTGCCGGTGGCCACGCCGGTGCGCTTGAGGCCGAAGTCCAGTGCGAGAAAGGTCTGAAGATGAGCGGGAACGGCAACCGGTTCAGCGGCCATCATGATGCGCCCCCCGGGTGACAGACGGCCTGGCCCCGACGGTCATCCGTGCCCCACGTCCGGCGACAGCATCCACGCCTGAAGGCCCAGCAGGGCCAGCGCTTTTTCATAGCGCTGCTCGATCGGTGTGTCGAAGATCAGCGAAGGATCGGCGGCCACGGTAAGCCAGGCGTTTTCGCCGATTTCGGACTCCAGTTGGCCTTCTCCCCAGGCCGAGTAGCCCAGCGACACCAGCACCCGCCGGGGGCCGGCGCCGGTGGACAAGGCCTCGAGCACGTCTTTGGAGGTGGTCATTTCCAGCCCGCCGGGGATGACCATCGTTGAGGCGTACGGGGCCTCCACCGAACCGTCCTGAGCTGACGCCAGCGGTTCGTGCAGGACAAACCCGCGCTCGGTCTGCACCGGCCCGCCCTGGAAGACAACCGCGTCGGACAGGTCCGCACGCCGCAGCGGCAGATCGACCTTGTCGAACAGGCTCTTGAGGTTGATGTCGGAGGGTTTGTTGATGATCAGCCCCAGCGCGCCGTTCGGGCTGTGCTCGCACAGGTAGACCACGCTGCCGCTGAAAGACTCGTCCTGCAATCCGGGCATCGCGATCAGGAAATGATGCGTCAGATTGATCGGAGCAGAATCGGTCGGCATGAGGGAATTTTACCGGTGAACCGTCCCAAGCCATTCCACAAGGGGCTGATGTGGTTCAGGCGCGACCTGCGGGTACGCGACAACGCTGCGCTCTATCACGCGCTCAAGAACTGTGCGCAGGTTCATGCCGTTTTCGTGCTGGACAGGGACATCCTGGATGCACTGCCACGCGCCGATCGACGCGTGGAGTTCATCCGCGAGTCGCTGGTGGAACTGGATCAGGACCTGCGCACGCTCGCCGGAAGAGACCAGGCCGGCCTGATCGTGCGGCATGCGGCGGCGCGCCAGGACATCGCGCCTTTGGCACACCGCCTGGGAGTGCAGTCGGTGTTCGCGAACCACGACGACGAACCGCAGGCCATCGAGCGCGATGCCATTGTTCGCGGCGCGTTGGCAAACGCTGGCATCGCCTTTCATACGTACAAGGATCATGTCGTCTTCGAACGTGACGAGCTGCTGACCACCAGCGGCAATCCGTACGCCGTCTTCACGCCCTATCGAAATGCCTGGCTCCGCAAGATCGATGCCTTCTACCTGAAAGCCTACCCCGTCGAGGCGTACGGGTCGGCGCTGCCGGAGCGTCCACCGGATTGTTGCCAGCCAGTCCCGGAACTGGACGTGTTTGGATTCGAGCGCACCAATCTTTCCGCGCTGCGGATCCCTTGCGGCTCCCGGGGCGCGCAAGCGCTGTTTTCGGAGTTTCTGGGGCGCATCGACCACTACCATGAGACGCGCGACTTTCCGGGCATCAAGGGCCCGAGCTACCTGGGCGTGCATCTGCGGTTCGGCACGATCTCGATCCGGCAGCTTGCCGCCGAAGCCCATCGACGGGCCGAGCAGGGACATGCTGGTGCACAGGTCTGGTTGGACGAGCTGATCTGGCGGGACTTCTATGCCCAGATCCTGGCTCATTTTCCGCACGTCGTCGGCCACAGCTTCAAGCCGGCGTACGACGCTATTCACTGGGAACATGGCAGGCACGCGGACCTGCTGTTTGCCGCCTGGTGCGAGGGTCGGACCGGCTATCCCATCGTCGATGCGGCGATGGCGCAGCTCAACCAGACCGGCTACATGCACAATCGCTTGCGCATGGTGGCCGCGAGTTTTCTGGTCAAGGATCTCGGGATCGACTGGCGCTGGGGCGAACGCTATTTTGCGACGCACCTGAACGACTTTGACCTGGCCTCCAACAACGGCGGCTGGCAATGGTCGAGCTCGTCCGGCTGTGATGCGCAGCCTTACTTCCGCATCTTCAACCCGGTCAGCCAAAGCGAAAAATTTGATCCGCAGGGGCGTTTCATCCGGCGCTACCTTCCCGTCCTCGCTTACTTGCCCGACGAGGCGCTGCACGCGCCCTGGAACGCGTCACCACAAACCCTGGCAGCGGCTGGCGTGGCGCTGGGAATCAATTACCCGCAACCGATGGTCTCCCACGCCGACGCACGCGACCGGACGCTGTCCCGCTACGCCGTGGTCCGCAAGACCGACGCGGCGCCGCCGGGACCGGGCAAGCCCTGACCGGCTGCGCGTGGCCGGCGTTCAGGCCGTCGCCGCCTGTTCGGTGTAACGCCGAACCAGACTCAGCAGCTCTTCCTCGGAATAGGGCTTGCCCAGGTAATGGTTGACGCCCAGGGCGGCCGCGTGTTCACGGTGTTTTTCGGCGATCCGCGATGTGATCATCACGATCGGCAGGTCTTTCAGGCGCGCGTCACCGCGGATGTTGCGCGCCAGATCAAAGCCGTCCATGCGCGGCATTTCGATGTCGGACAGGACGATCGCGGGGCGCTCGTCCTGCAAGCGCTCCAGCGCCTGCAAACCGTCAGCGGCCAGCGCGACGCGATAGCCTTCGCGCTGAAGCAGCCGCTGCGTGACACGGCGCACAGTGATGGAGTCGTCGACCACCAGAATCAACGGCACCTGCGACACCGGCGCGCTGGCCACCGGTGCCGGCGCACCGATATCGGCAACAGGCCCGGGTTCCACACCGACAGGGGTGGCGCTGAACTGACGTGCCTGTTCGCCGTACACGGCGGCCAGGGCCACCGGGTTGTAGATCAGGATCACGGCGCCAGAGGCCAGCACGGTCAGTCCTGCCAAGCCCGGCAGGCGGGACAGTTGGGGACCCAGGTTCTTGACCACCGCTTCCTGGTTGCCCAGGATTTCGTCCACGTGAACCGCGACGCGCTGCGATGCGCTGCGGAAAATCACGATCGGCAGTGTCTTCGCGGCCGGTTCGACGCTGTGCGCGCTGGATTGCAGCAGGGACCCGGACCAGAAGAACGGGACCGATTCGCCGCCGAACTCGACAAAGCCGTCGCGATAGGCCTGCTGCAGTTCGCGTGCCGTCACCCGACGCACCAGTTCGACCAGGTTGGCGGGCACACCCAACGAAATGGACCCGGAACGCATCACGACGACCTGCGTGACCGCGGTGGTCAGTGGCAACACCAGCTTGAAACGGGTTCCACGGCCTTGCTCGGTCGACGTCTCGATGCGCCCGCCGAGTGCCTGGACCTCGGTGCGAACCACGTCCATGCCGATACCGCGCCCGGCCAGTTCGGTGACTTCCGAGGCGGTGGTGAACCCGGGCATGAATACCAGTGAGGCGATGTCGGCGTCGGACATCGGCTGGTCCGCCGCCACGAGTCCATGGTCGACGGCCTTGGCCCGGATCCTTGGCAGGTCCAGACCGGCGCCGTCGTCGGAGAAACTCACCGACACGTCGTTTCCGGCCTGCTCAAGATCGATCGCGACGGTACCGACGACGTCTTTTCCAGCGCTGGAACGAAGCGCGGGATCTTCGATGCCATGCACGACGCAGTTGCGCAGCAAGTGCTCAAAGGCGCCGGTCATGCGGTCAAGAACACCCCGGTCCATTTCGATCGAGCCACCATTGATGTCGAGTTTCACCTGCTTGCCGGTGTCCTTGGAAGCCTGCCGCACCACGCGGTACAGACGTTCGGAAATGCCCTCGAATTCCATCATGCGGGTGCGCAGCAGATCCTGCTGCAATGCCCGGGTCTGCCGCGCCTGGGCGACCAGATCGTCTTCGGTCGCGTCCACCGTGCGTTGCAGGTTGCGCTGCACCGTGGCCACGTCGTTGACCGACTCCGCCATCATGCGGGTCAGCTCCTGGACGCGGGTGAATCGGTCGAACTCCAGTGGGTCGAAGTTCTGCTGCGAATCCTTTGCCTGCGCCATGCGGGACTGCATCTGGCTTTCGGCCTGCAGTTCGATGTCGCGCAACTGGTGGCGCAACCGATCCAGGTTGCCGGTCAGATCCTGCAGGGAGTCCCGCAACTGGGTCATTTCGGCTTCCAGGCGCGAACGGGTGATCATGACCTCGCCGGCCTGGTTCACAAGCCGGTCCAGCAGCTGCGCCCGCACCCGAACCACCTGGTTGGCCGCCGCGCGCACCGGTGCGACCAGCATCGGCGACGGTTGCGCAACCACGCCGCGCTCGATCGGTACCGGTACCGATTCGGCCCCAGGCACGACAGGCTCCTCGATGAGCGGGCCAGATGCCACCGGTACCGGTTCGAGCAACTCCGGCATCAGCGTCTGAAGGTTGATTTTGCGCAGCGATTCGAATTTCCCTTCGATCGCGTCGAAACGAGCCAACAGCGGTGTCACATCCTCCGCATGGACGTCATCGGAGCCGATCGCTTCGATTTCCGACTCCATCCGGTGCGCCATCTCACCGAGTTGCAACGCACCGGCCAGGCGTGCACTGCCCTTCAAGGTATGCAGGGTACGCAGCACCTCGCCGCGTGCCGTGCCGTTGTCGGGCCGCGCGCTCCACTGCCGCAGGGCGCCGCCCAACTGGGGCAGCAATTCGCCAGCTTCTTCTTCGAAAATCGGGAACAGGTCCGGATCGAGCACGTCGACCAGATCGATGTCGTCGGTCTCGCTGGTCTGGCCATCGAACGCGCGCTGCTCGAATACCTCCGAAGCGTTGGGTAGATCAGACGGCCGGCTCGGCGCGGGCGCCAAAGCCGCCGCTGCGGCTAGCGCCGCGACCGGCACCATCAGCTCAGGGGCATTCACGGACCCGCCGTCGTCGTGCGCGGGCGGCGCTTCAAGCACTTCCCCTGCCGGGGTGGCGTCGACGACCCAAGGAGCCTCCACAGGGAGCTCGCTGACCACAGCTTCGTGCGGTACGGGCTCTTCGACTGCAGTTTCCGCTTCCGGGAGAGACATCAGTTCAGCCGGAGCTTGCGCATCCAAGGACAGTACTTCTTCCGGGGGCAGTGCGGGCCTCAGCTCCTCAAACTGGAGCGCTTTCAGGCCTTCAAGGATGGCAGGATTGCTGTCCTTCAGAAAACCGGCCGCGAACTGGTGCAACAGGCGACGGATATCGTCTGCGGCGTCACTCAGCAAACGCCCTTGTTGGGGGGTTCCGGCTGCCTGGCCCGAGAGGTGCTGTAGCGCATGTTCCAACGCCCGCGCCATATCGGAGACCGCCATGAACCCAACCGTTGCGGAACTCCCTGCGAGCGAATGGGCCAGCGCTTCGGCCTCTGCAGGCACGGGTCGGTCAAGCTCCAGGGACCATTCGGTCAGTTGTGTCGACAAGCGGCGCGACCATTCGTCCGCCTCGTTCAGGTACACGTTGTAAAGCGGGATGTCGATGCGCAACGAGCCGATAACCTTGACCTGCTCGTCCTCCGATTCAGTCTGGCCCCCGGTGTCCGGCGCCTGTTCCACGCTGACCTCGGCCGGCTCTTCAGCCGTGACGGGTTCGATGGCCGGCTCAGCACGCGGCGATTCATCTTCCACCAGGTTGCCGAGGCCCTCCACCTGCGCATGATCCACCTCGAACGTGGACTCGGCGCTCAGCCCGTCCAGGCTCGCGAGATCCAGTTCGATCGTCTCGATGTCTTGCACCACTGGCACGTCGACATCATCCGGCCGCACTGGCAGCAGCTCCTCGACTGGCGAGATTACCTCAGGCCCTTCAGTCGCCAGATCGATGAAGTCGGTCGTGACCGACTCGTCCACGACCAGTTCCGGTTCTTGTCCGTCCGAAGCAAAGGAGACGACGACTTCGCCAGGCGGCGTGGCAAGCGCTTCCTCGACTGCCAACGGCGGCAAAAGGCTCTCCTCGGCGGGTGCGACGCCGAGGACCAGCGGCACACGAACCCCGTCTTTTCGCAAGGAATCCGCGACGGCACGGAAAGCGGCAGCGTTCCAGTGACCAGCATTGCCATGGGCGATGTCGCCCACCCAGTTCTGGAAAGCCAGCAAGGCCTCGCGTGACAGACCGCACAGATCGGCACTGGCCGGCTTCTGCTCGGACAGCCAGGCGTTGAGCAACTGCTCCAGCGACCACGCAGCCTCACCGAACTCCGTGAGACCGACCATGCGCGAACTGCCCTTCAGGGTATGGAAAGCGCGCCGGAGGGTGGTCTGCTGGGTCAAGTCCTGGGGATCGATGGACAAGGCGTCCAGCGCCCCCAGGCCGTTGGCGATCACCTCATTCGCCTCTTCCAGGAAAATATCCTGGAGATCGTCTTCATCAATCTCCGCCACCTCAGGCAACGTGGCATTGCTTGAGGGCGCAGGTGCCGGCTGCGCCGCCGATGCCTCTGCACCTGCCAGATCGGGCAGACCTTCGACCGTACCGACTTCCTGGCGGGCCAACTCACGGACTTCGTCCGGAATCGCCCCAGGCAACGCCAGATCCATCGCCCAGTCCTGTTTTCCATCGACTGTGACTTGGGCTTGCCCACCGTCGGCTCCGCGGGGGACGGGCGGTTCGACTGCCTGGTCCGTCTGTTCCACCAAATCGCCGGCAACGGGAAGTCCGATCGTCCCCGATGCCACCACGCGACCCATCACAGGCTTCAGCTCACCGAGTTCCGCGTCAAAGACAAAGAGCTTTCTCGCCAGCGCAGGCTGGTAATTGAGCATGTCGATCAGCAAGCCGAGGGCGCCCAGATTGTTGCCCAAGCGATCAAACGTGCCCGCCATGGGAGCAAGCTCGACGTCGACCTTGGTGACCAGCATCTCTTCGACGCTGTCGCGCATGCTGACGACCGCCATCGACGCCTGATCCAGTCCGAGCACCGACAACACACCCCGCATCTGTGCCATCAAGCCAGGGACCGGCGTGAGCGACGACGAGTCCTCCGGATTCCGGAAGAACTGATCCAGGGCCTTTTCCGCCTCGGCCAATGTCGCACGCAGCTCGCCCACGACCGTCCCCATGGTCTGGCGGTCGCTGACCCGGCGATACAGCTCTTCCATCCACGCTTCCAGCGGCTCGGCGCTGCCGCCGGCGCAAACCTGCTCCAGGCGCACAGCCAGTCGATCGGTCCGCTCGGCCAACTCACCTTCATCCTGATTGCGGTCGGTCAGGGCCGCTTCCAGGTACAGCACGGCAGTCGCCACTTCCAGGGCGACCTCGGCGCTCGGAGACTTTCCGGATCGCTGCGTGACGTCCGCCGCATGCTTCAGGCTGTCGGCGAGCCGTTGGCTGCGCGGATGCAGTTTGACGATCGAGTCCGAGACCAGGCCGAACTGGTCGCCGATGTTTTTGAGTCGCGCAGCATCCCCGCCGGCCAGTCCGGACCAGGACTCCTTGACTGCTTCGATGCGCTTGCGTGCCTGGGACACCACCGCCGGATCAAAACGCCCGTAGCGCCTGGCTTCATAGTCGACCGGTTGAAATCGTCCGAGGTCATAAGCATAGCGAATGGCGGTGAGCCAAGGCGAGAGCCGATCCGCGTTCGGCGCCGCCTGAACACAGAAGAAAAGCAATTCCTTGGCCAAGCGGTCCGAAACATGTCGCTCACCCCGCTGGCTGCTGGCGAACTGCATCAGAACCTGCGAGGCGACCCGCTTGACATACAGGTCGACGGGCAACGAGCCGTTCGCGACAGCGTCGAAGACACCGGAACACAGCAACCAGAAGACGCCCTCAGCGCCTTGCGCATTGGACTTGGCCATGCCCAGACTCAGGTCGCGCAGCTCCGCACCGGCTTTGGCATCGCCTTGTTGCATCAGGTGAAGAACTGCCTGGTCCATCCGGGCACGCGCTGTACCGTCAACGACAAGCGGCGCAACATCGTCAAGGCTGACCTCGGGCCGAATCCAGCGCCACTCGATCGGCCAGAGGTCGGCGGGATGAATCCGGTCCGCACCGGCAAGAACCTGGGCGTCACGATAGTGCGGAAACAGACCAACGGCCGAATCGTGCCCGCCACCCATGACGATGTCCAGGTACTCCAGCAGCGCAAAACTCGCTCGCTCCAGCAGGGCAGCCGAGGCCTCTGTACAACGTTCGGGACGATTAACAAACTGCTGGACGGCCGCTTCCATTGCCCGCAACATGTGCGCTGGCGCCACCAGTCCAACCATCTCCAGGGCGCCGACCGCCTGGTGCATGTTCTGACGCGCCATGCGCAACTGGCTTGCATCGACCGATCCCAGGTCGGTACCTCGGGCGGCCTCGGCATCCCTCACATAGCGCTTGAGCGCCTTGTTAGCGACTTCAAGTGACTTGCGCAACTCATCCAGAACCCAGGCCAAGGGGCCCAGGTCCGTCACACCGGCAACCGAACCGGCCCCACCGACAGCGTCTTCAATGTGCATGACTGGGCGAACTCCGCAAATTAGGGGCGAGGGTCGTTGCAGGGCATGAATCAGGCTATCTTGAACCGTGAAACGGATTCGCGAAGCTCTTCGGCCATGCGTGACAGTTCACGCACCTGGTTGGCCGTCGAACGCGTGCCTTCACCAGTCTGTTCGGTCACCGCAAAAATGTGCTGGATGTTCCCGGCCACTTCGTTGGCCGAAACGGCTTCCTTGGAAGCGGAATCCGAGATCTGGGCAATCAGTTCGGCAAGCTGCCGCGACACGCGGTCGATTTCGGTCAACGCCGTACCCGCATTGTCCGAAAGCCGCGCCCCTTCAACCACACCCTGGGTCGAGCGTTCCATGGCCGCCACCGCGTCTTGCGTATCGGTCTGAATCGCCTTCACCAGCGCGGAGATCTGACGCGTTGCATCGGCCGAGCGTTCCGCGAGCCGCTGCACTTCTTCCGCCACCACCGAGAAGCCCCGCCCGGCTTCACCGGCAGACGCGGCCTGGATGGCGGCGTTCAAGGCGAGCACGTTGGTCTGTTCGGTAATGTCGGAAATCAGCTCCGTGATTTCACCGATCTCCTGCGACGACTCGCCGAGCCGCTTGATCCGCTTGGAGGTTTCCTGAATCTGGTCCCGGATGGAGTTCATGCCACCGATCGCGTTCTGCACGGCCGACAGCCCGGATTCCGCCGCCTTCAGCGAGTTGCGCGCCACTGAGGCCGACTCCTGCGCCTGGGTGGACACCACGTTGATGCGGGCCGCCATGTCCAGCACCGACTGACCGGTTTCGCGGATTTCTCGCAGCTGTTCGGTGGAAGCTGCCAGCAGCTCGGTGGAGGTGTTCTCGACCTGGGACGTCGTCTGCGCAACGCGGGTAACCGTGTTCTGCACGTTGCCGACCAGCAGGCGAAGTTCTTCCACCGTGTAATTCACCGAGTCGGCGATGGCGCCTGTGATGTCTTCCGTCACCGTCGCCTCCTGGGTCAGATCACCCTCGGCAACCGTCTGCAATTCGTTCATCAGCCGCAAAATAGCCGCCTGGTTGGCGTCATTGACACGCTTGGCCTCCTGCTCCTGGCGCTCCGCGTCCAGGCGCTGACTCTCCGCGACCTGCTGCCGCTGTCGGCTGTCAAGGAGCTGAACGTAAGCCAGTCCACCCGCGAACGCCAGTGCCGCCAGCGCGGCCAGAATCAGCAACACCAGCGCGCCAGCACCAAGACCGGTGCGCGCAGACAACTTGGCCTGGAGGTCTTCCAGAACTTTTCTCAGTGGTTCGCTGTCCGCGACGATGGACGCCTGCGCTTCGCGGGCCAACACCAGACCCTGGAGGTTGCCGAGAATGGCACCAGCTTGGCCGCGTGTGTCTTCGTACAGTTTGAGCAACGCTTCCAGACGCTCGCGTGTCTGCGGATCCTTAGCAGCATTCAAGCGCAGTTCGGGACTGCCATTGAGCATGCCCTGTCCAATCTCCTTGAACGAATTCAAGTCCTTCCCGAGCAGGAACACTGCCTCAGGACTCACCCCTTCCATCGTCACGAATTCGTTCGCTGACTTGCCGATGCGCTGCGTCAACATCACCAACTGGCCTGCCGCCGAAATATCGGCCGGCGACGCGTTTTGCTGCAGCTTCAGCGACGAGATGGTTTCGGCAATTTCCAGCAGGTCCGACGACTGCCGGTTGATCATGCGCAAGGCGGTACCGACCTGGGTCAGCACCTTCTGCTGGCTCATCACGGCCTTGGCGCTCTTTTCGGCGCGGTCAACCAGCGGGATCGCCAGGTCAACGTCACCCATTTCGGCGGCCGTCACCGGCCTGAGACCGGTCACGTCGTCGCCATCACGCAAACCGCGAACCGACCGGGCCAGCACATCGGCACTCTGGCTCACTTCCGGAAACGCCTGCGCGCTACCGACCAGAGCCTGCGAAACGGACTTGGCCAGTCGCTGGGACTGCATCAACGCCTGCCCGGTGGTCGCCACCTGCTGGGCAACCTTGTCAGCCTGGTTGAGCGCGAAAAAGGTGACGGCGGTCAGCATCACCAAGGCCAAGCCCAACAACACGGCCAGAATCCGCTGGTGCTGCGCCGAGGTTCGTGACCCCAGAACTGGCAAGGTCAGCAAATCGGTCTTTTCAACACCAACCGCCTCTTCGCCGAGCACACTCCCACCCACCAGTTTGCTGTCCGGGAACTGCGCGGTGCTGAACTGCGCACTTTCCCCGGCCGCCACCGGGCTTTCGTTTCTCTCCCCGTCACCAGGTCCACCATCCCTGACCGGCGCTTCCGCGTCGACGGGCGCTGGCGGCGCACTTTTGCCTAGAAGTTTGTTGATCTGGTCAATAACGGACATGGTGACACCCTTCCTGGGACTTAAGCACTGATGCTGAGAAATTGGGAATTGTGAGCAAGCGCCTGCAGGTTGATTTCCTGCCACGATACGCCTTGGGAATCGACATAGCTGTGGCCGAAGTACTCGGGGGCATCGTCAACCGGTGCCACGGAAGCCACAAACGACTCGACACCCTTGAGCCCCATCAAACGGTCGATCAGAACGACGCAGTTGATGTTCAGCGCCTCATTGAACGTCACCAATCGACATTGGCTCTGGGCAAGTTCGCTTCGCGACGCCGGCGGAACATGTTTCACGAACGCGCCGAGATCAACCACGCCGCTGACACCGCCGCGCAAGTTGGCAACACCAAGGAACCATGGCCTTGCGTGCGGCACCGGCTGGACCGAGCGCCAGGGAAAGATCTCGCCGGACTGGCTCAAAGGAAAAAGATAGCGTGCGTCAGCCGCCTCGACGGCAAGCCAAGCCGCGGCAGCGCCCGAGGTCCGCGCCTCCTGCAATCTGTTGGCAAGACGGCTTTGAAAAGCCCGGAGTGCTTCACGACTGGCCATGAGCGGTCGTCAGTTCAAGGCGCTGATCTTCGCCAGCAGTTCGGTTACCTCGACCGGCTTGGTGACATAGTCCTTGGCCCCCTGGCGCAAGCCCCACACCCTATCGGTTTCCTGGGTCTTGCTCGTGCACATGATGATCGGGATGTCCTTGTACAGAGGATCGCGTGAAATGGCGCGCGTCACCTGGAAACCGTTCTGCCCCGGCATCACCACGTCCATCAGGATCAGGTCGGGCTTTTCCTCGGCCAACCGTCGGAACGCGTCGTCGGCGTTTTCCGCCGTCCGCACGGAAAAACCGTTCTTCTGCAAAATGCCGGTCAGGTGCATCAACTCGGTCTTTGAATCGTCAACGATCAGCACTTTCTGTATGGTCATCACATCGCTCCTTGATTGGCAGAACCGAACTGGGCGACAGCCTGCAGCAACTGGTCCTTGGTAAACGGTTTGGTCAGGTAGTCCTGCGACCCCACCATGCGCCCGCGCGCCTTGTCAAACACGCCATCCTTGGACGACAGCATGACCACCGGGATGGCAGCGTAGTTGGCATTTTTCTTGATGATCGCGCAGGTCTGGTAGCCGTCAAGGCGTGGCATCAGGATGTCGCAGAAGATCATGTCCGGCCGGAAATCGTTGACCTTTGAGAGCGCGTCAAATCCATCCTCGGCAAGCAGCACCTCGTGCCCCCCCTGCTTGAGAAAGATCTCCGCACTGCGGCGGATGGTGTTGCTGTCATCGATGACCAACACCTTGTATCCCGTTCCAGTCGAACTCACTGCATTGCACTCCTGGCTATGTTGGCACGCCCGCCATGCCCCGGATTCCCGCCCCGACCCAAGCTCAGATCTCCACCATCACAAAATCCTCTTTGCGGGCGCCACACTCGGTACAACTCCAGTCGGCGGAAACATCACTCCACCGCGTGCCGGGCGGAATTCCGTGCCCCGGCGCGCCGGTCGCTTCGTCGAATATCCACCCGCAAGTCAGGCACATCCACGTCTTGGTCGGCAGGGGCACAGCTTAAGAGGCCTTCACTTAGAATGCAATGATTGTATAGAGGCAAATCAGTTGTTCCCTGCCAATTGCAGCTTACGCAACCGCACGGAGGCCTATGACAAACCCGAATATGCCTCCCGATATGCCGTCCGCGAGCGCGCCCCCTGACGACGCCGGTCTGCCTTGTGTGCTGGTGTTCAACGCCAACGACCCAAGCGGTGCCGCCGGCTTGAGCGCTGACATCCTGTCTGTCGCCTCGGTCGGTGGCCATGCCTTGCCGGTATCCACCGGCGCCTACGTTCGTGACACGACCCGGATATTCGATTTCTTCGCCCTTGAAGAAGAGGCAGTGACCGAGCAGGCGCGTGCCATCCTGGAGGACGCGCCGGCACAGGTCATCAAGGTCGGTTTCGCCGGCAGTCCGGAGAACGTCAGTGCCATCGCCGAACTCGCCGCAGACTACGCCGAGATACCGCTGGTGACCTGCATGCCGGACCTTTCGTGGTGGGAGGAAAGCCGGATCGACTCATACCAGGATGCCGTCCGGGAACTGTTGTTGCCGCAAACCACGGTGTTGGTCGGAAACCACAACACCCTGTGCCGCTGGCTGGCGCCGGACTGGCATGCCGACAAGCCGCCTTCCGCACGCGACATCGCCAGGGCCGCCGCCGAGGTGGGCGTGCCCTATGTGCTGATCACCGGCATCGGCCTTCCGGGCCAGTTCCTGGACAACGTTCTCGCCACGCCACAAACGGTGATGTGCAGCGAGCGGTTCGAACGCTTTGACGCGAATTTCGTTGGTGCGGGCGACACACTCGCAGCAGCATTGGCTGCACTGATCGGTGCCGGAAGCGACCTGCCGAATGCAGCCAAAGAAGCCTTGAGCTACCTCGACCGCTGCCTGGACGCCGGGTTCCGGCCCGGCATGGGCGCCGTGCTACCCGATCGGCTGTTCTGGGCCCAACCCGAAGACGACGACAGCGAGGACGACGTCGAAACCACGCAACCCAACCTTTCCGAACCTCCGTTCAATGAAACCCGACACTGACCGCAACAACGAGCTGTTCGAACGCGCCCGCCGCGTGATTCCCGGTGGCGTAAATTCGCCCGTGCGCGCCTTTCGCGCCGTGGGCGGTACGCCCCGCTTCGTGCAGCGAGCCCAGGGCGCCTACTTCTGGGACGCCAACGGACAGCGCCACATCGACTACATCGGTTCCTGGGGCCCGATGATCCTGGGCCACTGCCACCCGGCGGTATTGGAGGCGGTACAGAAGGCCGCCATCGACGGCTTCTCCTTCGGCGCCCCGACCGAACGCGAGATCGAACTCGCCGAGGCCATCCTGGAACGGGTGCCCTCGATGGACATGGTGCGCCTGGTCAGCTCCGGCACCGAGGCCGGCATGAGCGCCATCCGCCTGGCGCGCGGCGCCACCGGGCGCAGCAAGATCATCAAGTTCGAGGGCTGCTACCACGGCCATGCCGACGCGCTGCTGGTCAAGGCCGGCTCGGGCCTGGCCACTTTCGGCAACCCCACCAGCGCCGGGGTGCCGGCCGAAGTGGTGCAGCACACCCTGGTGCTGGAATACAACCACGTCACCCAACTCGAAGAAGCCTTTGCGCTGCACGGCCCCGACATCGCCTGCCTGATGATCGAGCCGATCGCGGGCAACATGAACTTCGTGCGCGCCAGCCTGCCCTTCATGCGCCGCTGCCGCGAGCTGTGCAGCCAGCACGGTGCGCTGCTGGTGTTCGACGAGGTGATGACCGGCTGCCGCGTGGCGCTGGGCAGCGCGCAAAGCGTCTACGCCCGCGACATTCCGGGCTTCGAGCCCGACATGACGGTGCTGGGCAAGGTGATCGGCGGCGGCATGCCGCTGGCGGCCTT
>JADHED010000355.1_pt1 | contig 57884 bp, 49 predicted proteins | sample 8952041 | NCBI WGS metagenome assembly JADHED01 (sample SAMN16124423, study PRJNA663239) | bioreactor sludge metagenome | isolation source: sludge (control) | place: India:Bengaluru | collected 2018-09-08 | reverse complement strand
AGATCGGCGACATGCCGCTGGCGCTGCAGATCAAGCTCCTGCGCGTGATGCAGGAGCGGCAGGTGCGGCGCGTCGGCGAGCTGGAGTCGCGACCCGTGGACATCCGCTTCGTCGCCGCCACGCACAAGGACCTCACGCGCGAGATCCTCGATGGCCGTTTCCGTCTCGATCTCTATTACCGCCTGAAGGTGGTGTGCCTGGAGATCCCGCCGTTGCGCACGCGACCGGAAGACGTGCTGCCGCTGCTGTCCCACTTCCTGCGCCGCGCCGGCCGCAATCCCGCCGCGATGCGCATCAGCGAGCGCACGGTGCGCGCCCTGCACGCCTGGCGCTGGCCCGGCAACGTGCGCGAACTGGAGAACGAGGCGCAGCGCTTCGCCGCCCTCTACCCGCAGGAGGACGTGATCCGCCCGGAGCACCTGTCGTGGGACCTGCAGTCCGGGTCGTCGTCCCCGGTCGAGGCCGCCGACCTCGGCACCCTGCGCTGCCTCGAGGAAGCCAACGAGATGCTCGAACGCTTCCTCATCCGCAAGGCCATCGCCGCCAGCGAGGGCCGCAAGGCCATGGCGGCGCGCAGACTCGGTCTGTCGCGGCAGGGGTTGTACAAGAAGATCCAGCGCTACGGCATGGTGGACCTGATCGCGGGGGTGGAGAAGGGATAGCGCGCGCGGTGCGCCGGCGCATTCGTCACGAATTCGTGATAGTTGCGCCGGCGCAACTGGCGCGGATTGAAGTGAGGCGGCCGTGGGCGTAGGATAGGTTCGATCTCGCACGAGATGGCAGAGAGGAAGTCACCGGGGGAGGATGCCATGCGTTCGACCGTGACGACCGCGCTCGGATTCGCGTTCCTGGTCCTCGCGGCGCCGGGATTGGCCCAGCCGCCGCCGATCGACATCGAGGCGGCGTGCGTCGAGGGCCAGATCGTCGTGCATCTGTCGACCTGGCATCCGGGACCGTGGTACACCGATACCTGGGCGGAGATGCGTATTTACACGCACCGGATCGGTGTCTGCGAGGCGCCGCGTCTACTGGCCTGGGGACTCGCCTGGCCCGGCGAACACGAGGTCGTCGATGCCGAGGCGACGGCGGGCCTCGGCCACGGTTATTATGTGCGGTTCGTCGACGACGAGGGCCAGGAGTTTCCGCCCGGGGGCAACTACGGCACGTACGACATCGCCGGCTGCGGCGACTGGATCCTCAGCCGCGGGACCCTGCACCTCGGCGATCTCTGGGACCAGGGGATCCTCGAGCTGCAACCTTGCCCCGACACCTGCTGGTATGAACCGTGGCTGATCGACGTCACCGGCCTGGAACCCGGCGCGTACTTGCCGCTGATCGGCCACGTCGTCGACGTGCGCGGGACCTATCGGTACGACGAGATGCCCAACACGCCGCAGGCGGTGGTCACGTCGCTGGCGACAGCGGTCGATGGCTGCGGACCGGCCGTCGGCGTGCGGGCGCTGCGCTGGGACCAGCTCAAGACCCTGTTCCGCTGACCGCTACCAGTTCCCCCACACGTCCACCTGCGCGTTCGCCGTGCCGTCGTAGCAGAACCTGAGCACGCCGTCGGGGGTGCCGTCGCTCTCGATGCCGAGGTTGGCGAGGTCGCGGACGTTGTCGGGGGTGAAGACGTCGTAGCCGTCGTCCTCGCCGCCGCCGTAGATGAAGAAGTAGTAGCCGGTGATGCGGCCGTCGTTGTCCGGCAACGGCACGTAGGTGTAGCCGTGTTCGCGGTAGACGCCGAGAGGCGTGGGCACCAGGTCCGGGAACACGGGGAGGTAGCCGCCGTCGGTCAGTTGTTGCGGGTCGGCAGGATAGGTGCCGTCGTGGTCCTCGCCCCAGGTGGTGAGGGCGGCGTCGATGGCGCCGACGGTGTCGGCGAGCCACTCCTGCTCGCGCTCGGCGGCGATGCGGGCGGGGGCGGCGGCGAGCGATTCGCGCAGGAGGCCGTACAACACGCCGGTGGAACGACCGGACTGGCGCGCGTCGATCTCGATGCGGCCGGCACGGGAGCCGGTGGTCACCTCGGCGACGCCGAAGCCCTTGACGGCGGCGGCGTCCTGGAGCATGGGCAGCAAGGGCTGCCGCTGCTCGCTGCGGGCCGAGGTGCGGGCGAGCATCTTGACCAGGAACTCGCCCGGCATGCGGGAGTAGGTCCGGCACTTCGGGATGTCGAGCCCATCGGCGCGGGCGACCGCGTCCTGGAACCGGGTGCCGTCGGTGGTGATGATCAGCCAGTCGTCGCTGGTGGCGATGGCCGGGCCGCCGGGGATCGCCTGGTAGGCGAAGTCGCCGATCTGCCGCGTGGGCATGGAACGCAGGCCGGCCTCGAGACCGGTGACCACCGTGGCGATCCGCGGGTTCTGCGTGATCGCGGCGAGGCCGCCGGCCAGCTCGAGCACGGCGTCACGCAGCGCGAGCCCGTCCACGGCGGCGAGCACCAGGACGATCGGGGGCACGGCGCCGCTGGTTGCGCCGGCGGGGGTGTTCAGCACCAGCAGGTGCATCTCGCCGGCGAGCAGCGGCAGCAGGTCGTCGCGAGGCGACACGCCGCCGAGGTCGATCTCGCCGCTGGCGTCGTAGGGCAGCTCGGGGAGCATGTCCTGCACCTCGGGCCGCGCCAGCTGGTCGAGCAGGGCCTCGACGTTCTTCGCGAACGGGGGCACGGAGATCAGGAGGTCGATCTCGTCGGCGTCGAGGTAGCGGCCGAAGCGGGCCTCGGCCGGCGCGACCTCGGCCAGGGCGCCGATCACGCCCGCGTCCGTACCGGGCACGAAGGTCAGGGTGGCGCGGGTGTGCTCGCGGTCGGCCTTCATCTCACTTTCGACGCGCAGTCGGTCGAGGGCCTGCACGCCGAGGACGTCGAGCGCGCGCGCGGCACGGTCCGCGCGGGCCGCGGCGCCGGCGGGGCCTTCCTCGGTGTACTCGGCGCCGGCGCGCATCGCCTCGAGCACCAGCGGGAGGAGGTCGTCCACCAGCAGGGAGACGTCCAGCTCCAGGCGGCTCTGGCCCTCGAAGACCAGGACGGGGTCGGCGGCCACGGCCGGCGGTTCGGCGGCGGCGGCCGCGCCGGCCAGGGCCAGGAACCAGATGCTGCCGAAGACAAGCGTCGTGCGCCCGCGGATCATGTCGTCCTCCTGTGTGTGGACGACTATGGTAACACCCGCACTGCGGGGCGCAAACGCGCACTTCCCGCGCAAGCTACCCTCGACACGACTCCCGCTGCGGGCTACTTTGCCGGGCATGACGAGACGTCTGCCCCTGCAAGCCGAGCGCCGGATCGCCTGGCCGGGACCCGCCGCGTGGGCGGTCCTCGCCGCCGGCGTCATGCTGACCACCGCGCTGCCGCCCCTGCACGGCACCGGCGTCCTGGCGCCGGTCGCCCTGGCGATCCTCTTCCTCGTGCTGCGCGACGCGCCGCGGCCGGGCCGCGCGGGCTGGTACTTCGGCCTCGCGCACCAGGCCACGCTGCTGTACTGGCTGTTCTTCCTGGATCCCGCCAAGTCGATCCCCACGCGGGCGCTGGTGCCGATCCAGGCGGGCGCGACCATCCTCTACTGCGCCCTCTACTACCTGCTCTTCGGCTGGCTCACGGGCCGCGTGCGCCGGCGCTACGGGACCACGGTGCTCCTGGCGGCCATGCCTGCCCTGTGGGTGGCTGTCGAGCTGTTGCGCCTGGTCGGCGAGCTGGGGTTCCCGTGGTGCCTCGTCGGCAGCGCGTGGCTCGACTCGCCGCTGATGCCCCTGTACGCGACCGCCGGCGAGATCGGCCTGAGCTGCGCCACCGCTCTCTCGGGTGCGGCGCTGCTGGCGCTCGCCGATCTGCGGCGCGGCGCTGCCGGCGACGGCCGGCCGGTGCGCCTGGCGCTGGTGGCCGCCGCGGCTCTCGGGTGGCTCGGCCTCGCCGCCGGCGCCGGCGTGGGGGGCGGCAAACCGTTGCCGTCCGGGTGGCGCACGACGCCGCTGGTGATCGGGGTCGTCCAGCCCGACGTGTCGCTCGCGGACAAGTGGGACGACGCCAAGACCGACTCCACGACGGTGCCCTACACCGAACTCACGCAACGGGCCGCCGACGCGGGGGCCGACCTGGTGGTGTGGGCCGAGACGGCCGTGCCCGCTTACCTACGCTACGACCGCGCCCTGATGGACTGGGTGCGCGACCTCGCGCGCGCGACGGCGACGCCGATCTACCTCGGGTTCCCCGATGCGGCGCGCGAGGCGGACGGCGTGTTCCGGAAGTACAATTCCTCAGGGCTCTTCAGCTCTTACGGCACTCTCCTCGAGCAATACGCGAAGCACCATCTGCTGCCCATCGGCGAGGTGATGCCGTTCCAGCGCTACGCGCCGTTCCTCGGCAAGATCGACGTGGGTCAAGCCGAGTGGTCGCCCGGCAAGGCGCCGGGGCCGATTCGCCTGCAGACGGACGCGGGCGACTTTCCCTTCGCGGGCCTAATCTGCTACGAGGCGATCTTCGGCGATCTCGCGCGGCAGGCCGTGCGGCGCGGCGCCGGCTGCCTGGTGAACATCACCAACGACGGCTGGTTCGGCGAGACCGCCGGCCCCATCCAGCACACGGCGCTATCTCGCTTGCGGGCCGTCGAATGCGGCGTACCCCTCGTGCGTTGCGCGAACAACGGCGTCAGCCTGGTGTGCGGGCCCGATGGCCGGCCGACGGCCCAGCTCGGCCTGCATCGTCGCGGCGTCCTGGTCGAGCCGGTGTCCCTGCGCGTCGGCGACACGCTCTACGTGCGCGCCGGCGCCTGGCCGGCCCTGATCTTCCTGCTGATGGCCACTGCCGGCGGGGTCGTGCTGGCGCGCCGCGAGGGGGCGCGATGAGCGCCCGCGCCTTCTCCTTCTGTCCGCGCTGCCGCGCGGAGATGGTACCAGTCGAATCGGGAGGTCGTTTGCGGCCAACATGTTCCGCATGTGGCTTCATTCAGTACATGAATCCGGCGCCGGGCGCCGGCGTCATCCTCTGGCGCGACGGGAAGATCTGTCTGGTCCAGCGCAAGTTCGCCCCCAAGGACGGGCAGTGGACCCTGCCCACCGGCTTCATGGAGTGGGACGAGGACATCGAGACCACCGCGATCCGCGAGGCCAAGGAGGAGACGGGACTCGACGTCGAGCTGCGCGGGCTCTTCGCGGTCCACAACGGCCTGCTGCCGCCGGACACGCCCGTGGTGGTGGTCTTCTACGACGCCGAGGTCGTCGGTGGCGACCTGATCGCCGGGGACGACGCGGCCGCCGTCGGCTTCTTCGCGCTCGACCATCTGCCGGGCCCCATCGCCTTCGCGGCCCACCGCAAGGTCCTGCGCGCCCTGGGGGCGACCCTGTGAGCGCGGCCCGGGCCCGCGTCGCGGTGCTGCTGTCGGGCAGCGGCCGGACCCTCGCGAACTTCCTGGAGCGCATCGACGCGGGCGCGCTGCCGGTGGAGATCGTCGCCGTGGTCTCGAGCCGGGGCGACGTGCGCGGGGTGGAGATCGCCCGCGCCGCCGGCCTGCCGCTGGCCATCCTGCGCCGCAAGGACTTCGCCGACCCCGCGGCGCACGACGCCGCCATCGCCGACTGGCTCGCCCCGTTCCGGCCGCAGATCATCACCCTGGCGGGGTACATGTGCTACTTCGCGCGGCCGGCCTGGTTCACGGGACCGGTGGTCAACATCCACCCGGCGCTGCTGCCGAAGTTCGGCGGCAAAGGCTACTACGGCGATCGCGTGCACGCGGCGGTGCTCGCCGCGGGTGACGCCGAGAGCGGCTGCACCGTCCACCTGGTCGACGACATCTACGACCACGGCCGCGTCCTGGCCCGGAGCGTCGTCCCGGTCCTGCCGGGGGACGACGTCCACACGCTTGCCGACCGCGTCTTCGCCGCCGAGCGCGAACTCTATCCGCGGGTGCTGGCCGAGCTGGCGCGCGAGGTTATCGTGGAGTCGCAACGCCAACCCAGGGAGCCCTGACGATGGAAGACCTCATCCGCCAGATCCTCGCGAACATCGGCGAGGACCCCGACCGCGAAGGCTTGCGCGACACGCCCGCCCGCGTCGCCCGCGCCTACGGCGAGATATGCGGCGGCTACGCCGTCGACGCCGACGCCATCGTGCAGGGGGCGCTGTTCACGGCCGAGGGCAAGGAAATGATCATCGTCAACGACATCGACTTCTACAGCCTCTGCGAACACCATATGCTGCCCTTCTTCGGCAAGGCCCACGTGGCGTACATCCCCAACGGGAAGATCGTCGGGCTGTCGAAGGTCGCCCGCGTGGTGGAAGCCTACGCGCGGCGTCTTCAGGTGCAGGAGCGGCTCACCGCGCAGATCGCGCATTGCCTGATGCGCAACCTCGACTGTCTCGGCGTGGGGGTGGTCCTGCACGCCCAGCACCTGTGCATGATGATGCGCGGCGTGCAGAAGCAGAACTCGGTGGCGGTCACCAGCGAGATGCTGGGGGGGTTCGAGTCGAATCACAAGACGCGGGCGGAATTCCTCTCCCTGATCGCGCACAAGACGTAGCTTGTGCCCGGAAGATTGTGCATCGGCGGGTCGTCGCTGACTGCGTTGCTTGATCATCGGGATTTTACCGGAATAGTATGACGATGTGTCACCCCACGTTGACGAAACGGCCCGCGATCGGGCCGTTCGTGGGGCATGCACAATTTCGCGGGCAGAACTTACCGGTAGAGACTCTTCAGAGTGCCCCAGGTCGTGGACACGCTGGCGACCGGCGCGTCGCAGTTCCAGATCAGCGAAACCTCCCGCGCTCGCAGCTGGCAGTCGCCGGTCATCGCAAACGAGGCGTATTGGCCGCGTACCGCGATCAGCTGCCCGAGGAGGGGCTCGTACTGGGACGGTGAAAGGTCGGCGAATTCGACGCAGTAGGGCGCCCACCAGCAGTTGCAGACCGGCTCGATGATCCCGTGGGTTCCCCACTCGAACTCGGTGAGCACACCCTCGGTCAGCGGGGGATCGCCGCAGCCGGTGACGGCGTGGGTGACCTGGGTGGAGTTCGCGTGGTCGTTGCCGTTTCCGTCGAGCAAGGTCGCCCAGTAGACGTAGGAGACCCCGGTGGTGGCATCGAGATCCTCGAAATAGAGATCGTGGATGACGAAGGGCTCTTCTGGCCACGGCAGCGGACTATCCGCGTTGAGGACCGTCGTGCTGTTGCAGATGCCATTGGTCGAGCGGTGAATCAGGATGCCGGTGTACTGTGGCTCGCCGCCGTGAATCACCGAAAGATGGACCTGAATCTGGCTGTCTTCGCAGGAGGCGAAGACGTCGCATGTGGCATGGGCGGCGATGGGCCAGATGGTGGCGGCGAGGACCAGAGCGATCGGTAAGGCACTGCGGTGCATGGGCGCCCCCTCGGATTGTGATGATGTTGGTCTATCATAACACGCTCGGGGGGGGGGAGCACAAGGCGAGACTTCGGGAACAGCAGACCAGGGTGCGTAGATGTCGACCCGGTGCGCCGGCGCACGGCTATATATTGTTTTATAACAATTACTTAACGTGTCGCCGACGGCGAGGCGGTGACCTCGGGGCTAGGAGCCGGGCCCCAGGAGGCCCGGCTCGTCGGCGTCGTCACTACAGCCCCTTCGCCCCCAGCCACCGCTCGCATTCGATCGCGGACATGCAGCCCGTGCCGGCGGCGGTGATGCCCTGGCGCCAGACGGCGTCCTGGACGTCGCCGCAGGCGAAGATGCCCTCGACGCTGGTCATGGTGCGGTCGGGCTTCGTGACGAGGTAGCCCGCGGGGTCCATCTCGAGCTGGCCGTCGAGGAACTTCGTGTTGGGGTCGTGGCCGATGGCGATGAAGCAGCCGGTGACGGCGATCTCGCGGTCGGGCTCGCCCTTGGTGCTGCCGAGGACCAGGCCGCGCAGGAGGCCGTTGTCGTCGGGCAGGTAGGTCTTGATCGCGGTGGACCAGGCGATCTCGAGGTTGGGGGTGTTGAGGGCGCGGTCCTGCATGATCTTCGAGCCGCGGAGTTCGTCACGACGGTGGATCAGGGTCACCTTGCGGCAGATGTGCGCGAGGTAGGTGGCCTCCTCGAGGGCGGTGTCGCCGCCGCCGACCACGGCCACGTCCTGGTCGCGGAAGAAGAAGCCGTCGCAGGTGGCGCAGGCGCTCAGGCCCTTGCCGTGGAAGTCCTCCTCGCCGGGCAGGTGGAGCCAGCGGGCGGTCGAGCCGGTGGCGATGATGACGGCGGGGACCTCGTAGGTCTCGCCGCCGGCCGTGACCCGGAAGGGGGGGCCCTGGCAGTCGATGGCGTCGACGGTGCCGCCCTTGATCACGGTGCCGAAGCGGGCCGCCTGGGCGCGCAGGCGCTCCATCAGCTCGGGGCCGAGGATGCCCTCGGGAAAGCCGGGGAAATTCTCGACGTCGGTGGTGATGGTCAACTGCCCGCCGGGCTGGTCGCCCTCGAACATGAGGTTCGGGACGTTGGCACGACTCAGGTAAATGGCTGCGGTGTAACCAGCTGGGCCGGAACCGGCGATGATGACCTTGGGCTTGGCGGTGCTCATCTTGCCTCCTCGGCGGGCTTGAAAGGGGACTTTCGCATGGGCAATTGGTAAAAGGCGCGGCGAGGCCTGTCAACCCGCCCTTGACTTACCGGGTCAAGTTGATTATCTCTAACCGCTTGTAGCGAACGGAGTGGCGTGCCGGCCCCGTCGGGTTGGGTGTGCCGGTTTGCAGCTTTTTGGAGAAGTGAAGCATGTACGCGGTTGTGAAGATCAAAGGAATGCAGTTCCGGGTCGAGCCCGGGATCAAGCTGCAGGTGCCGCTGCTCGAGAGCGATGAAGGGGCCGCCGTCGTGTTCGACGAGGTCCTGATGGTCTCCGACGGCCAGGACGTGAAGGTCGGCTCGCCGACCGTCGCCGGCTACAGCGTGGCAGCCGAGGTGCTGCGTCACGGGCGCAGCCGCAAGGTCGTCGTCTTCAAGCGCAAGCGGCGGAAGAATTATCGTCGGAAGAAGGGTCATCGTCAGCCCTTCACCGAGGTCAACATTACCGGGATCAACGGCTGAGCCGCACGCGGCCAGGGAGCAGATCAACATGGCGCATAAAAAAGCAGGCGGATCCTCGCGCAACGGGCGCGACTCCAATCCGCAGAATCTCGGCGTGAAGCGCTTCGGCGGCCAGAACGTGACCGCCGGCACCATCCTGGTCCGCCAGCGCGGCACCAAGATCCATCCGGGCAAGAACGTCGGCATCGGCCGCGACGACACGCTCTTCGCGCTGTCCGACGGCACCGTGGTCTTCGAGACCTGGGGCCATGACCGGAAGCGGGTCAGTGTGCGGCCCGAGTAGTCCGCGATGCGGCCGCGAGGCCAGAGGGAACCCATCCCGCGTGCGGGATGGGTTTCTCTTTGAGGAGAGGTCGTGAACGACTCCAGGGTCCTGGTCGTCATTCCCGCGCGTTGGGGCTCGAGCCGGTTCCCCGGCAAGCTGCTCGAGGATCTCGGCGGCCGGCCGCTCGTGGTGCGCACCGCCGAGCGCGCGGCGCGTATGCGCACGGCCGACGAGGTGGTGGTCGCGACCGACGACGAGCGCATCCGCGAGGCCGTGGCCGCCGCGGGCATCGCCTGCGAGATGACCGCCGACTGCGCCACCGGCACCGACCGCGTCGGGCAGGTGGCCGCGCGTCGGGACGCGGACATCGTGGTCAACCTCCAGGGGGACGAGCCGCTGCTCGACCCGGCCGATGCCGACGCGCTGGTCGCCGCCCTGCGGGAAGACCCGGCGGCCGGCCTCGCCACCTGCGCGCATCCCTTCGGACCCGACGACGACTGGGCGGATCCCAACGTGGTGAAGGTGCTGGTGGACCGCGCCGGTCGTGCCCTGTACTTTAGCCGCGCGGGGGTGCCCGGCGTGTTTCCGGCCGCTAACGCCGCGGCCGTGACCGCGCCGCGGGACGTCGCCCGGCGGCACATCGGCATCTACGCCTTCCGGCGCGAGGCGCTGGCGCGATTCCTCGCGCTGCCGCGCAGCCCGCTCGAGCAGGTCGAGGGGCTGGAGCAGTTGCGGGCGCTCGAAAACGGCATGACCATCCGCGTGGTGACCGTCGCGCGCGGGCCGGTGGGCGTGGACACGCCGGCCGACCTGACGCGGGTCCGCGCGATGTGGGCGAACCAGGGCTGAGCAGACGGCGCCGGCCGCACGGCCGGCGGGAAGGATCGCTGGCATGGCGAAGTTCGTGTTCGTGACCGGGGGCGTCGTCTCCGCGCTGGGCAAGGGCATCGCCAGCGCCTCGCTCGGCAACCTGCTCAAGGCCCGCGGGCTGTCCGTGGTGCTGCAGAAGTTCGACCCCTACCTCAACGTCGACCCGGGCACCATGAGCCCCTACCAGCACGGCGAGGTCTTCGTGCTGGACGACGGCGCCGAGTGCGACCTCGACCTCGGCCACTACGAGCGCTTCACCGACGTCACGCTCGACCGCTTCAACAACCTCACTGCCGGCAAGGTCTACGAGGAGATCCTGCGCAAGGAGCGCAAGGGCGAGTTCCTCGGCCGCACCGTGCAGGTCATCCCGCACGTGACCGACGAGATCAAGCGGCGCCTGGTCCTGCCCGTGACCATCAACCCCGCCGTCGACGTCGTGATCACCGAGATCGGCGGTACGGTGGGCGACATCGAGTCGTTGCCGTTCCTGGAAGCCATCCGCCAGCTGCGCCTCGAGCGGCCCGTGGCCGACACCGCGAGCGTGCACCTGACGCTGGTGCCCTACATCGAAACGGCCGGCGAGATCAAGACCAAGCCCACGCAGCACTCGGTGGCCGAGCTGCGCAGCATCGGCATCCAGGCCGACTTCCTGATCTGCCGCGCGCACACGCAGATCGGCGAGGAGGCGCGGCGCAAGATCGCCCTCTTCTGCAACCTGCCGCCCGAGCACGTGATCGACGGCCAGGACGTGCGGTCCATTTACGAGGTGCCGCTGAACTACCACCGCCAGAACTTCGACGACCTGCTCTGCAAGCGGCTGGGGATCGAGCCGCCGCAGACCGCGGACCTGACCGAGTGGGAGCGGATGACCCGCATCATCGTCGACCCGCCCGAGGTGGTGAAGATCGCGATCGTCGGCAAGTACGTCGAGCTGAAGGACGCCTACAAGAGCATCACCGAGTCCTTCGTGCACGCCGGCATCCCCAACCGCGTCGGCGTGGAGCAGGTGTGGGTCGACGCGGAATCGCTCGAGGGCAGCGAGATCGGCGACGCCCGCCTCGCCGAGATCTTCCGCGACTGCCATGGCATCCTGGTGCCGGGCGGCTTTGGCGACCGCGGCATCAAGGGCAAGGTCACCGCCATCCGCCACGCGCGCGAGCAAGGCCTCCCGTTCCTCGGCATCTGCCTCGGCATGCAGTGCGCGCTGATCGAGATCGGCCGCGACGTCGTCGGCCTGGAGATGGCCAATAGCGGCGAGTTCGACTCGACCACGCCGCACCCCGTGGTGCACCTGATGGAAGAGCAGAAGCAGGTCATGAACCTCGGCGGCACCATGCGCCTCGGCGCCTGGCCCTGTCTGATCGCCGAGGGCTCGCGCGCGCACGCGTGCTACGGCCGCACCGAGATCAGCGAGCGTCACCGCCACCGTTACGAGGTGAACAACGACTACCGCGCCGACTTCGAGCGGGCGGGGGTGTCGTTCTGCGGGACCTCGCCCGACGGGCAACTGGTGGAGATCATGGAGATGCCGACGCATCCGTTCTTCGTCGGCGTGCAGTTCCATCCGGAACTGAAGTCGCGGCCGAACCGGCCGCACCCGCTGTTCCGCGAGTTCGTCGCCGCGGCCGTGCAGCACCAGCACCAGCGCCAGGAGCGCGCGGCCGCACTGAAGGAGTAGCCCGATGACCACGGCGGCGCCCATCACCATCGGCGGCGGCGAAGTCGGCCGCGGCCGGCCGCTCTTCGTGATCGCCGGACCCTGCGTGCTCGAGGATCCCGACGAGATGCTCATGGTCGCGGGCGCGCTGGCGAAAACCTGCCGCGAACTCGGTCTCGGCTACTGCTTCAAGAGCAGCTACGCGAAGGACAACCGCACCAGCGGCGACTCCTACCGCGGTCCGGGCCCGGAGGAGGGCCTGCGCCTGCTCGAGCGCATCGCCGACGCGCACGGCGTGGCGACCCTCACCGACGTGCACGCGCCGCAGGAGTGCGCCGCGGCGGGCCAGGTGGTCGACGTGCTGCAGATCCCGGCGTTCCTCTGCCGGCAGTCGTCGATGCTGCGGGCCGCGGGCGCCGCGGGGCGCGCGGTCAACGTGAAGAAGGGCCAGTTCCTCGCGCCGGCCGACATGGCGCACGCGGCGGCCAAGGTCGCGGCGGCGGGCTGCGACCGCATCCTGTTCACCGAACGCGGCAGCTTCTTCGGCTACCGCGACCTGGTGGTGGACTTCCGGTCGATCAAGATCATGCGCGAGCTGGGTCGTCCCGTGGTGTTCGACGCCACGCACTCGGTGCAGACGCCGGGCAGCACCGGCACCACCACGGGGGGCCTGCCGGCCCTGATCCCGACCCTCGCGCGCTGTGGCGTGGCCGCGGGCGCGGACGCCGTGTTCCTCGAGGTGCATCCGGAGCCGGCGCGGGCGCTCTGCGACGCCGGCAGCCAGTTGCCGCTCGAACGTTTTGCGCCGCTCGTCTCGACGCTGGCCCGGTTGCGCGACATCTTGCGCGAGGAGGAGGGGAGCGCCGCGTGAAGGACGTCGAGGGCTACCGTGACGAGGTCCGCGCGCTGGTCGGCGACGCGCTGCTCGCGCGCCTGGCGCGCGTGCGGTTGCTGGTGATGGACTGCGACGGCATCCTCACGAGCGGCGCGCTGTTCTACGACGCCGCCGGCGAGGCGCTGAAGGACTTCCACGCCCGCGACGGCCTCGGCCTGATGATGCTGCGCAAGGCCGGCATCGCGCGCGCGGTGATCACCGGCCGCGAGAGCGCCATGGTGGCCCGCCGCTGCGGCGACCTGCGCTTCGAGGCCATCCTGATGGGCCGCTTCGACAAGATGACCGCCCTCGACGAGGTGCTCGCCGCCACGGGCTGCGACCTCGCCGACACCCTGTACATGGGAGACGACCTCCTCGACCTGCCGCCCATGACGCGCGCCGGCCTCGCCGTCACCGTGCCCGGCGCGCCGGACGAGATCGGCGCGGCCAGCGCCTGGGTGACCCGTGCCGGCGGCGGCCGCGGGGCCGTGCGCGAGGTCTGCGACCTGGTGCTCAAGAGCCAGGGTCGTTACGCGACGGCGATCGAGGCGCTGATCGCGGCCGGTCCGGCGCACAAGGACCTCGGGCATACCAGGGAGACGATGTGAACGCGACACCGCGCCGCCTCGACGACGCCGAGATCATCGCCCTCGGGCGCGGGGTCTTCGCCCAGGAAGCCGCGGCCCTGCGCGCGCTCGGCGACGGGCTGGACGCGCCGTTCGCGCGGGCCGTGCGCGCCCTGCTCGAATGCCCCAGCCGCGTGCTGGTGACCGGCCTCGGCAAGAGCGGCATCGTCGCGCGCAAGATCGCCGCCACCCTGACCTCGACCGGCACGCCGAGCCAGTTCATCCATCCCGTCGAGGCGGCCCACGGCGACCTCGGCGTGGTGCGCGCGGGGGACGTGCTGCTGGCGATCAGTCGCAGCGGCAGCAACCGCGAGGTCTGCGAGCTGGTGCTGATCTGCAAGCCGTTCGGCGTCACCACCATCGCGCTGACCGGCAGCGGGCAGGGCGAACTGGCGCGCCTGTGCGACATCGCGCTGATCACCCCGGTCGAGCACGAAGCCTGTCCGCTGGACCTCACCCCGACTACCAGCGCGACGGCCGCCGTGGTCATGGGCGACGCCCTGGTGGTCTCGCTCCTGGAACTGCGCGGCTTTTCCCGCGACGACTTCGCGACCTTCCACCCCAGCGGCGTCCTCGGTCGTCGGCTCTTGCTGACCGCCGGGGAACTGATGCACCAGGGCGACGAGTTGCCGGTGGTGCCCGCGCGGATGACCCTGCGCGAGGCGTTGCCGGAGATCGTGGGCAAGCGGCTCGGCGGCACCTGCGTGGTCGATGACGACGGCCGTCTCGCGGGCGTCTGCGTGGACGGCGACGTGAAACGCGTGCTGCTCAAGGACCAGGACGCCCTCGACCGCCCCATCACCGACTCGATGAACCCGCACCCCGCCACCATCGCGCCGGACCTGCTCGCCGTGCGCGCCCTGCGCCTCATGGAGGCGCGGCCGGAGGGGCCGATCACGCTGCTGATCGTCGTGGACGCGGAGCGTCGTCCCGTGGGCTTGCTCCACATCCACGACGTGTTGCGGGCGGGGCTGCTGTAAGCTCCGCAGGCCAGAGATGTTCGCCGCTGAGCGGTCGATATAGCTGACAATTTCACTTTTCATTTTCAAGAATTTCTGTATCCTGCTCCCGTCATCTGTATCTCGAAGGAGGAAACGTATGAGGACACCCCCCGATTTCTCGCGGCGCGTCACGACCACGCTGGGTCTCGTCGGCGGACTGGGCCTCGCGGCCGGGTCGCTGCCGTCGGTGGCGACGGCCGCGCCGGCAGCGGCCAAGAAGCCCAACATCGTCGTCATCTGGGGCGACGACATCGGCCAGTTCAACGTCAGCGCCTACAACCTGGGCATGATGGGGTACAAGACGCCCAACATCGACAGCATCGCCCGCGATGGCGCGCTGTTCACCGACTGGTACGGCCAGCAGAGTTGCACGGCCGGCCGCGCGGCGTTCATCACGGGCCAGTCGCCCATCCGCACCGGCCTCACCAAGGTCGGCCTGCCCGGCGCCCCCGAGGGCATGCAGAAGGAAGACCCGACCCTCGCCACGCTGCTCAAGGCGCAGGGGTACGTGACCGGGCAGTTCGGCAAGAACCACCTCGGCGACCGCGACGAGATGCTGCCCACGGCGCACGGCTTCGACGAGTTCTTCGGCAACCTCTACCACCTCAACGCGGAGGAGGAGCCGGAGCACGTCGACTATCCGAAGAATCCGGAGTTCAAGAAGAAATTCGGGCCGCGCGGCGTCATCCACAGCTTCGCCGACGGCCGCATCACGGACACCGGTCCATTGACCAGGAAGCGCATGGAGACCATCGACGACGAGGTGACGGTCAAGGCGCTCGACTTCATGGCGCGGGCCAAGCAGGCCGACAAGCCGTTCTTCCTCTGGTATAACTCGACGCGCATGCACATCTACACGCATCTCAAGCCGGAGTCGGTCGGCAAGACGGGCTTCGGCATCTACGCCGACGGTATGGTCGAGCACGACGCCCACGTCGGCCAGGTGCTGGCGAAACTGAAGGAACTGGGCCTCGATGGCAACACCATCGTCATGTACTCGACCGACAACGGTTCGGAGTCCTTTTCCTGGCCCGACGGTGGCACCACCATGTTCCGCGGCGAGAAGAACACGCAGTGGGAGGGCGGCTACCGGGTGCCCTGCGTGATCCGCTGGCCCGGGGTGATCAAGCCGGGTACGGTCATCAACGACATCGGCGCGCATGAAGACATGTTGCCGACGCTGCTCGCCGCGGTCGGAAACACGACGGTCAAGGAAGACCTGCTGAAGGGCCTGGCCGTCAACGGGACCACCTACAAGGTCCACCTCGACGGCTACAATCTGCTGCCCACGTTCAAGGGTGAAGGCGCCTGGCCGCGCCACGAATTCATCTACTGGACCGACGACGGCAGCGTCGCCGCGCTGCGCTACGACAACTGGAAGGCCACCTTCCTGCGCCAGGACGCCCACGGCCTGGATGTCTGGATAGAACCGTTCGTGAAGCTACGGGCGCCGATATTGACCAACCTGCGCCTGGATCCCTTCGAACTCGCACCTGACATCGGCATGGACTACAACCGCTGGTACATCGATCACATGTTCATGATCGCTCCCGCGGGCGCCATCGTCGGCCAGTGGCTGCAGAGCTTCCGCGAGTACCCGCCGCGCCAGAAGCCCGGCACCTTCAACCTGGACAACGTGATGGACGCGGTGATGAGCGGCAGCAAGCAGTGACGCGAGATTCGATACAGACCATTTTCCGCACCTTGGCGGTCACCGGACTGGCGCTCGCGACAGTGGGCGCCACGGTTGCGGAGCCGCTGCCCTCCTGGCACGAGGGACCGGCGAAGGTTGCGATCACCACGTTCGTGGCGCGGGTCACCCAGGAGGGTTCGCCTGACTTCGTCCCGCCGATGGAGCGCGTCGCGGTGTTCGACAACGACGGCACGCTCTGGGCCGAGCAGCCGCTGTACGTCCAGGCGTTCTTCATCTTCGACCGCGTCCAGGCCCTCGCGCCGCAACACCCGCAGTGGCGGACCGAGGAACCGTTCGCCTCGGTGTTGCGCGGCGACACTCAGGCCGCGCTGGCCGGTGGCGAACCTGCCCTGCTCGAACTGGCCATGGCCACGCACGCGGGCATGACCACCGATGAGTTCGCGACCGTCGTCAGTGCCTGGATCGCGACCGCGCGGCATCCCCAGACCGGCCGCCTCTACACGGAGATGGTCTACCAGCCCATGCTCGAACTGCTGGCCTACCTGCGAGCCCACGATTTCACGACGTTCATCGTCTCCGGCGGCGGTGTCGAGTTCATGCGCCCCTGGGCGGAGCGCGTGTACGGCATTCCGCCGGAACAGGTCATCGGCAGCACCATCAAGACGAAGTTCGAGCTGCGCGACGGCAAGCCGGCGCTCGTGCGCCTGCCCGAGCTGGACTTCGTCGACGACAAGGAGGGCAAACCCGTCGCCATCAACCGTCACCTCGGCCGGCGCCCGCTCGCGGCGTTCGGCAATTCGGACGGCGATCTGCAGATGCTCCAGTGGACCGCGGCGGGCAACGGCCCGCGGTTCTGCCTGTACGTCCATCACGACGACGCCGCGCGGGAGTGGGCCTACGACCGCGACAGCCGCGTGGGCCGCCTTGCTCAGGGGCTCGACGAAGCACAGGCGCGCGGTTGGACCATCGTCAGCATGGAGAGGGACTGGCGGACCATCTACCCCTCGGTGCAGCGGTGACGTCGACGCACGGTCTGCCCCCCGAGTTCGTCCTGCAGCCCGATGGGTCCTTGCGGACGCTCGACAAATACGACGCGCCCCTGCTGGCCGCCCAGCGCGGCGAGTCGACCCGCTTCCACGCCATGGCGAAGCCGGCCGGTTCCGCCTGCAACCTGGACTGCGCCTACTGCTTCTACCTCAGCAAGGCGACGCTGCGCGATGGGCCCGGCAGCGGCCGCATGTCCGCGGCGACCCTCGAGGCGTTCATCCGCCAGTACATCGAATGCCAGACGGGCTCCGAGGTGGTGTTCTCCTGGCAGGGCGGCGAGCCGACGCTCCTGGGCGTGGATTTCTTCCGGCGCGTGGTCGAACTCGAGCGCACGTACGCGAAGCCGGGGCAGACCATCCAGAACGACCTGCAGACCAACGGCACGCTACTCGACGACGACTGGTGCCGCTTCCTCAAGGAGCATCGCTTCCTGGTCGGCCTGAGCATCGACGGTCCGCAGAAGCTTCACGACGCGTTCCGCGTCGCCAAGGACGGATCGCCGACCTTCGCCAAGGTGTTCGCGGCGGCGAAGCTGCTGCACAAGCACGACGTCCCGTTCAACACCTTGACCTGCGTCAACCGGCTCAACGCGCGCCATCCCCTGGACGTCTACCGCTTCCTGCGCCGCGAGCTCGGCTCGACCTACCTGCAGTTCATCCCCATCGTCGAGTACAACGGCTTCGAACGGATCGCGCCGCAGCACTGGGACCCGGCGGCGCTGCCGCGGCAGGGCGACCCGCAGGCCCGCCCCGGCCACCCGCAGTCCGTCGTGACGGACTGGTCGGTGGATCCCGAAGACTGGGGCTACTTCCTGGTCAAGACCTTCGACGAGTGGCGCCGCCGCGACCTGGGCAAGGTGCTGGTCAATCACTTCGAGACGCTGGTCGCGCAGCACCTGGGGCAGCCGTCGCAGCTCTGCGTCTACGGCGAGATCTGCGGCAAGGGCCTCGCCGTCGAGCACGACGGCGGCGTCTATGCCTGCGATCACTACGTCTACCCCGAGTACCGGGTCGGCAACGTCCACGCGGGCCGGTTGACCGACGCGGTCTTCTCGCGCGCCCAGGTGAGGTTCGGTTACGCCAAGAGCGAGACCTTGCCGCGCCAGTGTCGCGAATGTCCGTACCTGCGCGACTGCTGGGGCGAGTGTCCGAAGAACCGCATCCTGCGCACGACGGACGGCGAGGCGGGCCTGAATTACCTCTGCTCGGGATTCCAGAGGTTCTTCGCGCACGCGATCCCGGAGGTCGATCGCATCGTGGCCGACCTGCAGACCCGCGGGACGACGTCTCGACCGCGCATGTGACGCCGCCACCGCGGGCCAGGGGACCACGTCGCCCCGGCCCGCGGCGGCGGGCCCCGGTCATTTCACGCTGACGACGACCTTCGGGATCTTCCCGGTGAAGCGGGACCGGGCCTCCGAGCCGATGGTCTCGACCACCGGCGTGGCGAGGTCGACGCCGACGTCCGCCGTCTCGTCCGCCGAGAAGATCATGGGTTGCGTCCGTTCGATGCGTCCCTCGGCGACCTTGCGGTCATTCACGTACAGTGCGCCGAGGCCGCCCTTGCCGATGCCGCCGCCGTCGTAGGCGAACTCGAAGCGGATGGTCGCCCGGCCCGGGGGTAGCTTCTCCTTCGCGGCGATGGTGGTGCGTTCGAGGCCCAGGAAGTTGTAGTCGTACGCCGGCACGCCGTCGTTGACGTACAACGCCCAGCCGCCGAAGCGGCCGCCCTGGACCAGGATCGCGCCGTGGCCGCCGCCGGCGGGCACCTCGATCTCGGCGGTGATGGTCTTGGACTTGTTCTTGATGTTGAGGAACACGTTCTCCGTCATGCCCGTCATGCCCTCGGCGAGGGCCAGCGAGGTGCGACCCGCCATCAGATCAGGACGGCCGACGATTTCCGCGTTGACGCGCTCGAGAACCCGGTCGTCGATGGGCAGCGCCTGGTTGCGCTCGGCCTCCTTCAGGAACAGGTCCTGCAACTCGGCCAGCTTCTGCGGGTGCTGCGCCGCGAGGTCGTTCACCAGGCTGAAGTCGGCGCGCAGGTCGTACAGCTCCCAGATGTCCTCGGCGAGCGGCCGGCGCGGTTGCTGATCCCAGGGCGCCCGGTGGATGGTCCGCGCGTACCAGCCCTCGTGGTAGATGGCGCGGTTGCCGAACATCTCGAAGTACTGGGTGAGGTGACGATCCGGCGCGTTCGCGTCGGCGAAGGAATAGGCCATGCTCACGCCGTCCATGGGTCGCTGCGGCGTGCCGTTGACCACCTTCGGCTCGGGCAGGCCGGCCGCCTCGAGGATGGTCGGGGCGACGTCGATGACGTGGTGGAACTGCGTCCGCAGCTCGCCGCGTGCCTTCATGCCGGCGGGCCAGTAGACCGCGAGGCCGACCTTGGTGCCGCCCGGGTCGGAGCCGACCTGCTTGGTCCACTGGTACGGGGTGTCGAGGGCCACCGCCCAGCCGGCCGCCATGTGCGGATAGGTCTCCGGTCCGCCCCACTTGTCGAGGAACTTCAACATGTCCGGGACCGTCTCCTGGACGCCGTTGAAGTAGGTCATCTCGCTGAACATCCCGTTGCGGCCGCCCTCGGCGCTGGTGCCGTTGTCGCCGGCGACGTAGAAGATCAGCGTGTTGTCGAGTTCGCCGAGGTCCTCGATGGCGGCGACCACGCGGCCGATCTCGGTGTCGGCCATCTCGACGAAGGCCGCGAAGACCTCGGCCTGGCGGGCGTAGAGGCGCTTCTCGTCCGCCGAGAGCGTGTCCCAGGCGGGGATCGCCTCCGGTTTCGGCGCGAGCTTGGTGCCCTGGGGGACGATGCCGCGCGCGATCTGCCGCGCCAGGATCTCCTCGCGCAGCGTGTCCCAGCCCTGGTCGAACTTGCCGCGCCAGCGGGCGATCCACTCCTGCGGCACGTGGTGCGGCGCATGGGTGGCGCCCGGCGCGAAGTAGACGAAGAACGGTTTGTCCGGCGTAAGCGCTTGCTGGTACCGGATCCAGGCCACGGCCTGGTTGGTCATGTCCGTCATGAAGTGGTAACTGGGATCGTCCGGCAGTTCGACCGGGTGGACGCCGTCGTAGATGAAGGGCGCCCACTGGTTGGTCTCCCCACCGAGGAAGCCGTAGAACTTGTCGAATCCCTGATGCGTCGGCCAGCGATCCAGGGGTCCGGCGATGCTCGCCTCCCAGGCCGCGGTCTCGTGCCACTTGCCGAAGGCGCCGGTGCTGTAGCCGTTCAGGCGCAGCATCTCGGCCAGCGGGGCGACGCTGTTGGGGATCTGGCCCGTGTTGCCGGGGAACGACGTGCCCGTCTCGATGATGGCGCCCATGTTGTTGACGTGGTGGTTGCGCCCGCTCTTGAGGGCCGCGCGCGTGGGGGAACACACCGCGGTGGTGTGGAAGTTGTTGTAGTGCAGGCCCTCGCTGGCGAGTCGATCGAAGGTCGGCGTCGTGGTCGGCCCCCCGAAGGCGCCGGTGCCGGCGAAGCCGAGGTCGTCCATCAGGATGATCACCACGTTGGGCGCCTGCGCCGGCGCCTTGACCTCGAAGCGGGCGGGCGGCTTCACGTTGCGCGCGTCGAGTTCCGTGTACCGAGGCGGTGCGGGTTCGGGGATGGGCAGCACGGTGCGGTCGAGCGTTTGAGCGACGGCGGATTCCGCCGTCATCAGGCTCGCCAGCGGGACGGCCGCAGCGGCCACGAATCGTTTCATCTAGCTACTCCTTCGGGTTGGATCCGGTCGGCTCGGATTTCACGCACCGGAACCCCAGATGATTGGTGCCGGTGTCCAGTTCGCCCTTGCCGCGGCCGCCGGGGCAGTAGCGCGAGCAATATTGGTCGTTGCAGAGGAACGAGCCGCCGCGATGCACGCGTTTCGCCACGCCGGGCTCGCTGGGGTCGAAGCTGCTGCCGGGGCCCTGGGGATTGCGGGCGACCTTGCCTGTCGCGGCGAGCGCCGTGTAATAGTCCGGCTGGTACCAGTCGCTGGTCCATTCCCAGACGTTGCCCGCCATGTCGACCAGGCCGTAGCCGTTGGGTAGGAACGACCCCACGGGCGCCGTCGTCACGTAACCGTCCTCCGCGGTGTTGGTGTCGGGGAAGTGCCCCTGGAACGTGTTGGCCATGAACCGGCCGCCGGGCTGGAACTCCTCGCCCCACACGTAGCGCGCGCGGTCGAGGCCGCCGCGCGCCGCGTATTCGAACTCGGCCTCGGTGGGCAGGCGCTTGCCCGCCCACCGGCAGTAGGCGAGGGCGTCGGCGTAGGCGATGTGGACGACCGGGTGCTGGTCCTTGCCGGCCAGGTCGCTGCCCGGGCCGGTCGGGTGGCGCCAGTTCGCCCCCTCGACGTAGCTCCACCAGCGGTAGTGCGAATCCAGCGGCACCGGGCCGGCCGGCGGCGTGAAGACCACGGAGCCGGCGACCAGGTTCTCCGGCGGCGCGCCGGGAAAGTCCTCGGGGCGGGGCTTGCGCTCGGCGATGGTGACGTAGCCGGTGGCCTTGACGAACGCGGCGAACTGCGCGTTGGTGACCTCCGTGCGGTCCATCCAGAAGCCGTCGACCTGCACCTCGTGCCACGGCCTGGCGTCGGGAAATTCGGGCTCGTCCGAGCCCATCCAGAAGGTGCCGCCGGGAACCCAGACCATGCCGGCCGGGGCCGTCGCGGATTGCGCCGCGGCGACCCCAGCGAAAGAGAGGACGAGGGCGACAGCCGTCACGCCGCGCATTGCCGACACCCGAGCGTCACGCACGTCGTCCTCCGCGCGGTTCCGTCGTCACTCGACCAGCGGAATCTGGTCGGCGATGCCCACGGCGACGACGGTGTCGAGCTTGTTCTCGATCTGGAAGAACCGCGCCGCGGTCTTGCCGGGCACGACCTTGGCGAACTTCGACAGATACTTCTGCTTCAACTCGATGCCCGCCTTCTGCTGCGCGAGGTATCCCTTGGTCAGGTCCATGGCCTGCACGTCGGTCAGCGAGGCGTCGGAGTAGGCCGTGGCGTAGTCGGTGATCAGCTGGACGGACTTGTCGCCGATCTTGGCCACCTCGGCGCGGTACTCGTCGTACAGCGGCCAGAACGCGGCGGCCTCGGTGTCGCTCAGCGTCAGGTTGGCGGCGACGATCGCCTTGCGGTTGGCTTGCAGGTCCCCGCGCGCGACGGCGATCTCGGACGAGGTCTGGGCCTGGACGACGGCGGTCGCGGCGACCGCGAGCGCGGCGAGCAGCACGAGGACGGTCAGCTTCTTCAGGGACATCTCGATTCCTTTCGGTCAGGGTTGAGGTTTCCGGCCCGGCAATCTAGGAAAAATCGTAGCGCAGGACGAGGTTCAATCCATACGCGCCGAACTTCTCGTCCGCGCCGGTCTGTTGCAACCGCGTGTAGATGGTCTGGATGCCGACCGTGAGCTCGGGCCGGCCGGTGTAGAAGATGCCCAGGCCCGCGGTCCAGCCGCCGCCGCCGAGATCCTCGTTGCGGGACGAGCTCGACATGTAGTTGGCGTTGATCAGGAAGCCGAGATCGGGCCGCCAGCGTTCGCGCATGTCGAGGCTCACGGCGCCGCCCGCCTGCCAGTAGACCTCGGTGTCCTCGCTCTCGTCGTACGGCTCCTGGAAACCCAGGTCCGCGGACACCAGGTAGCCGACCGTCTCGCTCTTGCCCCAGGCCGCCCGCAAGCCCGTGTTCACCCGCAGGTTGGACTGTTCCGTGGAAATCGAGGCGGTCGTATCCGGATCGGCGATCGCGTCCTCGACGAAGGAGCGGATGGAGATGACGGTCAGCGAGTTGCTGTTCGCGTCGATGCTCCCGGAGAGCTTGAAACCAGGACGTTCGACCAGCCGCACGGTGCCGCCGAGCGTCCAGCCCATGATCGCCGAGACGCCTTCGGTCAGCAGCGCCGCCGTGTCGGTCCCCAGCCGGCCCGATCCCGTGAGCGCCAGCCGGACGGCGAAGGCGTCGCCGGCGCGCTGCTGGAATTCGAAGGCCTGGATGAGGTACATGAGATCGACCTGCTTCGTGGCCAGCAGGGCCGGCGGGTCGGCGAAATTGTAGAGGCCGACCTCCATGCCCGACGTGGCGGCGAGCCCGGTGCTGCTGCGGACGAAGGTCGACAGGAACGGATTCGGGATCCCCGTGGCGCCGGCGAAGCGGTGCGGTCCGACCTGGCGGGAAAGCGAAGTCGAGACCGGGGGTCGGCCGGCGACTGGGCGACGGTCCACGCCGGCGAGGCCAGACTGACGGCGACTGTCGCCAGGATTCCGTAGCGCGCCAGGACCTTCATGAGCGGGCTCCTTGTCGGTGGTCTCTCCGGCGTCCGACCGTGCGGCGCCGCGTGGCCCACTATACCGAGACATCGTCCGGCGGGAATAGCGGATTTCTCATGGACGCTCCCGTGGCGCCGCCGGGCTCGCTCGACCGGGTCGTCCTCCGTCCACCCGTGTTGGCGCCCGCCGGCCCGGCGCGCAGCGGAAGTGTCAATTTCCCAGGATATTAACCGTCTGGCACAAGATGTGCTTGACGGTCGCTCCGCGTTGGAACATCGTCGCCGCAGGGGCCTGACGAGGGGACGCGGGAGTGACGCCTGGAGGCTCGAGCCGGATCCCGCGCTGGCGTCGGTGGCGGCGGCGCGGCTACTGGCTGCTGACCCGCGCGGTCGTGGCCGGCGCGGGCGTCGTGCCGGCCTCCCTCGGACGCGCCGGTTGCCGGGCCCTGGCGCGGATGGCCCTGGTGGTGCGGCCGCGAGAGCGGCGCCGGGCCCAGCAGAACCTCGGGCTGGCTCTGCCCGACCTGTCGCCACGGGAACGGCGACGCCTGCTGGGGGCGAGCGCCGCGGCGATGGGCGAGATCCTGCACGCGACGCTGACTGCCGACCGCATCGCGGCCGGCGGCTTCCGTGAGGTGCGGGAGGAGATCGGTCCGCAGGGTGAGGGCGTGGTCGCCGCCTGTCGGCGACTGCTGGCGCCCGGACACGGGGCGCTGCTGCTGACCGGCCATGTGGGTTGCTGGGAGTTGCTCGGCGCCTGGCTGGCGTCGCACCTCGGACCGGTCGGGGTGGTCACGGGGACCGTGCACAACCCGGCCGTGGACCACCTGCTGCAGGCGCGGCGACGGGCCCTCGGCATGACGCCGCTGCCGCGAGAGGCCGGAATCCGGCCGGTGGTGCGCGAGTTGGCGGCAGGGCACATGGTCGGCGTGCTCCTGGATCAGCGGACGCGGGCCGCGAGCGTCGAGGTGCCGTTCTTCGGCCGGCCGGCGCCGACGCCGGTCGCGCTGGCCAAGCTGGCGCTGTGGTTGCGCGTCCCGGTGCTGCCGGCGGCGATGGTCCGCGAAGACGGGGTCTGGGTGGCGCGCAGCCTGGCGCCCCTGATGCCGCCGCGGGATGCCGACCCGCGGCGCGAGACGGATGTCGCGGCCTTCACGGCGCGTTGCAACGAGGCTCTGGAGATCCTGGTGCGGCGGAACCCGGACCAGTGGGTCTGGTTCCACGACAGATGGGACGTCGACGCTTGAACACGCTGCTCGTCATCGCTGTCCTGCTGGCGCTCGCCCTGTCGGGTTGCGCCGAGTCCGAGCCGGGCACAGCCTCGGAGCGGCCGGACTCGACGGGTCCGGTGCCGGAGCAGACCTTCTACGACTACCGCGCGATCGAGACCAACGGCGGCGTGCGCGAGTACGTCCTCGACAGCGACCGCATGCAGAAGTTTCCGAACCGCGAGGAACTGCACCTGGTGCGGGTGAAGATGGATTTCTACCAGGAGGGCGAGTACTTCTCGACCCTCACCTCGGACAGCGGCCGCGCCAATCCGGCCACCAAGGACGTCTTCGTGTGGGGCCATGTCGTGGTGGTGACCGTCGATCGCCGGCGCCTGACCACCGAGGAGCTCTATTACGACAGCGCCAGCGGCCTCATTCGCAACGACGTCTTCAACACCCTGGACCGGGGCGAGGACGTGGTCACCGGCATCGGTCTGGAGGCCACGCCCGACTTGGAGTACATTGAGTTGAAGCAGCAAGTCGAGGCCACGGTCGGCGACGAGACCACGCAGGGACTGGAATGAACGAGGCGAACGGCCACCTGCTGCGGGCGGAAGGCCTGCGCAAGGTCTACCGCAAGCGCGCCGTCGTCGACGGCGTCGACCTCGAGTTGCGCCAGGGCGAGGTCGTGGGCCTGCTGGGGCCCAACGGCGCCGGCAAGACGACGTCGTTCTACATCATCGTCGGCTTCATCCGGCCCGACGCCGGCCACGTGGCGCTCGACGACCGCGAGATCTCCGGCCTGCCGATGTACAAGCGGGCCCGCCTCGGCATCGCGTACCTGCCGCAGGAGTCCAGCATCTTCCGCAAGCTCACCGTCGAGGAGAACGTGCTGGCGATCCTCGAGACGCTGCGGATCCCGGGCGCCGAGAAGCGGCGCCGCCTCGACGAACTGCTCGAGCTGATGGGCGTGACGCACATCCGCAAGAGCCGCGGCTACCAGCTCTCCGGCGGGGAGCGGCGCCGCGTGGAGATCGCGCGCGCCCTGGTGACGCGGCCGAAGTTCATCCTGCTCGACGAGCCGTTCGCCGGCATCGATCCGATCGCGGTCGCCGATCTGCAGCGCGCGGTCAGCCAGTTGAAGTCGCAAGGGCTGGGCATCCTGATCACGGACCACAACGTGCGCGAGACGTTGAGCATCACGGACCGCGCCTACATCCTCTTCGAGGGGCGCATCGAGCTGGCCGGATCCGCCGCGGAGATCGTGGCGAGCGACAAGGCCAAGGCGATCTACCTGGGCGAGTCGTTCCGGCTCTAGGAAGGCAGCGTATGGACATCAAAATGGGCCTGCACCAGGGCCTGCACATGCGGCAGCAGATCGTCATGACCCAGCGCCTGCAGCAGGCGCTCAAGCTGCTGCAGGTGCCGACCCTGGAGCTCGAAGCCATCCTGCGCGCCGAGTTGCAGGAGAATCCGCTGCTCGAGGAGGTCGAGCCCGGCGAGGAGACCGACGAGATCGAGGACGACGCCGCGAAGGAGGAGGAAGGGGACGACCCCGGCACCGCCGACACCACCGTCGAGATGACCGGCGAGGAGGTGGACTGGGACGAGTACTTCAAGGACGGCTTCCGCAACACGCAGCCGGAGCTGGAGTACGAGGACGAGGACCAGCTCGAGCGCCCCGCCGCCTACGTGCCCACGGGCCAGGACCACCTCGTGGAGCAGTTCCGCCTCGCGGTCGACGACCCCCTTGACCGCCGCATCGGCGAGTACATCATCGGCTGCCTGAACGGCGACGGCTTCCTGGTGGCGCCCCTGGCCGAGATCGCGGCCTATTGCGAGGTGTCCGAGGAACGCGTGGAGCAGGTGCTGAAGCTGGTCCAGGACCTCGACCCGCCGGGCGTCGGCGCGCGCAACCTGCCGGAGTGCCTGCTCCTGCAACTCGCCGCGCGCGGCCAGGGCGACTCGCTCGCCGCGGCGATCGTGCGCGACCACTTCGACGACCTCAAGAATCGCAAGTTCGCCGACATCGCCCGCGCCCTACACATCACGCCGCAGGAGGTGCAGGATCTGGCGGCCCGCATCGGCGAGCTCGACCCCCGGCCGGGCCTCTCGACCGGCGGCGAGGGCGCGCGGCCGATCGTGCCCGACCTGGTGGTGGAGAAGGTGGACGAGGAAGGCGACGACTACGTCGTGTACCTCAACGACGGCAACCTGCCCCGCCTGCGCGTCAGCAAAGCGTACGAGGAGACGGTGCGCACCAGCAGCCGTCAGGACGACGCCGCGGCCTTCATCGACGACAAGAAGCGCTACGCCGAGTGGATCATCAAGACCATCGAGCAGCGGCGACGGACCATGATCAAGGTCATGGAGGCCATCGTCCGCGAGCAGAAGGAGTTCTTCGAGCGCGGGGCGATCGCGCTGCGGCCCCTCACGCTCCAGCAGGTGGCGAGCGCCATCGACATGCACGAGTCGACCGTCTCGCGCGTCACGCGCCAGAAGTACGTGCAGACGCCGCGGGGCGTCTTCCCCTTGAAGTACTTCTTCAGCGCCGGCCTCGACACGGACGAGGGCAATGAAGTCGCCGCGAAGGCGGTCAAGTCGATGATCAAGGACATCGTCGCCGCGGAGAACGCCAAGCGACCGCTGTCGGACAAGAAGATCGTGGACATCCTGGGCGAGCGCGGCCTCAAGATCGCGCGCCGCACCGTTGCCAAGTATCGCGAGCAGATGGGCATCCTCAACGCGCGCATGCGCAAGCAGTTCTGAACCCCTCAGGAGGGCAGCATGAACCTCGACATCAAGACCCGCCATTTCCAGCTCGATGACGAGGCCCGCGAGAAGATCGTGGCGCAGTTCGAGAAGCTCGACCGCTTCAGCCCCCGGCCGCTGCAGGACTGCAAGCTGGTGCTGACGTTCGAGAAGAACCTCTTCGAGTGCGACGCGGTGGCCTTCGTCAGCCACCACGAGTTCCGCGCCAAGCACGAGGGCGCCGAGCCCGAGCTCGCCGCCACCGGCGCCGCCGAGATCCTCCAGAAGCAGCTCGAGAAGTTCAAGGGCAAGCTCTCGGCCCGCCAGCGGGCGGACGCGGGCGGCCTCGGGCGCGCGCTGACCGAGACCGGCGCCGCGGGCGTGACCGGCGAGGGCGGCGCCGCCGGCTTCGACCTCAACAGCCTGACGCCGGCGGCGGCCCAGGATCTGCTGACCGGCACCGACGAGCCGTTCCTCGTCTTCCGCAACACGGAGACCTCGCGCATCGCCGTCGTCTACCGGCACGAAGACGGCCGCCTGCGGCTCATGGAAGCCCGCAACGACTAGCCGTCGGCCACGCTGCCCGTGCGCGGGCGGGGAGGATGCATGACCACCAGCACGACCTCCATCCAGCGCCTGTTCGCCGAGCTGCGGGGGACGCTGGGACTGGAGGCCCTGAGCCCGCTGCCGGACGCGCCGGTGCCGATCCTCGCGCAGGACGTGCACCGGCCGGGCATGGCGGTGATGGGCTTCACCGAGAACTTCCTGCCCGACCGCATCCAGATCATGGGCGAGTCGGAGATGGCCTTCCTCGCCTCCCTGGATCCGTCGGCCCAGGTGCAGGCGTTCCTGAACGTGCTGTCGTTGAATCCGCCGGCGGTGATCGTGACCCGCAGCCTGCCGGTGCCGGAGGCGCTGCTCGAGCTCGCGCGCGAGCGCAACTTCCCGTTGCTGCGATCGCGGCGGTCGGCCGTGTCGGTCGCCAACGAGGTGGGCCGCTATCTCGAGCGCGCCTTCGCGCCCGGTTGCGAGGTCCACGGGACCCTGGTCGACGTCTACGGCGTCGGCCTGCTCTTCACCGGCCGCAGCGGGATCGGCAAGAGCGAGTGCGCGCTCGACCTGGTGGAGCGCGGACACCGGCTGGTGGCGGACGACATCGTCGACGTGATCCGCACCAGCGACAACATCCTCATCGGCCGCTACCGCCCGCTGCTGCAGCACAACATCGAGATCCGCGGCGTCGGGGTGATCGACGTGCAGGCGCTCTTCGGCATCCACGCGATCCGCATGCAGAAGCGCATCGAGGTGGAGGTGCAGCTCCAGGAATGGGACGACACCGTCGACTACGACCGTATCGGGATGGAACGCCACACCATCAAGATCCTCGACGTCGAGATCCCGCAGGTCATCCTGCCGTTGAATCCGGGCAAGAACATCACCGTCGTCTCCGAGGTCATCGCGCTCGATTTCATGCTGAAGGTCTACGGCTACGACGCGGCCCGCAACCTCAATGAGCGGATCGTCAGGTCCATGCGGAACAGCCGCAAGCTGCGCCGCTATCTCGAACAGGATCAGGAATGAGGGGAGGGGCTCAGATGGTCCGCTGCCTGGTGCTCACCCACGGCCAGGTCGGCCCGGCGCTGGTGAAGGTGGTCGAACTCATTCTCGGTCCGGTCGAGGGGCTGGCGGCCGAGAGCAACGAGGGCCGGTCGGCGAAAGAAATGACGGACGTGGTGCGCGCGTGGCTAGCGGCCGATCCCGCGTCCGGGGCGCTGATCCTCATCGACGACTACGGCGGCAGCTGCGCCAATGCCGCGCAGCTAGCCGCGCGCACCGATCTGCCGGCGGTGATCCTCAGTGGCGTCAACCTCGCCATGCTCCTGGGCTTCGCCACCTGGCGGGAGGACCTGGCGCTCGAAGAACTTGCGCAGCGCCTCGTCGCCAAGGGGCGCGAGGCCATCGCGCGCGTGGGCGGAGCCAAATGACCAGCGTGATCCTGGCCCGCATCGACGATCGGTTCATCCACGGCCAGGTGACGGTGGGCTGGGGGCAGGCCCTGCGCCCGGATCACATCGTGCTGGCGAACGACGCCATCGCCGCCGACCCCTGGCAGGGCCGGGTCTACGCGACCGGCGTGCCGCCCCCGATCGGAGTCTCGGTGCTGGACCTGGCCCGGTCGGCCACGGAACTGTGCGAGCCCGACGGTCCCCTGGCGGTCGCGCGGCGCGTGATCCTGCTCACGGGCAACCCGGCCGACATGTTCGAGCTGGCGCTGGCCGGCGTGCCGATCCCCCGGGTGAACGTGGGGGGCATGCACTACGCCCCCGGCAAGCAGCAGATGCTGCCCTCGGTCTTCGTCGACCGGCAGGACGTCGCGGCGCTGCGGGCCTTCGTCCGCGCCGGCGCGGCGGTGAGCGTGCAGGCGCTGCCGGGAGCGCGCGAGGTGCCGATCGACGAGCGTCTGCTCGCCCTGGCGGAGGAGCGCCTGTGAACCCGTTCGCGGTGGCCGAGCCGCAAGTCTGGGGATTGGTCGCGGCGCTGGGCGCCGTCCTGGCCCTGGACGACACGGCGTTCGCGCAGACCTGGCTGAGCCTGCCGGTGGCCGCCGGCCTGCTGACCGGACTCGTGCTCGGCGATCCGCTGGCCGGCCTCGCGGTGGGGGTGCTCTGCCAGTGCGTCATGCTGGGCAACCTTCCGGTTGGCGTCAGCGTCGCTCTGGATCCGGTGACGGCCGTCGTCGGCGTCACCGCCGGCGCCATCGTCGCCGGCTTCACGCCGGCAGGGTTGCTCGCGCCGGGCGAGGCCGCGCGCTGGGGCTGGCTGCTACTGGCTTGCTGTCTCGCCAGCCTGGCCGGACACGCCGTGATCGCCGGCGAACGGCGATTGCACCTGGCCTGGATGCAGGAAGGGGCACGGACCCTGCGCGACGGCAAGGTCGCGCGGGTCGAGCGGCTCCACGTCCGCTGTCTGCTGGTGACGGCCGTGCGCGGCGCGCTCCTGGCGACCATCTGGGCCGCGGCCACGCTGGTGCTCTGGCTGCCGTTGTTCGCCGGGTTGCCGGCGGCAGCCGTGACCGCGCTCGCGCTGCTGCCGGTGGCCGCGCCGGGGTTCGCGGTCGGCACCATCATCGAGCGATTCGGCTACCGCGCCGCGACGCCGGCGGTGGCCCTGTGGGGCGTGGCGACGTTCCTGGCCACGCGATACCTGCGGTAAGGAGTTGTCTTGGCGCCTCGGATGATTCCCGCGAGCCTGCCGCCAGGGTTGTTCGCCCGCGTCTATCTGCGGTCGTTGGCCCTGCAGGCCTCGTGGAACGACGAGCGCATGCAGAATCTCGGCCTGCTCGCGGCCCTGGCCCCGTGGTTGCGTCGCCAGCGCCTGGAAGTGACGCCGCGGCGCCGCTTCTGCCAGCGCCACATCGGCGTCTTCAACACCAATCCGTACCTGGCCAACCTGGTCATCGGCGGCGTCTTGCGGCTGGAGGCGGAGGATTCACGCGAAGGGCGCGCGCCGTCCGCGACCAGCGTCGTCGCCTACCGGGACACGTTGGCGCGGGTCTGCGGATCCCTCGGCGACCAGCTATTCTGGCTGGGTCTGCGACCGGGCCTCGCGATGGGCGCGGTCCTGCTCGGACTTCTCGGCTGGTGGCAGGTGCTGCTGGCCTTCGTGTCGGCGTTCGCCGTCGGGCAACTCGTGGCGCGCGGCCGGTGGCTGGCCGCGGGATACGCGCTGGGGCTCGACATCGTGGAGTTGCTGAGCCGGCCGGTCTGGTACCGCGCCATCCGCTGGACCAAGCGCGCGGCCCTGGCCTTGACCGGCGTGCTCGCCGGGGTTTATATCGCCGGCATTCTGGATCTGCACGAACCGGGTTCCGCCGCGTGGCGCCCGGCCGCCGCCGTCGTCGGGGTCGCGTTGCCGCTGCTCCTGCGGCAGCGCCTGCCGGGCGAAGCGCAAGCCCTCGTGGGCCTGCTCCTGTTCTGGGGGGCGGCCTGGTTGGTCGCCTAGACTGTCGTGTCAGTGTCCTGGTTCCCGTCCGTCGGGGCATCCGGAAGGATCACGTTGAAGACGTCCACCGCCATCGTGTCCGATCCCGTGGGCTTCCACCTGCGCGCAGCCGGACGGATCGTCAAGCTGACCAAGCTCTTTGCCTGCGAGGTCACCATTCGCTACAATGGGCGCTCCGCCAATGCCAAGAGCATCATGGGGCTGGCCAGCCTCGCGGCGGAGTACGGGGCCGAGGTGGAGATCGAGTGCGACGGAGCCGACGAGGAGATCTCCCTCGCGCGCGTCGTGCAACTCATCGCGGTGGAACTGGGGCAACCCGAAGGCGGCGCGTGAGCGATGCAGGAGTTCGCGGGCATCCCGGCGGCACCAGGTTACGCGGTCGGGCCGGTGCATGTCATCCGGCGCCGCGTGGTCAACGTGCCGCGCCGGAGCATCAAGACGTCGGAGGTGTCCGCAGAGCGCGCTCGCTTCGAGGGGGCCATCGCGCGCACCCGCGAGGAACTGAAGGATCTCATCGACAAGCTCGCGCGTGAGCTCGGTCCGCACGAGGCCGAGATCCTCTCCAGCCAGCTCCTGATGCTCGAGGACGAACTGGTCTGGGACGCCACGCTCGCCCATATCCGCACCGGACTGGTCAATGCCGAGGCCGCGTTCGCGCGGGCCGTCGGGGACATCGTGCTGCAGTTCGATGGGGTCAAGGAGGAGGCGCTGCGCGAGCGCCTCAACGACGTGCACGACCTCGAGAGCCGCGTTCTGCGCGTGCTGGCCGGGGCCGAGCCGGTGGCGGACTTCACGCCCGCCGTGCCGAGCGTGCTCGCCGCCCGGACGCTCACCCCGAGCGAGACGGCTGGCCTCGATCGCGCCATGGTCCTGGGCTTCGTGATGGACGAGGGAGGCGCCACCAGTCACGTGGCGATCCTCGCCCGTTCGCTCGGCGTGCCTGCCGTCGTCGGCCTCGGCGGTGCGGCGCTGCAGCTGCCGCGGGGCCGCCAGATCGCGATCGACGGCAACGTCGGCCGCGTGATCCTCGATCCCGACGCGGAGACCTGCGACCGCTTCAGCACGCTGACGCAGCAGCTGATCACCGTCAGCCGCAAGCTCGATTACCTCAAGGACCTGACTGCGGTCACACCCGACGGCCACCACGTCGGCATGTACGTCAACATCGAGTTGCCGGTCGAACTCGACGAGGCGCTGCAGCGCGGCGCCGAAGGGGTGGGTCTGCTGCGGACGGAGTACCTCTACTTCCAGCACCGGGACATCCCCAGCGAAGAAGAGCAGGTCAAGACCTATACGCGCGTGTTGCAACGCATGGGCGACCGGCTGGTCGTCTTCCGGACCCTGGACGTCGGCGGCGACAAGGTCAGCGAGTACCTCGGCGCCAAGCGCGAGTACAACCCGTTCCTGGGCTGGCGCGGCATCCGTTTCTCGCTCTCTAATCCGGGTCTGTTCCGCACGCAGGTGCGGGCCATCTACCGCGCCGCTGCCGCCGGCCGCGCCGCGATCATGTTCCCCATGATCACCAGCGTGGACGAGCTGCGCCAGGCCAAGGCCATCTGCGCGCAGGCGCGCGAAGATCTCGAGCGCGCGGGCGAGCCCTTCGGCGCCGAGGTGCCGGTCGGCCTGATGATCGAGACGCCGTCGGCCGCGATGATCGCCGACCTGCTGGCGCGGGAGGCCGACTTCTTCAGCGTCGGCTCCAACGACCTGATCCAGTACACGCTGGCCATGGACCGGGGCAACAGTCGCGTGTCCTACCTGTACCGGCCGTTGCACCCCGCCATCCTGCGCAGCTTGCGCCAGGTCATCGACGCCGGCCATGCCGCGGGCATCCCGGTGGGCCTCTGCGGCGAGATGGGGTCCGAGACGCGCCTGACCGAGGTCCTGCTCGGGCTCGGCTTCGACGAGATCAGCATGCACAGCGCGGCGCTGCCGAAGATCAAGCAGGTGATCCGCTGGACGACGTTCGCGGAAGCGCGCGAGCTGGTGGACGACCTGCTGCAACTCGCCACGGCGGACGACGTCGACAGCCGCCTCGCCGCCTACGTCGAGGCCCGCAAGCAGGCCAGGGTCACGCAGAACGGCGACGGCGCATGACCGGCCAGGAGCGCATGGCCGCCTGGGTTGCGGCGTTGCCCGCCCAGCTGCGCGACGCGGCGGCCTTGCCCGGCGTCGCGGCGGTGGCGCCGCTGGCGGCCGCGCCGGCGCAGGTCGTGCTCTGTGGCATGGGCGGATCCGCCGCCGCCGGCAGCCTGCTGCCGCTGCTGTGGCCGGGCCGGGCCCTGCCCTGGAGCGTGCATCGGGACGCGGGCCTGCCGGTCTGGGCGGGGCCGCAGACCCTGGTGGTGGCGAGCAGCTACTCCGGAGAGACGGAGGAGACCCTGGCGGCCGTCGCCGAGGCCCGCCGGCGCGGGTGCGCGGTCGCCGCGCTGACCTCCGGCGGGCGACTCGCCGACCTCGCGCGCCGCGACGGGCTGCCGCTGGTGAGTTTGCCGGGCGGACAGCCGCCTCGCACCGCCCTGGGCTACAGCCTCGCCGCGCTGCTCCACCTGCTGCACCGCCTCGGGCTGGCCGCCGACCCGGCGCCGGGCCTCGCCGTGGCCGCCGCGCACCTCGAACGCGGCGAACCGGCGGTCTGGGACGGGCGCCCGGCGGGCATGGCGGCTGCGGAGCGCATCGCGTCGCGGCTGGCGGGGCGTTTCACGGTGATCTACACCGCGGGCGCCGAGGCGCACGCGGCCGGGCAACGCCTGAAAGGGCAGCTGAACGAGAACGCCAAGGCGCCGGCCGCGGTGGCCGAGTTCCCGGAACTGACGCACAATGACATCGTCGGCTGGGAACTGCCAGCCGCGCGGCGCGACGGCTTCGCGCTGGTCGTCCTGCGCGGAGCGGACGAGGACGACCGCGAGCGCCAGCGCACCGACGTCACCCTCGGCCTGCTCGCGGAGCAGTTCGCGTCGGTGACGCAGGTGCGCGGCCACGGTCCGGAGCCGCTGGCGCGGGTCATGGGCCTGATCCATTTCGCGGACCTGGTGAGCGTCGCCGTCGCCGCCCGGACCGGCGTCGATCCGGTCCCCATCACGCGCATCGACGCCCTCAAGCGGGCCCTGGCCCCGAAGTGACGAGGTGAGGACATGAAGGCCGTCATCCCGGCCGCCGGCATCGGCACGCGCCTGCGACCGCACACCCTGAACAAGCCGAAGGCCTTGCTGCCCGTGGCCGGCAAGCCCATCCTGGCGCACATCGTCGACGACCTTGCCGCCGCCGGGATCGACAGCTTCGTCATCATCGTCGGGTTCCACGGCGAGGCGGTCCGCGCCTGGTTCGCGGCCGAGCGTCCGCACCTGGACATCGTGTATATCGAGCAGGCGCAGCGGCTCGGCCTCGGCCACGCCATCTGGACGGCGCGGGAGGCTCTCGGCGACGAACCGTTCTTCTGCATCCTTGGCGACACCATCCTCAAGGCCGACTACGCCGCGCTGCTGGCGTGTCCCGACAACATGATCGCCGTGCGCGAGGTGGCGGATCCCCGGCGCTTCGGGGTGGTCATTCCGGACGGCGACCGCATCGCCGGCTTCGTCGAGAAGCCTGAGGTGCCCCCGAGCAACCTGGCCATCGTCGGCGCCTATCTCTTCCGCGACGCGGCGCGGCTCTGGGCCGGACTGGATCGCGTGGTGCGCGAAGACCGCCGCAACCGCGGCGAGTACCAGCTCACCGACGGCCTGCAGTTCATGCTCGAGGATGGGGCCGTATTCCGCACCATGACCGTGGCCGACTGGTACGACTGCGGAAAATCCGAGACCTGGCTCGAGACGAACCGCGTCCTGCTGGACCGTGAACGACCCGCCCTGCCCGCGGGGGTGACGGCCACCGCGCCGTGCGCGATCGCGGCGGACGTGGACATCGTGGGTTCCCGGCTCGGGCCGCACGTGACGGTGGGACCCGGCGCCCGCCTCGTGAACTGCGATCTGCGCGACTGCGTGATCGGCGCGCATTCCCTGTTGACCGACTGCCGTCTGCGGGCGAGCCTCGTCGGCGAGCACTGCGTGGTGCAGGGGCTCTCCGGCGAGGTCAACCTGGGCGATCACTGCGAGGTAAAGGAGAGCGAAGGAGAATGAGCGAACGCCATCTCTTCACCAGCGAGTCCGTGACCGAAGGCCACCCCGACAAGGTCGCCGATCAGATCTCCGACGCCGTCGTCGACGCCATCCTGGCCGACGACCCGCTGGGGCGCGTGGCTTGCGAGACGCTGGTGACCACGGGCATGGCCCTGGTGGCCGGCGAGATCTCGACGTCCACCTACGTCGACATTCCCCGCATCGTGCGACGCACCGTCAAGGCCATCGGCTACGACAACGGGGACTTCGGCTTCGACGCCAAGAACTGCGCGATCATGACCACCATCGACGAGCAATCGCCCGACATCTGGCAGGGCGTGGGCACCGGCGGCGCCGGCGACCAGGGCCTCATGTTCGGCTACGCATGCCGGGAGACCGAGGTCCTGATGCCGCTGCCGATCACCGTCGCCCACCGCATGGCGCACCGTCTCACCGAGGTGCGCAAGCAGCGCCTGCTGCCCTGGGTCCGTCCCGACGGCAAGACCCAGGTCACCGTGGAGTACGAAGACGGCAAGCCGGTGGCGATCGACACCGTGGTGGTCTCCACCCAGCACGACCCGGACATCGCCCATGCCGACATCTGCGAGGCCATGCGGGAGCACGTCATCCGCCCGACGCTGGCGTACTTCGGCGTGCCGTCGACGAAGCTCAAGACCCACATCAATCCGACGGGCAAGTTCGTCATCGGCGGTCCGCAGGGCGACACCGGCCTCACCGGACGCAAGATCATCGTCGACACCTACGGCGGCTACGCGCCGCACGGCGGCGGCGCCTTCAGCGGCAAGGACCCCACCAAGGTCGATCGTTCGGCGTGTTACGCGGCGCGCTGGGTCGCCAAGAACCTGGTGGCGGCCGGCCTCGCCGACCGTTGCCTGGTGCAGCTGGCCTACGCGATCGGCGTCGCGGAGCCCGTCTCGATCATGATCGAGACCTCGGGCACCGGCAAGGCGCCGGACGCTCGGCTCACCGAAGCGGTCCGCAAGACCGTCGATCTCACCCCGCGCGGGATCATCGAGCGGCTGAACCTGCGCCGGCCGGTCTTCCTGGCCACCGCGGCGTACGGCCACTTCGGTCGCGACGAGGAGGGATTCTCCTGGGAGAACCTCGACCTCGTCGACGTGCTGCAGAAGGCGGTGGGGTAGGGGTCCTACCGCCAGCAACGAGAAAGCCCGCGAGGTCGTCCCCGCGGGCTTTCGTCTGCGTGCCGGCGCGAGGTCAGATCATCCGCACGATCCACCACTTCTTGGTGCGCTTCACCTTGCCGAACCACAACGCCAGCGGGAACATCACGACGAGCAGGCCGAGCCAGGTCAGCAGGCTCTCGGTCACTTCGCCGCTGCGGTAGGGCAGCCACTCCAGGCGGCGGAAGACGATCGCCAGGACCGGGATGTGGACGCAGTAGAAGAACAGGGGCACGCGGCCGACGACGGCCAGCGGGCGCAGGACGGGCAGGCGGTGGTCGATCCAGGCGAAGAGGCCGACCAGGAAGATCACGGCGCCGGAGAACCAGAACTGGTGCGTCATCTCCGGCGGGTACTTCTGCACCATGAAGAAGCTGTAGGTGAAGAAGCCGTTGTGCGGGAAGATGTTGGCGTAACTGGCGCCCCAGTCGCGCAGGCCGACGGCGACCACCACCAGGAGCGCGCCGATGAGCATCGACTTGTAGGCCCGCTCGTCGGGCTTGCGCGGGTTGGTCCAGACCGTGAACCAGAAGTGCGCCATCACCGAGCCGACGCAGGCCAGCGAGAACCAGGGAATCACGGGGTAGAGGTTGAACTCGCCGCTGGCGATGAAGAGCTGCATCGGATAGTGGACCCAGGACGACTCGTCGAACGGGATCATCAGCAGCGCCGGGTGGATCAAAAAACCGACGGCGGCCACCGCCAGCCGCTTCCACCACTTCCACTGCACCATCCAGACCAGGATCATCATCGAGATGCCGATGGTGGCGATGATGCCGAGGTGGTCCAGGCGCAGCCGCTGGAAGCCGCCCCAGGCGGCGTTCACCCAGATCCACTGCACCGCGACCAGGAACAGACCGCGCTGGATGAAGTCCCAGCGGGCCTGGCCGACCGTCTCACCCTTCTTGACCCTCAGCTTGAAGGTCCAGTAGACCATGGCGCCGTTCATCATCAGGAAGCCGGGGGCGCAGAGGTAGCCCATGTAGCGGATGAGGAACTGCGGCAGGTTGGGATAGAGGGGGTCGATGTAGTCGAAGCTCAGCCAGGCGGAGTTCATGTACTCCTGCGCGTGGCCGAGGGCCATCATGATGCCGATGAGGCCGCGGAACTCGTCGATGAACGTGAAGCGCAGCTTCTTGACCGCCGGTTCCACCGTCGTGGCGAGTGTCGGCTCGCCGCTGGCAAGGACCGGGGATGTCTTCTTCGTGGCCATGGTGCTCCTGGCGATCAGTCGAGTTCGATGGTGCGCACGACGCGCAGGCCGACGGTGTTGTCGCGGCTGTCGGGATAGAACTTCCCGCGCGCGGCGCTCCGGCAATCCTGGCTCGCATAGTACCAGCTGCCACCGCGGCAGACGCGCTGGACGCCGCTCGCCGGGCCGGTCGGGTCGAGCGCGACCTCCGCGCCCAGGTCGCCGTACCAGTCCCAGCACCACTCGCGCACGTTGCCGTGCAGGTCCCGCAGGCCGGCCGCGTTGGCGGCCTTGCCGCCGACGTCATGGGTGCCCGCGCCGGCGTTGGCGCAGTACCAGCCCGCGTCCATGAGCACCGGGTCCACGTTGCAGAACAGGGCGGTGATGTTGCCGCCGGCGAAGGCGGTGGTGCTGCCGGAGCGGCAGAGGAACTCCCACTCCGCCTCGGTGGGCAGCCGCCAGCCGTCCGCCTCGTGGTTCCAGGTGACCTGCTCGCCGACGATGGTGTAGCAGGGCGTCAGGCCGTCCGCCAGCGAGCGGGCATTGCTGTACTGGCAGGCCTCGAGCCAGGTCACGCTGTCCACCGGGCGGTTGGCGCCGGCGAACGCCGACGGGTTGCTGCCCGCGGGCATCACGGCGTCCCACTGCGCCTGCGTGACCTCCGTCGTGGCGGCCTCGACCGGGCGGCTCAGCACCACGAAATGCGCGACCTCGTCGGCCGCGCGGCCGAGTTCGCCGTCGGGGCTGCCCATGCTGAAATAGGCGCCGGCGGTCGGACCCGCCAGAACCGCGGTCTCCGCGACGGGTACGTCGGGCGCCGTGAAGCGGAACTGGAACTGGTGCTCGCCGGGCGTCAGGTCGGTCTCGTAGCGGTAGACGCCGCTGTCGCCGATGCCCAGGGGCGCCACGTTGGTCATCGCGTGCGCGACGCCGTCGATGAGCACGTCGTGCGTGGTCAGCGTGTTGCGGAAGTAGCAGGTGACCTCGTAGGTGAAGGTCGCGTCGATGGCGGCGACCTCGGGGGTCACGCGGGGCTCGCGCAGGGAGATGCCCGCCAGGGTGGTGGCGCTCGCCGGGTTGGACAGCCCGCCGAGACGACCGTTCTCGTCGCTCATCCGCACGGCAAAGTGGTACGTGGTGAGTTCGCCCAGGCCGGAGACGTCGCAACTCATGTCGACGCCGGGCGCCGACGGCGACGGCGGGTCGGCGACCGCGGTCGCCGCGTTCCACGTCGCCTCGTCGGTGATTGCTGTGGTCGCGTAGCGGACCTCGACGCCCGTGGCCTCGCCCCAGACGCGGTCGTCGCCGGTCGCGACCCAATCCAGGGTCACGCTGAAGGCGCTCTGCGCCGCCGCGGCGAGCGAGGTGACCGCGGCCGGCGGGGTCTCGTCGCGGAAGGGGGCGCGGCCGGACATCACCAGCAGGCCGTCGTCCTGGTCGGCGACCAGGCAGGTGCCGTCGTCGCCGAAGCAGACGCCGAGCGCGTAGCTGGTGGCGTTCGAGCCGAGGTAGTACGGCGCCTCGGGGTTGGACATGTCGAAGAAGTGCACGCCGCCCTCGTTGGCCGCGATCGCCAGCAGGCCGTCACGATAGGCGAGGTCCTCGCTGTAGCCCGAGAGATCGTAGTTCAGCACGAAGGTCGGGGCGGCGCCGCCGTTGACGCGCAGCACGGAGAGTCCCATGAGCCCGTCGGCGATGAAGGCGTAGTCGCCGGACAGGATGATATCGCGCGCGGACCCGGGCGTGTCGGTCCAGGCGGTGATGTTGATGGCCGTCTCGTTGAGCACGTGCAGGTCCATCACCACCAGGCCCATGTGGTTGTCGGCGACGTAGCCCCAGCCGTCGCGGACGACGATACCGTAGGCCTCGCCGAGCGTGGGATGATCGCCGGCGTAGGTGACCGTGCCGGGGGCCTCGTCCGGCTGGGCGTTGGCCCAGACCAGGCCGTGCCAGCCGTCGGGGATGAAGAGCGTGTAGGGATCCTGCAGGTCGGCCGGCTCGCTGGCGAAGATGTTGGTCGCGAAGTAGGTCTCGGTCTTGCCGCCGCTCCAGATGGGTGCCGCGGGGTTGGTGACGTCGACGAAGAGCACGCCCTCGGTCTCGTCCGAGAGGTAGGCGATGTCGTGCAGTTCGTGATTGAAGAACGTCCGCACCACCTCGATGTCGGCCGCCTGCTTCGCCGTGTTGAGCATGGCTACCAGCCGCGGCGCGCTGCGGTTGCTGATGTCGACGGTGACCAGGCCGGCCTCGCCGGCCGCGAGATAGGCCCAGTCGCCGTGCATCTCTACCGATTCGCCCGTGCTCGGCAGCGGGAGCCGGCCGACCACCGCGTAGGGCGAGCCGGGCGGGTCGTAGAGGTCTTGCTGGCCGCAACCAGCGGCGAAGGCGAGGGTCGCCAGGGCGAGGATGAGGCTCATACGCGAGATCGCCGACATGTCCGCTCCTTGGTCCGAACCAAACTCCGGGTCAGAACCGGTAATCGAGTCCCAACGAATACCTGTGCTGGTCGTAATCCTTGTCGAGGGTGATGTCGCCGTACCACGGCGACTCGACCTCGCGCCACGAGTACACGAAGCCGGCGTCGAGGGCGACGTTGCGGCTCAACTGCTTGTTCAGGGTCACGAACGCCTTCGACCACTTGTCCCGCCGGCCCACCTGGTACGGCGCGTCGAAGAGGCTCTTCTCAGTGGTGTAGTAGTAGTCCATGAAGAGGTAGGCCAGGCTGACGCCGTCCACGACCGGGGCGAGCTGCGGCGTGGCGAGGCCCAGGCCGAGGCGATAGAGATCGCGGTTGTAGCTCGGGTCGCCGTCGTCGCTGTCCTCGCGCGTCTCGATCGAGGTGTCGCGACCCCGGCCGTCGGCCATCTCGTAGCCGTAGTCGAGGTCGACGGTCAGCCAGCGGGTGGGCCGGATGTTGACGTTGCCGCGCAACTCCCAGGCCTCGACGTCGTTCTCGATGAACTCCTGATTGTAGTAGCGGCGGTTGGTCTCGACGGTGAAGCGCGCGGAGTACTTCCGATTGAACTGGTGCCGCAGGCTCAGGTTCACGACGTTGCGCGTGAACCGGAAGTCCTTCTGGGTGTAAGGCTCGTCGGTGAACGGTGCGCTATCGCCGAGCTGGCGGATGTACTGCTCCGGCGCCTTCTGGGCGAAGAATTCCAGCGACGTGCGCTTGCCGAAGTACTGGCGGATCAGCAGATCGAAATCGGTGTTGGTCTTGATCGGATTCCACATGTAGCGCCAGTGCTTGATGCGGACGCGGAAGCGCGATTCGCCGAGGCTCAGGAACGTGCGGCGGGCCTCGAGGTCGAGGCTGGGCACGATCAGCAGATCGTCGTACGACCGGATGCGGTAGGCCGTGGGGTCGGTGCCGGCGAGGAAGACGTCGATGGCCTCCTCGCTCTGCGTGAGGACGTTGTCGTCGTAGATGAACTGGATGCCGGCCGTGTTCACGAAGTTCCAGGCCTTGGCCTTCTTCGCCGGCGCGGCGGCGACGGCGCTGCCGCCCCCCTGAGGCGGGCCTTCGTACGAGAAGAGCGCGAAGACATCCTCGGCGCCGGGGGACGGGGCGTCGACCTCGCCGCGCAGGATCAGCGTCCAGGCTCCCTCGGGCACGGCGAGCTCGAAGCGCGCGCCGCCGCTGGGCGTCAGGGGGCGGGCGTCGTCGAAGGTGGTCGCCGGCGAGGGCGTGAAGGTCAGCGGGAGCTCGACCTCGCCCTGGGGCAGGCCCTCGACGCGCAGCCGGCCGGTCCGCGCGACGTTCTCGCCGGGGGTGTAGGTGCAGCGGGCGAAGCCGGAGAGCGTGCCCGGTCCGATGAGATCGATCATCACCGGCAGGCCGGTGACCTGCAGGTAGGTCTTGCCGCCGATGCCGGCCTCGCGAGTCAGGCCCATCGGCAGGGGGGCGTAGGCGGCCGCGGCCGCCGCGCCCCAGAGGCAGGTCGCGGCGGCGAGCAGAGCGGCGACGATCCCGAAGCGGTGGCGATTCTCGATCATGCCCTTGGTCCTCATGTCCCTGGTTCTCATGGCGCGAGGTCGGCGCGCGGGATCCGGATCTGCACCGCCACGCCGCAGCTCTCGGGCCGCAGGCAGCGGATCTCGTAGACGTGGCGGCCTTTCGGCACGGCGATGCGGAACTCGTTGTCGTTGCCCGGCAGCACCTCGGGCGAGTAGGCGTAGACCACGGTCGAGAGCTTGCGGCTGTCGAAATGGAAGGTGCGCCAGACGACGCCGTCGCAGGCGATCTCCAGGGCGTAGGTCTGGCTGCCGCTCATGGTGTGGTCATGATCGAGGCGGGCGTGCACGGTGAGGTCGGTCGACCCGTTGACCGTGAAGATGACCGGCTTGGTCGAGGTCAGCAGATAGTAGGTCGAGTGCTGGCCGCTGGAGAACTGCAATTCGCGCACCCCGGCGTAGCTGTCCGGCGTGAAGGGCACCGTGTGGACGCGCGTGGGCCGACCCTGACGGTAGATCCGCGCGGCGATCCGGCCGCGGCCGTCGGTGACGGCGCGGACCCGGATCTCGTGGCGGCCGGCGTCGAGCTCGATCACGTCGTTGCGCTGCGTGCCCACGCGCCCGGTTGCGCCGCAGGGGGCGACGGTGTCCTTGGGCAGCGCAGTGTGCTCCTTGCGCAGGACCTCGCGGCCGTCCACCTCGATGATGACGGTGTAGGCCACGCGGCGGGAGTCGTCGCCGTCGTACACGTAGCGCGAGGCGACCTTGATCTGGCGGGGACCGACCACCGAGCAGGCCGCGGGCGCGGTCGCGCCGAGCACCAAGTAAGGGTACTCGGTGCCGCCGACGTCGAGGCAGATGCTCTGCGCGGCCGTCACGTCCTTGATGCGGGCCCAGCTGGCGGCCCCGGCCGCCGCCGGCACGGCGGTCAACATGGCGATCAAGGCCAGAGCTTTCACGCGTCCGTCTCTCATGCTTCCTGCGGCCTTTCTGGGCGCGGCGGGCGGGGCCGGGTGAACCTGTCGAAGATCCCGCGGCGGATCTCCGGCGCCAGGATCAGGACGCACAGGCCGCAGTACACCACGAGCACCGCGGCGGCGAGCCCGAGCCGGTACGAGTTGCGCACGAAGATGTCGCCTTCGCCCGGCGCCGCCATCCACTCGGGCGCGATGGGCAGACCGTGCTCTCGCGCGAGGTCCTTGATCGACAGCAGTTGCACGATGGGCACGCCTTTCTCCGCGAAGAGGATCATGGTGCCCTTGCGAGGGAAGTTGTACAGCCCGAGGTCCTTGGTCAACCCGTTGGGCACCAGGACGCTGTTGTAGCTGCTGCCGAGGCTCGCCACGCCGCCGCCGACGTTGATGTAGAGCTTGTACTTCCGACCCGCGGCGGCCTTCTCGTAGGCGTTCATGCGGTCGTCGATGGCCTGCTCGAGATTGCGTGGGTCCAGCAAAGGCACGCCGTTGCGCTTGGCGGCCTGGCGGATGAGCCGCCGGCCCTCGGGACTCAGGCCGCGTCCGATGTCGCTGCCGCCGCCGTAGGTGGCCAGCACGCTGCGCGTGTGCATCACGCCCGCGTCGTAGAGGATGCGTTCCATGTCCAGCCAGGTGAAGTCCGGGCTGTTCGCGCCCCACATCGAGGCGCCGACGGAGGAGACCACCACCGGATGCGCCTTCAGCGTCTCGAGCGCCGCGAGCACCGCGATGTTCAGGCCCGGGAACGACCCCGACATGGCCACCGCCACCGGATCGCCCGGCTTCACGTTGGCCTCGCGGCAATAGGCGACCACCGCCGCAGCCCAGTTGGGATTGAGCGTGGTCAGCTTGGCCGCGTTGTCGCCGCGGGCGTTGGTGATCGGGCTGAACTCCGGGCCGACCAGGCCGGTGCCGGCGGGGTCGTTCGGCGTGTCGAGCACCGCGCCCTCGGGCAGCCTGGCCTCGCGCAGCGTGGCGAACGCCTCGGCGGCCTGGGTGGCCGCGGCGAGCTTGAGGTCGTAGTCCCGCTGCCGCACCGGCGAGCGCGTGGCCTCCAGCAACGCCTGGAACGCGAGCGCCAGGACCGCGAGGCCCACGAGCACCCACTTGCGACGACTATCTAAGCGCCAGCTCAATGAGCCTGCCTCCGTGTGCGACGACCAGGGCGACCCGCACGATGAATGCGGCGACGAACATGGTGCACAGGGTCTCGACGATCCCCTGGCGCAGCATCCAGTAAGCCATGAGGCCGGGGATGATGTAGCCGATCGACTGCAGCACGCGGGCGTCGACGCCCAGCGCCATGGCCTCGTTGAAGATCAGCAGGTACCGCGTGAGGTAGCCGAACAGGAAGCCCGCCAGCACGCAGAACACCATGGTGCGCCGGCCGTACAGCAGGATCACGCGGCCCAGCAACTTCACGGCGCCGAAGGTCACCAGCGCGGCGAGCACCGTCGCGGCGATGCGCAGCGGCTGGTTGAGATACAGGGCGATGTAGCCGGGCACCACCAGACCGCCGGCGGCGAGGCCGAGGATCTCGGTGAAGAACAGGCTCACCACGAGCCCCAGGCCGATCGCTTGGAAGAGCATCAAGCCCCCTCTTGAGGCAGGCGCGCGCGCAGGTGCGCCAGCAGATCGTTGCCGATGTGGGCGATGTTGCCGATGCCGACGACCATCGCCCGCGGCGGCGCGAAAGCCACCAATTTCTGCCACAGCTCGGCCGCCGGCCGGCCGGCCAGATCCTCGACGCGGTCCATGGGCAAGCCCTGCCGGCGCAGCATGTCGGCGAGGATCGCCGTGCCGCCGCCGATCAGCACGTAACGACCGGCGACCAGCTCGCGGCCGAACAGGGGGGCGAGGTCCTTGGCGCGCCGCATGCGGTCGTCCCGGTTGTTCATCAGGAGGATCACCTCGTCCGCGCGCGCGGCGAGGTCCAGCCGCTTCCAGATGTGGATGTAGCTGACGGGGTCGTTGGCCGCGAAGGCGTTGACGAAGGTGATGTCCTTGCCGTCCTCGTGATAGCGCCACTTGGTCAACGCGCCCACGTCGGGCACCACCTTGTACATGCCGCGCAGGGCATCCTCGCGCGAGACGCCGGCCGCCAGGCACGTCTCGAGGGCGAGGGAGACGTTGTCGGGGAACTCCACGTAGTCGAAGCGATCCATCTCCTGCTCGGTCACGCCGGTCGGGTCCGCGAGGGTGAACTTCGAGCCGAGCCGCGCCGCCCGCTGCGCGTAATAGCCGGCGAACGCCGTCTCCGACGTGAAGAGGTGCGCGTGGCGGGGGATGGTGTTGCCGAGGTTGGCGGCGACGTCGTCCAGGGTGGGGCCCATCACCTCGAGGTGATCGGGTCGCGCGTTGGTGATCACGCCGTGGGTGGCCTTGACGATGACGTGCTCGCAGGTGTGCTGCAGGTCGGGACGCACGGCCATGCACTCGATGACCAGGGCGTCGCAGCCCTCGCGCACGGCGTTGCGCACGATCGCCAGCTGCTCGCGGATGTTCGGGCCGCCGCGCCGCCGTACGGGCGTCTCGCTGCCGTCCACGTGGCTCACGCAGGCGGCGGAGCCGGTGGTCTTGGCGACCACCCGCAGGCCGCCGCCGCGCAAACCCGCGGCGATGAGGCGGCTGACGGAGGATTTGCCGCGGCTGCCGTTGACGTGCACCCGGATAGGGATGCGCCGCCGGTGGCGGGCATGCCGCCACGACTCCCACGCTCCGAGGGTCATCAGCAGCATCAGCAGCAACAAGATCAGCTTCATGACCGTCCCGGCAGACGGCGGCGCGCGCACGCGCACCGCCTTCCGCTCACGAGTCGCTACCGCACGACCAGGAGCTTGCGCGTCAAGGTGGTGCCCGCGGTCTGCAGGCGATACACGTACACCCCGTCGGGCAGGACGTGCCCGGCGTCGTCGCGGCCGTCCCAGAGGGCGACGTTCGCGCCGGCGGTGACCGCGCCGTCGATCAGGGTCCGGACGCAGCGCCCGCGGACGTCGAAGACCTTCAGGCTCGCGACGCCCGCGCGCGGCAGCGCGAAGGCGATGGTGCCCTCGCCGCGGACCGGGTTGGGCCACACCGGTCCGAGGACCAGGGCGCCGCTGCCGATGGTCGCGGCGGCCGTGCCGGCCACCGAGTGGGCGGCATGCGGGTGCCGCGCCACCAGGACGTAGAGGTCGGCCGCGTCTGCGGCCGTCGCCGTGAACGCGCGCGCGTCCGCCGGCAGCGGCGACGACGTGAGCAACGCGCGCTCGTCGTCGCGCTCGCGCCAGATCTCCCAGCCGGTGATCGGGCGGTCGTCGGCGGACTGCCAGGTCAGGAAGGCCTGATCCGCGACGACCTCCGCCGCGAAGGCGGCCAGCGCGACCGGCACCCGCACCGGCGGCTCGGTGGTGATGCGCATCGCCAGGCCGGGGCCCAGGGGCGGCACGCCCGGCGTGTAGAGGTTGTCGTAGGTGAGTTGCAGGCCGTCGTCCTCGTCGGGCGACTCGAAGCCGGCCGAGGCGTACATGCGCTCGTAGTCGAGGTTGGCGACCTGCTTGTAGAGGAACAGGAAGTCGTCGTCGACGCGTCCGGTCTCGCCGGCGTCCTGGTCCTGCAGGACCACCTGGAACGTCTGCAGGCCGCCGATGGTGTTGAGGAAGTGGCGCTGGCGGCTCCACTCGAAGGTCATGGTGCCCGCCGCCGCGTCGTGGTGCATGAAGACGCCGCTGCTGCCCATGCCGGTGGTGTCGTTGCCGGCCGGCACGTAGGTCGGGTTCAGGTTGTCCCAGAACGGCGCGACCATGGCGCCGGGGCCTTCGTGCGAGGGCAGCGGCCAGTTGTAGAAGTTGTAGGTCGCGTCGTCGGCGTCGAAGCTGATCCAGCCGTTGTCGCTGACGCGCACGGTGGTGAAGGTCTGCCCGTAGTAGGTGAACGGGAAGGGCAGCGTCACCTGGATGTGGCCCAGGTTGTCGCCCGCGAACGGGATCTCGGTGCCGGGCGCGCCGGTCTCGACCGCGGGATCCAGTTCCGTCCAGGTGTAGTGCGGCTTCTGGTCGGGGTAGAGGATGTCGGCGCTGTCGTAGACGAAGTAGCCGTGGGCGTCGGGTCCGACCGGGGCGGTCAGGTCGACGTCGCCGACCAGGAGATCGAGGGCCGGCGCCTGCTGCGCGCCCTCCGTGGTGACGACCGTCACCGCGAAGGCGAGGCCGGTGCCGACCGCGGTCGCGGTCGCGACCTGGATCGAGACGGGGTCGAGGGCCGTGGCCGTGGCGCCGGGCGCGACGGGACCGAAGGCCGCGGTCGCGTCGACCACCGTGGCTCCGACGCCGCCGGGCAGCGCGACGGTGACCGTGCCGCCGGCGGTCGCGACCGAGCCGTCGTTGTGCAGTTGCAGCACGACCTCGTTGGTCAGGCCGGGTTCGAGCGTGCCCGCGGCATCGACGATGCTCAACCGGGGCGCCTGCACCGTGAGGTGGAACTGGGTCACCGCCGGACCGCCGCCGACCTGGACCAGGCCCAGGAGCTGATCGCCGTCCGCCGCCGCCGGCGAGACCGTGACGACGAAGGGCGTGGCCGCGGCGGCCTGTGCGCCGGCGCCGATGGCCGCGACGGAGGACGCACCGGTGACCACGGCGCCGGGGCCTTCCAGCGTGAGCGCGAGGGCCGCGGCCGGGCTGGCCGCCCCGCCGCCGTTGACCAGGGTCGGCAGCAGGCCCAGGGTCTCGCCGGGGCCGGCGACGTGGTTGCCGTCGCCGGAACTCGGGGCCGTGTCGTCGTCGTCCACCACCACGGTGGAGATGTTCAGGCTGGATCCCGCCGCCGCGCCGACCGTGATGGTCGCGAGCACCGGCAGACGACCCGGGCAGGTCACCGTGAGTTGCAGCGTGCCGGCGACGGGCGCCGGCGACAGGACCAGGTGCGCGCTGCCGTCGTCGCCGCTGAAGCCGCGGCCGATCAGCTGTCCGTCCTGGACCACGCCCAGGCGCGCGCCCGGGAGGGGGGCGCCGCCGGCGGCGGCGACGTCGACGGCGAGGTAGTTCGCGCCCACGTCGAGCGTCGTCGCGTGGACGGCCGCCATCTCCGTCACCGGGCCCTTGTGGAAGTTCAGCTCCGGGTCGCCGAGCAGGTTGTAGATGTGGTTGTAGAACTCGACGCTCAGCTCGCCGTGCGTCTCGATCTCCATGTCGGTGGGGAAGAAGTCGATGAAGCGCAGCTTGCCGGCGTTCATCCAGGCGCCGAGGGTGGTGACCTCCGGCCGCAGGATCTCCTCGAAGAAGGAGATGGCCATCGCGTCGTTCTGGCGGGTGTGCGAGTGGCCCTCGGTGTTGCCGACGAAGGCGACCGCGCCCTTGAACGGCTCGGCCAGGCTGCCCTGGTTGAGGAAGACCTCGCCGAAGCAGTCGGTGGTGCCGCCGTAGTTGCCCGTCTCGCAGACGAAGCTGATCACCACCGGCAGCTTCTCGCCGTTGTGCAGGCCGGCGATGTCGGTGTCCAGATAGCGCGGGGTCGCCCAGCCGCGGTTGCCGTAGGCCCAGCCGCGGTACACGACCATGCTGGCGCCGGTCACCAGCGACGGGTTGAGCCACTGCGCGATGGGGCCGTTGGGCGGCAGCGGCGGCTGCAGGAACTCGGTCTGCAGGGTGGTGGTCGGGGCGAAGCCGAGCTGCTCGAGCTGGCTCTGGCACCAGCGCACGGTGTGCGTCGGCGTCGAGGACGACTCGTTGCCGGCGACGATGACGCTGCGCGCGAACCAGGCGTCGTCCGTGCCGCTCGCGCCGCGGTAGGGCGCGCGCTCGTAGGCCACGATCTTGCCGGCGACGATGGACGCCTCGGTGGACGTGGTCACGGGCAGGCGGCCGATCATGGCGTCGGCGAGCCAGTCGTCCCCGTCGAGCTGCACGTACGGCTGGTCGGTGTAGTTGGCGATGATGATGAAGGCCGGGATCTCGGCGGTGTCGCCGACCAGCAGGACGTACTCGGGCGGCTGGTCCCAGGTGTCGTAGGCGTTCTGCAGCCAGGCCTTGATCTGGGTGCCGCTGGGGCCGGTCTCGTCGGTGGTGGCCACTACCACCGGCCAGCCCTTCTGGCGCTTCCAGTCGGCCAGCGGCTGGATCGCGCTCGCGAGCGCCGGCGCCGTGATGATGACGTAGCTGCCGTGGCCGGGCGCGAGTTCGGCCTTCGCGGCGGCCGGCACCCCCGGCAGGCCCGCGTGCAGGTCTCCGGAAACCAGGCGGGCCGCACCCGCTGCAGCCCACGAGCCGTCGTGGCGCACGGCAACCGTCACGGGACCGCCGTCGCCGCCGCCGACGACGACGTTGACCACGGGCCGGCCGCGCAAGCGCATCACGCCACCCGTCAGGGCGACGGACTCCGCGCGACCCGCCGCGAGGACGGCCTCGGCGCGCGCCGCGTCGGACGGCAGGGCCACCAGGGTCGAGCGCACCAGCGTGTCGCTGGCCGCGGCGGCAGGGAACGTGACGAGGGTCTGGGAGTCCTGGATGTCGAGCGTCACGTCGGCGAGGCTGGCGGCCGCCGCCGCCCCGGCCGCCACGAGGGCGGCCAGGGCGAGGCAAGCCGGCACGAGAACCGGCAGCTTGTGGAAGGTCATCGGATCAGACTCATCCTCTTGGAAGTGGTGACGCCGCCAGCATCGAGCTGGTAGAGATACACGCCGCTGGGCATCGCCAGGCCGGCGTCGTCGGCGCCGTTCCAGTTGAACTCGTAGCGCTGGTCGGCGCGCAGGTCCTCGAAGCGGAAGGTGCGCACCGCATGGCCGCGCAGGTCGAGGATACGAACCACCGCCGGACCCGGCGCGTCAAGCAGGAAGTGAATGGTGGTCTGCGGGTTGAACGGATTCGGCGCGTTGCCGAGCACGTGACCCCGGCCCGCGGGCACGTCCTCGACGGCGACGTCGGTGCAGCCGGCGGGATAGGCGCCGCAGTAGCTGGCCCCGCAGCCGCCGGTGGGATGGTTGCCGGCCGCGCAGGGGCTTCCGGTCTGGATGCGGTACTCGAAGCCGGGCTCGGTGCAGAAGAGCGGGTTCGCCGAGAAATTGCAGCCGTTGTCGACGCCGCAGAGCGCGTCGCCGCCCGCGTTGCCCCAGACGTCGCAGCCCGTGAACACGGGCGCCGCGTCGAAGATGCAGCTGATGCCGAGGCCCTGCGTGGTGTTGGCGATGATGCAGTTGGTGAACTGCGGCGCCGTGAAGAACGCCGTGTACACGCCGCCGGTGGCCTCGCCGCTGCTGGCGCCGTTGCCGGTGATCGTGCAGTTCTCGAAGACGGGCGAGGGCTCGAAGCTCACGGCCACGCCGCCGCCCTCGGCGAAGGGGCCCGAGGCCTGGTTGCCGGCGATGACGAGGTTGCGGAAGGTGATCGACGACTGGCTGGAGTAGATGCCGCCGCCCTCGTTGTAGGCCGCGGCACACTGGTTGCCGATGATCCGGGAGTCCGCGATCAGGCCGGTGGCGTTGTTGGTGAAGACCAGGCCGCCGCCGTAGCCGAGGGTGGTGTTGGCGAGGATGTCGCAGTCGTCCATCAGGATGTTCGCGTCCTGGACCGCGACGCCGCCGCCGTTGCCGAAGTCGGCGGTGATGACGTTGTTCGAGACCGTGCAGCCGGTCATGACGGCCTCGCAGCCGCCGCGGATGAAGACCCCCGCGCCCGACGGGGCCTCGTTCGCGTCCACCAGACAGTCGATGAGCTGGGTGTGCGAGGTGTCCTCGACGGCGATGCCGCCGCCCTGCTTGGCGACGTTGCCGACGGCCGCGACGCGGGTGAGGACGGCGTGGGCCTGGCTGAGGCAGATGATGCCGCCGTCGGCGTTGCCGGCGACGCGGACGTCCGTCATGGTGACGCTGCTCGGGACGTGTTTCAGGAGGACGCCGGCGCCGTAGACCTCGGCGAAGGCGCCGGTGACCTGCAGGTTCTCGATCCGGCAGTTGGCGACGCCGATGGCGACGATGCCGCGGCCGAGCTGCTGGGCGTCCACGATGGTGGCCGTGGGACCGGCGCCGCGCAGGGTGACGCCCGACTTCATGACCACGCAGGCGAGCGTGGAACCGGGTCCCTCGGACTCGTGGGTGCAGTCCCCGTAGGTCCCGGCCGCCACGAGCACCGTATCGCCGGCGGCGGCCGCCTGGACGGCCGCGTGGATCTGGGCGTAGTCGCCCGGGACGTGGAGCACACCGGCCGGGGCGGTGCTCGCAGCGAGGGCGAGGAGCGCCCCCAGCGACCAGATGGACAATCGTTTCATATTGGAGACCTCCGCCGTGGTATCGGTGCCTGGTTGGAAAAGTCTGCAACCTCCAGTATATCACCTGGATCGCGGTGATTCCACGCGGCGAAAATTCTATTTATGCGACAACTCCCTGTCGATTAGCCGACAGATCTGTTGATTCCACGCAAATCATCCCGGAAATGTTAAAAAATCAATCAGGAGCACCAAAGCCAGGCCTGTTATACTTAACGGGTTCGTGCCCGGAATCGGTATTGCAACGACGTGGAGGCGAAGATGCGCAGGCAGGTGTGGTTCTTGGCAGTGTTGGCCCTCGTGACGGGGCTGGCTGCGCTGGCGACCGGCGGCGAGGATACGACGACCCTGGCGCTCACCCCGGGGGGAACCGCCGGCGCTCCGGCGATCACCATTCTCGAACGGACGGCCCGTGGCCTGACCCTGCAGCTGGACATTCCCAGCGTGGACGTCGCCGAGGTCGAGGTCGGCGGGCGCACCTTCGCGACCCTGGCCATGGACGGCGCCGAGCTCCAGGGCGACCCCGGCCGCGCCGGCCTGCCCGTCTACACGCGGCTGGTGGCCCTGCCCGCCGGCGCCGCGGTCCGCGTCACGGTGACCGGCAAGCAGATGGCTTCCCTGCCGCCCATGACCCTGGCGCCGCTGCAGGCCGCGCAGGAGGCCGGCAAGGCCGCTCCCGCCTTCGCCTTCGACGCCGCCTGGTACAGCCAGGCGCCCCGCACCGAGGTCACGGCGTCGGCCGGCGACCCGGGCCTGATGCACGGCCTGCGCGTCGTGCCCGTCAGCATCAGCCCCGTCAGCTACGACCCCGCCACCGGCGAGGTCGCGGTGGCCCGGACGGTGACCATCGAGGTCGACTTCTCCGGCCGCGACACCCGCAACGACCCGGCCGACGCCACCCGCCTGATCCCCGAGTCCTTCGCCAACATCTTCGCGGACGCGGTCGTGGGTTACCAGCGCGGCGACAACGTGGCGACCGGACCGGGCAGCTACCTGTACATCTGCCCGAACAACGCGGCCGTCACCGCCGCGCTGCAGCCCCTCGTGAACTGGCGCGCGCGTCAGGGCTACAACGTCGTGGTCGCCACCACCGCCCAGGCGGGCACCACGGCGGCCGCGATCAAGACCTACATCCAGACCGCCTACAACTCCTACGACCCGCCCCTGGAATTCGTCACCCTGGTGGGCGACGCCTCCGGCTCCGTGGCGATCCCCTGCTGGTACGAGGGCATGTCCGGCTACGGCGGCGAGGGCGACCTCGACTACGGGTTCCTCGAGGGCGGCGACGTCCTGGTCGACGTCCACGTCGGGCGCCTGTCGGTGACCAGCGCGACCGAGCTGACCACCGTCGTCAACAAGATCGTCGGCTACGAGAGCGACCCGGACCTGTCCGACGCCAGCTGGTTCACGACGGCCGGCCTGACCGGCGACCCGTCGTCCAGCGGCTACAGCTGCATCTGGGTCAACCAGTTCGTGAAGGAGTCGCTGCAGGACCTGAGCTACACGCGCATCGACACCATCTGGAGCGGCAACTTCGTCACCCAGATGCTGGCGACCATCAACCAGGGCGAGTCGCTCTTCACCTACCGCGGCTACTGGAACATGAGCGGCATGACCTACAGCCACATCCAGTCGACCTCCAACGGCCGCCAGCTGCCCTTCGCCGTCATCCTGACCTGCGACACGGGCTCGTTCTCCTCCGACGGCACCTGCCGCAGCGAGGCCTTCCTGCGCGCCGCCAACGGCGGCGGCATGGCCGCCATCGGCACCGCCACCACCGGCACCCACACTCGCTACAACAACTGCATGTTCCTGGGCGTCACCCACGGTGTGCTGAACACCGGCGAGCACCGCGTCGGCCCGGCGCTGACGCGCGGCAAGCTCAACCTCTATGCCAACTACATCGCCAACGAGCCCCAGCAGGTGCAGATCTGGTCGCACTGGAACAACCTGATGGGCGACCCGGCCACCGAGATGTGGACGGGCGTGCCGCAGTCGCTGTCCGTGACCCACGCGACGCAGCTCAACGCGCTGGCCAACGCCGTGCCCGTGACCGTGACCCGGGGCGGCCAGCCGCTGGCCGGCGCCCTGGTCGCCGTCTACCAGGCCGGCACCGTGCGCGCCACCGGCTACACCGACGGCTACGGCAACGTGGTGCTGCCCATCGCCGGCGTCGTCAACGGCGCCCTGCAGGTGACCGTCACCGGCCACAACCTGAAGCCGTACCTCGGATCGATCGCGATCGGCGCCGTGACGTCGTCCCTCGACTTCGCGGCGATGAACCTGACCGAGGCCAGCGGCAACGGCAACGGCGTGCCGAACCCCGGCGAGTCGTTGCTGCTCGACGTGCAGCTCGCCAACCACGGCAGCGCGTCGCTGACCAACGTCTCGGCGACGGTCAGCTGCCCGCTGCCGTGGGTCCACGTGACCACCGGCACGCGCAACTTCGGCACCGTCGCCGGCGGCGCCGCGGCCTGGAGCCAGGGTGCCTTCGCCTTCGGGCTCGACACGGACGCGCCGGGCGGCCAGGCCATCCCGCTGCGCCTCGACGCGACCAGCGCCGGCCAGACCTGGACCAGCCTCGCCTACGTGACGCCCACCGGCCCGCGCGGCCACTTCAACCGGGTGAACTTCAGCGGCCCCGGCGGCAACATGGACCCGGGGGAGAGCGGCAACGTGGCCGTCGATCTCTCCAACCTCGGCAACCAGAACACCGCGGGCGTGACCGCCGCCATCTCCTGCACCAGCCCCTGGGTGACCATCACCGACGCGACCGGCGCCTGGGGTCCGATCGCAGTCGGCGTGCAGGCGGCGATGAGCAATCCCTTCGGCATCAGCATCGCGTCCGACTGCTACCCGGGCCACCTCGCCAACTTCACGGTCCAGCTGCAGTACGCCGAGGGCGGCACGGGCACCGTGGAGTTCACGTCGGTCATCGGCACCGCCGTCGTCGGCGATCCGACCGGCCCCGACACCTACGGCTACTACATCTTCGACAACAACGACCCCGACCCCAACGCGCCGACCTACAGCTGGTTCGACATCGCGGCGATCGGCCAGAACGCCAACGTGGTTGACAACGGCACCTACGACGACGACGTCCAGGACGTGAACCTGCCGTTCGCCTTCACCATGTACGGCGAGTCGTTCAACCGGATCTCGATCTGCTCGAACGGCTGGCTGGCCCTCGGCCACACCTACCAACGCCTGTACCGCAACTGGCACCTGCCCTCGGACGGCGGCCCCGGCGACATGATCTGCGCCTTCTGGGACGACCTCGCCCAGGGCACCGTCTACACCTATCACGACACGGCTCAGCATCGTTTCATCGTGCAGTGGGAGGGCTTCCGCTCCGAGACCGGCTCCGGCTACTCGGGCAACTGCACCTTCCAGATCATCCTCTACGATCCCGCCTACCACGCCGCCGCGACCGGCGACGGGCCGATCGAGATCATGTACGAGGCCGTCTCGATCTACGGCGACGAGACCACCTACTTCACCACCGGCCTGCAGAACGCCGACCGCTCCACCGGCGTCACCTACGCCTACGGCAACGACTACGCCGGCGGCGCGGCGGCCGTCGTCGCGGGCCGCGCGCTGCGCATCGTGCCCATCATCCCGCAGGCGCAGGGCACGCTCAGCGGCCAGGTGACCAACGCCTCGGCCGGCGGCGCCCCGCTGCCCAACGCCACCGTAAGCGTCATCGGCGCCAACCGTCAGCTCGCCAGCGGCGCCGACGGCCACTTCGAGGGCGGCGTGCCGATCGGGACCTGGGACGTGGCCGTGTACCACGCCAGCTGCGCTCCGGACACGGTCCGCGACGTCGTCATCCAGGAGGACCTGGGCACCGTCGTGAACTTCAGCCTCACCGACGTCGCCGGCCCCGCCTTCGCCGGCACCACCCAGCTGCCCGACACCATCGACCCGGCGGGCCCCTACACGGTGGAGACCACCATCACCGACATCACCGGCATCGCCGAGCGCCACCTGTACTACACGTCGTCGGCGACCGGAGGCCCGTTCGAGTTGCCGCTGACCGTGGTCAACGCGACCACCGGCCTGGTGCGCGGCCAGATCCCGGGCCAGGCGCTGGGCTCGCGGGTGCAGTACTGGTTCACCGCGAGGGACATCCTCGGCAACGAGGCGCAGGAGCCCGCCGGGGCCCCCTGGCCGACCTTCACCTTCCAGGTGAGCCAGCCCACCGTGGTCGCCACCGACGCGATGGAGACCGACACCGGCTGGCAGGTCAACGTCGGCGGCGGCGACACCGCCGGCACCGGCCTCTGGACTCGCGTCGATCCGAACACCGTCGTCAACGTCGCCGGCGGCTACACCGTGGTCCCGGGCGACGACCACACCGTGGCCCCCGGCACGCTGTGCTGGGTGACCGGCCAGGACGCCGAGGGCGCCGTCCAGGGTGGCCAGGACGTCGACGGCGGGGCGACCACGCTCTACAGCCCCGTCTACAACCTGTCCGCCTACAGCGCCGTCAACGTCAGCTACTGGCGCTGGTACACCAACGACTCGGGGTCGTCGCCGGGCTCGGACACCTGGCGCGTCCAGGTGACCGACGACGGCAGCACCTGGGTCGATCTCGAGGCCACCATGACCACCCAGCGCGAGTGGGTGCAGAAGACCTTCGCCGTCGGCGACTTCGTCGACCTCACGGCGAACGTCCGCTTCCGCTTCGTCGCCGAGGACGCGGGCTCGGGCTCCATCATCGAGGCCCTGGTGGACGACTTCTCGCTGTCCGCCAGCAACCTGATCGCCGACGTCGCGGCGCCGACCGTCACCCTGACCTATCCCAACGGCGGCCAGGTGTTCGGCGTCGACGACGAGGTCATGGTCGCCTGGTCGGCCGACGACGACCTCGGCGTGGTGCAGGCGCGCGTCTACCTGGACGTCTCCGGCCAGCCGCTGCTGCTCGCCGCCGGCGCGTTCGACGGCAGCTACCGCTTCGTGTGGTCGGAGCACTTCGACCCCGCGACCCAGCGCGACCAGATGGTCGGCCGGTTCCGCGTCGTGGTTCTCGACGGCGCCCAGCGGCAGGCGACCGACAGCTCCGACGGCGACGTGACCTTCACCTACACCACGCCGGTCGAGGACCTGCCCGGCGGCCGGTTCCTGCTGGCGCAGAACCACCCCAACCCGTTCAACCCCCGCACGGAGATCCGCTTCGAGATCCCGCGCGCCGAGGCCGTCAGCCTGCGCATCTACGACGTCCGCGGCCAGCTGGTGCGGACCCTGGTGCAGGGCCTGCAGCCGGCCGGCGCCACCACGGTGATCTGGTCGGGCGAGGACGACCAGGGCGACCAGGTCGCCAGCGGCCTGTACTTCTACCGCCTGGTCACCGACGAGGGCGAGCAAACGCGCAAGATGCTGCTCGTGAAATAGCGCCTCGCGCGGCGCGCGACGACGTCGTCCTTGAAGACGGCGCGACGACGTGCCAGTCTTGAGATCGCGGCGGCCGGACCTGGTGCCGGCCGCCGCGGCGCACGGATGCCCCAGCGAGAGAGAGCGAGATGAGAGCGACGCGTGGTGGCCTGATCCTCGGCCTGGCGATGGTCCTGGCCGCGGGCCTGACCGGCTGCAGTTCCGAGGAGCACGAGCAGGCGCTCGCCTACGACCAGGCCGTGGCCGCCGGCGAGAAGCCCGGCAAGGACGGCTTCCATGCGCGCCTGGTCTTCCATGCGCGCACCGGCGACGACAAGTGGGAACGCGACAAGGACCTCGAGTTCCGCATCCGCAAGGAGAGCGAGGTCCGGGCGCGGGCGTCGTTCGAGAACGTCCGGCCGGGCCAGACCTACACGGTGCACCTGGTCTGGATCCGCCCCGACGGCAAGGAACTTTTCCGGCGCTTCGCCGAGGCCACGGTCGCCGCTGCCGACAGCGGCGGCTACGTCGCCGAGGTGGTCTACAAGAAGGCCGACCACCTGCCGTACCGGAAGGTGGAGCGGCAGGAGAGCAAGACGCCGTCGTTCGACGTCGAATCGGTTTTCGACATCTCGCGGTCCAAGAACCGCGAGACGGGGGAGTACCTCCTGCGGCTGTACCTGGATCGCCGGCTGCTGAAAGAGGAGATCGTCACCGTCGTCGGCTCCTGATCCCTGCCGGACGGTCCCTTGACCGCTCGCGAGGCCCGCGGCCGACGTCGCGGGCCTCGTCATTGGAAGCACCGAACATCAAGCAGGATCATCGACTGCCGCAGCTGTCTGCCATATTGGCAGAAATGACAAGCCCGCCGCAAAACGCCGAAATTTTCCGGTTGCGCGCCTTGCGGGCGGGACTATATTCCTGCCCGCTTAGCAATCCCCAGGTGAGACTGCTAGCAGGGCGGCTCACCCACCCACCGCAGCCGAGGAGGCAGGATATGAGCATCTCGATGAAGCCCCTGGCCGACCGCGTCGTCGTCGAGCCCATGGAAGGCGAAACGATGAAGGGCGGCATCATCATTCCCGACACGGCCAAGGAGAAGCCCCAGCAGGGCAAGGTGGTCGCCGCGGGCCCGGGTCGCGTGGGCGATAGCGGTGAGCGCATCGCGCCCGAGGTCAAGAAGGGCGACGTCGTCCTGTACGGCAAGTATGCCGGCACCGAGGTCACCGTCCAGGGCAAGGACTACCTGATCCTCCGCGAGAGCGACATCCTCGCCATTCTCTAGGAACCGCCGGCCGGGCTTAACGAGCCGCATATCGCGCGAGGCCCGGACCACCTCATCGCTAAGGAGTGCGAGACCATGGCCAAGCAGATCTACCACAACGTCGAGGCGCGCGACGCGTTGAAGCGCGGCGTCGACATCCTCGCCAACACCGTCAAGATCACCCTCGGCCCCCGCGGCCGGAACGTCATCCTCGACAAGAAGTTCGGCGCCCCCGTGGTGACCAACGACGGCGTCACCATCGCCAAGGAGATCGAGCTCGAGGACCCGTTCGAGAACATGGGCGCGCAGATGGTGAAGGAAGTCGCCAGCAAGACCAACGACGTCGCCGGCGACGGCACCACCACCGCGA
>JADHED010000352.1_pt1 | contig 58787 bp, 57 predicted proteins | sample 8952041 | NCBI WGS metagenome assembly JADHED01 (sample SAMN16124423, study PRJNA663239) | bioreactor sludge metagenome | isolation source: sludge (control) | place: India:Bengaluru | collected 2018-09-08 | reverse complement strand
GAGGCGCCCTCTTTGGCGATTCCTCGGACTACTTTGTCGTGCTCTCCTGGAAAGTGGGTCCGGGAGGACTTTTTGACATCGGGCAAATTCGCAAAACGGAATCTGAAGTCCGACAGCGGGATCTGGAAGAGAAAAACTACCGGAACGAAGTCACGGAACAGGTCGTCGCCTTCTATGCGCGAACCCAGTCCCTCTCCCGGCAGGTGCAAACCGCCCAAAAGGCCGTGGCCTCGTCACAGAAAGGCCTTGATCTCGCCAGGGAACGAAAACAATTCGCCGTGGGTGAGGTTCTGGAAAACATTCACGCCCAGCGGGATCTCACCCAAACACAACTGGATCTCATCCATGTTTTGGCGGAATACAACAAATCCCAATTCGGGCTTCTGCGGGCGATTGGTGTCAACCCCGCAACGAAAAAACAATAGCCAATCGGTCTCTCAATACCGGAACTTCGGAGCCGCTGCCGGTGTCGAAGCGGGAACCGGAATTGTATCGGGAACCAACTCGGGCTCCACATTCAGATCCGGAGGGGGCATGTTCGGATCCGGCAAAGGAGTGTCATTCACCGGCGGACCCGAATAAACGGGGCTGTCCTCGCCACGGGAACGTCCGGATTTCTTTTTTCCTGCCGGAGCATCCGCGTCCTGACGTGTTTGTTCAGGAGGACGGGGGGGAGCAACTGTCATGCTCTCATTGGCCATATACCCCGTGCGCAAATCTTCCAACTGGACGAGGCTGAAGCCCATTTCGCGTCGGAGCAATTTCACCCGGGTTCCCGATCGAAGCGAGGCATCCGGCCCGCGCCCCTGTTGTGGTCCCAGACGATAGAAGGGAGCGAAATCAACAATCACCACATACTCGGGGGCGACCTCCGGCGCGAATGTCTCCGAGGCACATCCGATCAGGAAAAGGGACGCTGCAAGAACAACAAACCTGGAAAAAAGGGAAAATCTCTTCAAAAAAACCGTCATCGCGGCAGGCAATATGACGGGTCATCGTGATTTGTGCAACAAAGGCCGACATGCAATTTTTCTTGCCACCCCCCCGCCGTCTCCAACGAAAGTCATGCATGTCCGTCCCGGATAAGAACTTCTTTTTTGAAAAATGCCGCCAGGCCGATGCCCGGCTGGGAGTCCGTTCCGGGAAAATCGTTCCCTGGTTGCTCTTGGCATTCGCCCTCACCTACTATGCCTTGTATTTCCGCTCGGGCCTGAATCTGGGAGGCGAAGGGGGGACCGCCGGGGTGGTGGCCATGCGGCTGATGGAGGGACAACGCCCCATCGTGGACACCTTCCTGGGCTACAATGTTCTTTGGTTCTTTCCGATTGCCTGGCTTTTTGAACTCACCGGGCCGAATTACCTCGTGCTGCGGGGATTTTTCTTTGCCATCTGTCTTGTTTCGGCGGGCTTGGTTTACCGGATTGTGTTCCACTACACAAAGAACGCGTGGTTCTCGGCGATCCCCTGCGTGCTGGCCATCCTGATTCCCGGGATGATGTTCCGAAACTACATGCCGTTTCTTGGAGTCTTGAACGCCTGGCTTCTGACCTCGGCCTTTGTGAGAACCTCCCGAAGATTCCTCCTCCGCGCCGCCGCCGCTGGTGTCGGCCTGGGCATCACGTTTTTGGTTCGCATCGACTTGGGGATCTTTTTCACGATTATTTTGCTGGGACTCGCCCTTCTGTATCCCCTGGGAGTGCGCGGAGACTTCTGGAAGCGAACCTTCCACAGCATGGGAGCCGTCCTTGTCGCACTGAGTCTGGCCTGGGCTGCCCACCTGCCGTTTTTCCTGCATGCGAAAGCCCGTGGTTATGATGCCGCCTTCCTTGCCCAATACACCGGATGGCTGGAAATGGTCTCCGCGGAATTCAAAACCTTCACAGCCGATCTCCGGGAAAAACCGCCGGCTCCCGCCCCAGTCTCTCCGCAGGCAACCGCCCCCAAACCCACGGCAACGACAAAGGCTCCCGCTGAGACATGGGAAGACCGGGGCGCACTGGCCAGAAGCCGAATCAGCGACATCTGGACGGCTCCGACATGGGAATTCCGTTCGCTGGCCCTCTCCATCTACCTCCCCATTCCCTTCTCGGTGGTGGCGATCGCCATCGGCCTGTGCTTTCTCCTCTCGGCCATTCTGAAGAAAGACGGGGCCGCAAAAGAGCGGGCGCTTTATCCCCTCACCGTTCTGGGATGTGCCCTCACGCTTTTCCCCCAGTATTTCTTTTTCCGGCCCGACACTGTCCATGTGGCGGAAATGATGGTTCCTTTTCTGGCGGCACTCGCGACCATTTTCTGGGCGTCTCTCCGATATGCCCGCGAACAGGGATCAAAAGCCCGCCGGCTTCTTGCGGCCATTCCTCTCACCGCCTGCACAGGCATCACCGCCATTTACGTTTCACATGCCCTGCCAAAAGGTTCCGCGGGAACGGTCGCCGCGAGGGAGAAAGCCGCCCACCGTTTCGATGCCCTCAACGGAGTGCACGTGCTGGTCCGGCAAAAGGAGGCCCGATGGCTGGCGGGACTGCGCGATGCCATCCTCCGGCATTCCTCGCCCGGAGAGTTTGTCGTGTGCTTTCCCTACTCTCCGACCATCAACTTCATGACCGACCGTCCCTCGCCGCTTCACAATCTCTACGTGGACAATGCCACGGCGGGAAAGCGCTTCACGGAAACCTTTCTCAAGGTGATGACCGAGTCCCGTCCGGCCGTCGTGGTTCTGGACCAGAGAAAAATCAACGGCAACGAGGCCTCCCGGTTTCAGAACTGGGCACCGGAAGCCTGCCGCTGGCTGGCGGAAAATTACGTTTACCTCGGCCGCTACGACCGCAACGAAGTCTTCGCCCGAAAAGACAAGGTTCCGGGGCCGGTGACGCCGGAGGCCATCGAAGTGCGGGACTGAACGATTTATTCTGAAAACGGCTTTGGGACAGGATGAAATTTCCTGTCGCTGAATTCGGATTTATCCCGGATCCAGCGATTGAAGAACTTTGGACAGAATGAACCGAATGAGTTGCAAAGCAACTGACGGGTCTGAAATGTCCCAGCTTTTTTTGCTGCAAATCCCTTCTCATCAATTGACTCGCTTCACTCACTCTCTCCGGGCTGCCTTCGACAGTCTTTTTCCGCTTCGCTCCAATTCTGTTTATTCTGTTAATCCTGTCTAAAAAACGTTTTCAGATTTATTCCAAGCGGGCACGGATCGTCTCCACATCGACTCCCCCGATCTCCACAATTTTGCGGCGCGAAGAAGCTCCGCTGCAAATCGTCACCTCGCGCCGTCCCACCCCCAGCCACTCTGCAAGAAACGCGCACAGGGCCTCGTTCGCCTTCCCGTCGTTCGCCGGAGCCGCGATACGAACTTTCAAATCCTCGCCCAACCATCCGACCACTTCGCTTTTTGCAGCACCCGGAACCACTTTTATTCCCAATTTCATATCGCAGCCAAACCGGAGAAACGATGCGGCTTCCCGGAAAAAATGTCCACTTCACGGTTTTTCCCTCCGCTCCCGCAACAAAATGCGGACGTTCCTTTTCCCGGAAACGGATTTTTTTCATTTCCAAGATGGACAGTCGGCTGCCGCTCTGAGAGGGGATGGACATGCCGCTCCAAGCGATTCTTTTCGATCTCGACGACACGCTCATCGTGGATGAAGCCATCTCCAAATCCGCGATGGAAGCCGTCGCCGCCCTGGCGGCAAAGCTCCATGGCGCGGACAAAACCCGCTTCCTTGTTGATGCCAGGAAACACTCCCAGGCCCTGTGGCAGGACAACCCGGCAAGGGCCTACTGCGCGGCCATCGGCATCACCGCGGAAGAATGCCTTTGGGGCCATTTCACCGGTGAATCCGGAGATCTCTCCGCCCTGCGCCGTTGGGCGATGGAATTCCGCCATGCTCTTTTCGACGCCGTCCTCCGCGAGCAGGGTTTGCCCGGAGACGAGGGAGCACTGGCCGGGGAGTTCGCTTCCACCCGCCGCAAACTGCAACGCCTGATGCCGGATGCCAAGGAAATCCTGGCCCGCCTCAAACCCGCCTTCAAAATCGGACTTCTCACCAATGGAGCCCCCGATCTCCAGCGTGAAAAAATCAAGGCATCCGGATTGACCTCCTTTTTCGATGCCACGGTCGTCTCCGGCGAGCACGGCGTGGGAAAACCGGAACCCGGGATTTTCCGCCGTCTTCTCACGGATCTGGAAATCGAGCCCGGCGAGGCAATGATGGTGGGGAACAGCCTGGCCCGGGATATTGTCGGCGCCCACAACGCGGGAATCACCCGCACGGTCTGGCTTCGGGTTCCCGGTTCCGAGGAATTCGCCGAGGTGAGCCCCCGCCATACCATCGCCGGCCTGCACGAATTGCCGGCACTCGCGGAGGTCGGCTGAAGCGCCGTCAGAACGGCCCCGCATCCTGCCCGCCGGAAGCCATTCCCACTTCCCAGGTTTCCATCAGCTCCTCCGGAAGCTCGGAGAGAAAACGCGAAGGCCGCTGGAAATTGTCTCCGTATCCCGCATTGAGCCGAAGTTCCGGATACGTCAGGTAAAGCTCATCCTTGCAGCGGGTGATCCCCACATAGAAGAGCCGTCTTTCCTCCTCGATGGCTTCGGGAGATTCGAGACTCCGGGCACTGGGAAACATTCCGTCCGCCAACCAGATCAGAAAAACCACCTTCCATTCCAGGCCCTTCGCCTGATGCAACGTGGAGAGGGTGATTTTCTCGGAGTCCGCCTCACCGGCAAAAGCATCCGCGGTTTCAACACCCCCGAGCAAAGCCAGCTGGGAAAGGAATTCCTCGGTGGATTCGAACTGTCCGGCGAAGCCGACAAGCGTTGCCAGATCGTCCTTCCGCGCGTCGTAATTCGCGAACTTCGTCTTCATGTAGTCGTCGTAAACGGCAAAAAGAACGCACTCCATCATGGCGGCCGGAGGGAGCGGGCCTGCGGCGGGAACAAGATCGGCCAGGGTCAGGACAAACTGGGTCCACGGCTTGGAAGCTTTGGCGGGCACTTTGAGTCCCTGCAGCCGCGCGAAATCCGTTCCCCCGGCCAGGGCCGATGCCGTTGCATTCCAGAGGCTCTCGGCGGTCTTGTTGCCGATGCCGGGCAGCAGGCGGACCATGCGCTTGAAGGCCACCTCGTCGCGCGGGTTCATCGCAAATTTCAAAAAAGCGGCGACATCCTTGATGTGGGCCTGCTCGAAAAAACGCAGACCGCTGGTGATCGTGAAAGGGATGCCCCGCCGGGTGAACTCCAACTGCACGTCCATGGAATGGTAGTGCGCCCGGTAAAGCACCGCGATGTCGTGCAATTCCACGCCCTCATCCCGCAACTCCAGCACCCGCTGCGCGACAAACGCCGCCTGCTGGGTGTTGGTCGCCAGGCAGACCAGCCCCGGCCGCACCGGATGCGGCTCGCGAACCGCCGCCAGATTCTTGGGATATTGCTTCTCGTTCCCCAAAATCGAGGCATTGGCAAGATTCAGAACCTCTGGAACGCTGCGATAGTTGGTCTCGATTTTGAAGACCTGGGCATCGGGGTGCCGGACAGGAAATTGGAGGATGTTCTCGAAGTTCGCTCCGCGCCACGAATAAATGCTCTGGGCATCGTCTCCCACGACCATGATGTTCCCATGCCGACGCGCAAGGCATTCCACAAGCTCCGCCTGGATCCGGTTGGTATCCTGGTATTCATCCACCAGCACATGGCGGAACTGGTTTTGATATTCCGCCGCCACGTCCTCCTGGGTCAGAAAAAGCTCCAGGGTCTTGCAAAGCAGGTCATCGAAATCCATCGCGTTCGATTCCTTCTTTCTCCCCTCGTAAAGCTTCTGGATGCGCTCGATCTCCTCCGCCAGGGGAATGAAGTATCGGTATTTCTCGCCCAGAACCTTCCGGATGGGGTGGCCGGTGTTGATGGAATAACTGAAGATGTCCGCCAACACCTCCGCCTTGGGAAACCTCCGCTCGGTGGTCGTCAGGCCCTCACGTCCCAGAACTCCGGCGATCATGTCCTCCTGATCCTCCCGGTCCATGATCGTGAATCCCTGCCGGAAACCGATCCGTTCCGCATGACGGCGCAGGATACGGTTGCCGATCGAGTGGAACGTCCCGCCCCACACCCCCTCGCCCGCTCCCGGCACAAGCGCACGCACGCGCTCCAGCATTTCCCGCGCGGCCTTGTTGGTGAATGTGAGGAGGAGGATTCCGCGCGCGGGAACTCCCTGCGCCAGCAACCAGGCCACACGGTAAGTCAGCGCCCGGGTTTTTCCGCTGCCCGCTCCCGCAATGACCAGCGCCGCGCCGGGCGGGGAGGTCACGGCATCGAGCTGCTGCCGGTTCAACTCGGACGCAAAATCAATCGGGGAGCCTGTCCCCGCATCCGCATCCAACGTGTAGGACCTGGCCACGGGTCATTCGGCTCCGGGGATCCGGAATCGGTCCATCGCCTCGGGAGAAATTCCGAGACCGTAGGCCAGAAGGCTGGCCGATTCGTTCCAAATCCTGGACTTGCTGTCGCCAAGGACAACCGCGATGACATCCTTCCCGTTGTAGGAACCGCTGGAAATCAGACAATGGCCGGCTTTTTCCGTGTAACCGGTCTTCATTCCATTGCAGAAAGAATAGTAGCGCAGCACGCGGTTCGTGTTCTTGAGCGTCGTGGTTTTTCCGGAATTGAAGCGGAATGTGAAATAGCGCGTCTTGATGATCTCGCGCAGGACGGGGTTCCGGTAAACCGCCCGGGCCACCCGGGCCATGTCCCTGGCACAGGAATACTGCCCCTCCGCAGGCAGGCCGTTGGGATTGACAAAGTTGGATGAATATCCTCCCAGGATCCTCATCGTTTCATTCATCCGTCCGGCAAAGTCCGAGACACTTCCCGCGTTGTCACGGGCCAGAGCACGGGCCACATCGTTCGCGCTTTTGATCAGCAACGCATGAAGCAGCTGCTCGCGGGAGTATTTCTGCCCGGGCTGGAGATACAACTTCGTCGGCTCCACATTCGTGTCGGTCTCCTTGATGGTCACCATGTCGGAGAGATCTCCGGAATTGGCGACGATCAGCGCCGTGAGAAGCTTCTGCGTGCTCGCCACCGGACGCTGCTCATTTTCATTTTTCTTGAGAATGACCCGCCCGGTATTCGCATCAAAAAGGACAGCCGATTGTGCGGTAATCGGCGGAGGCTCCGCGGCCGGGAGCACTCCGATTGCCAGGACAACCCATGCGATGGACAGAAAAAAGATTTTCACGGGCGGGACACTACTGCTTTGAGGCTCCGGATTTAAGCACTTTCTCGATGGCGGCGTCTTTTTCTGCTCCCAGCTCAATGGCCCGGAAGTAGTGACGGCGGGCCAGTTCGATCGCCGGAGGCTTCTCCTCCAGGTAAAAAACCGCCAAATTGTAATGGGCATCGGAGTAGGTGGGATCGAGTTCCACGGCCTTGCGGAGCTCGGATTGCGCCCCATCGATCCAGCCCTTGCGACCAATGACCACCCCGAGATAGTTCCTGGCCCGCGGATTTCGGGGATCCTGCAGAACGGCCTGGGCGAGCGCCGCCAATGCCTCGTCAAAACGCTCCTGATCCATCGCAATGATCCCCAGGGTCAGCCAGGCGGCGGGATTTTGGAGACGGATCGCCACCGCCTTCCGGAGCAACTCCTCCGCCTTGGCGCTGTTGCCGCAAGAAAACTCCACGACCCCGAGATTCACCAGCCCGAGAACATTGTCCGGCACCAAATCCAGCACCTGCTGATAAGCCTTCCTCGCCCCGGCATAATCCTTTCTGAGAAAAGCCCGGTTGCCCATCGCGGCGGCTTCCTTGGCAATGGTCGGCACAAACAGCTCTCCCTTCTGCCCGGGCGACGGCGAAGGCGTCTGGGCGGACAACACCACACTCCCGCAGACCAACCCCAAAAACACCGCACCGACAAAACCGGTCGGCCGGACAACCGCACCCCCTCCGCGTGTCATTCGCCGGAAAGTTCCTCCGCACGGTTCGCCGCAGCCGCCACAGCTTCAAGAAAAGCACTGCGCACCCCGCGCTCCTCCAACACACGCAGCCCTTCCATCGTCGTCCCCGCCGGACTCGTCACCATCTCGCGCAGCACCGCCGGATGCTCGGATGTCGCGCAAATCATGTCCGCCGCGCCAAGCACCGTCTGCACCGCGAGATCCAATGCCAGTTTGCGCGAAAGTCCGCAGGCCACCCCCCCGTCCGACAAAGCCTCGATCATGAGATAAACATAGGCAGGACCGCTCCCGCTGAGTCCGGTCACGGCATTGAGCATTTTTTCCTCCACGGGATAGACCTCCCCGATGCTCGAAAACACGGCCTCCGCCGCCGTCTTGTCCTCCTGGGTCACCGCCTCGTCACAGGCATACGCCGTGGCCGCCCGGCCAACCATGGCCGCCGTGTTCGGCATCGCCCGGATCACCCGCGCGGACGGGGCAAGCGCCTTCAGGGATTTGATCTTCAACCCGGCCACGATCGAAATCAGCAACTTGCCCTCCAATGCCCCCCCCGCCTGGGCCAGCGCGGCCTCCACATCCGCCGGTTTCACGCACAACACAACCACCGAGGCCGGCAAAGCCGCCGCCTCGTTCGAAGTCACAACGTCAATCGACGTGGCATCCCGCATGTTCTCGAGCAATTCCGGCTCCGGACAGGATGCGATCAGATCCGTCGCCGCACACACCTTCGCCCGCAACATCCCCTGAACGATTGCAAAAGCCATCTTCCCCGCACCCAAAAACGCGTATTTCATCCGAACAGCCTACCACCGCCCCCACAGGAGCGCGAGTGCCGTTTTTGCTCCCCTCCCGGCCCACATCCGATCCCGCTCCGCGAAATTTTCACCCCGCCAAACGCGAATCCTTGACACCGCATCCATTAGTTGAACTAATACAGGCTTTCTCACGAACATGATTTCGGCACCATCCCAAGCCCGTTCGGGCCCGCATCCCATCCTTCTCTGGATCTTTTCCTCCATCGGCAAGAAAACCATCGTCGCCCTCACCGGCATCTGCCTGGTTCTTTTTGTCACCGGTCATCTCCTGGGAAATTTCACGATTTATCTCGGCCCGGACTGGCTGAACTCCTACGCGCTGCATCTCCAAAGCCTGGGGCCCCTCCTGTGGCTCATCCGCCTCGGCCTGTTGGGCATCCTCGTCCTCCACATTTTCTTCACCATGCTTCTGTGGAAGGAAAACCAGGCGGCGAAACCGAAAAAATACATCGCCTCGGATCCCATCAAGACGACCGTGTTCGCCCGGACGATGCGCCTGAGCGGATTGATCGTCGTGGCCTTCATCCTCTTCCATCTGGCCCATTTCACGCTCGGCCTCGTTGATCCGTCCTATCTGCACATGGAAACGATGCTCGACGGACATGAAGTTCACGACGTTTACAAGATGGTGGTCACAGGCTTCAGCAATGTTCCGGTGAGCATCATCTACATTGTCGGTCTTTTTCTTCTCATGATGCACCTGAGCCACGGCATCGGAAGCCTCTTCCAAACTCTCGGACTCACCAACCGGCGCCTGCACCCCCTCATCGTGAACATCACCCGCGCCTACGCCTGGCTCCTCTATCTCGGCTATATCTCCATCCCCATCTCTGTCCTTACCGGAATTGTCAAATGACACTCGACTCCAAAATACCCGCTGGTCCGCTTGACAAAAAGTGGACGTCCTTCAAGAACACCGCCAAGCTGGTCAACCCGGCCAACAAGCGGAAATTCGAGATCATCATCGTGGGATCCGGTCTCGCCGGAGCATCCGCCGCAGCAACCCTCGCCGAGCAGGGCTACAAGGTGAAATGCTTCTGCTATCAGGACAGCCCCCGCCGTGCCCACTCGATCGCCGCCCAGGGCGGCATCAACGCGGCCAAGAACTACCAGAACGACGGCGACAGCGTTTACCGTCTGTTCTACGACACGATCAAGGGCGGCGACTTCCGTGCCCGTGAAGCGAACGTCCACCGGTTGGCCGAGGTCAGCAGCCTGATCATCGACCAATGCGTGGCGCAGGGTGTTCCCTTCGCCCGGGAATATGGCGGCCTCCTTGACAACCGCTCCTTCGGCGGCGCCCAGGTCTCCCGCACATTCTATGCCCGCGGCCAGACCGGACAGCAGCTCCTCCTCGGCGCCTACTCCGCCCTCAGCCATCAGATCGCCCTCGGCAATGTGAAAATGTTTTCCAAGACCGAGATGATGGATCTCGTCCTGGTGGACGGACACGCCAAAGGCATTGTCGTCCGAGACATGACCACCGGAGAAATCACCTCCCATGCCGGAGATGCGGTGCTCCTCTGCACCGGCGGCTACGGCAACGTGTTCTATCTCTCCACAAATGCCCGCGGTTGCAACGTCACCGCGACCTACCGCGCCTACAAGCGTGGTGCGCTCTTCGCGAACCCCTGCTACACGCAGATCCACCCGACCTGCATTCCGGTGAGCGGCGAATACCAGTCGAAACTCACCCTCATGTCCGAGTCGCTCCGCAACGACGGCCGGGTCTGGGTTCCCAAACGCAAGGAAGACTGTGGAAAAGCCCCGCAGGATATCCCCGAAGACGCCCGCGATTACTACCTCGAACGGAAATATCCCAGCTACGGCAACCTCGCCCCGCGCGACATCTCCTCCCGCTCCGCAAAGGAAGTTTGTGATGACGGACGCGGCGTCGGTCCCGGCGGTCTCGGCGTCTATCTCGACTTCGCCGATGCCATCAAGCGCCTCGGCAAACATGTCATCGAGGAACGCTACGGCAACCTCTTCGAGATGTACGAGAACATCACCGGGGAAAACGCCTACGAACGCCCGATGCGCATCTATCCCGCCGTCCACTACACCATGGGCGGACTCTGGGTTGACTACCACCTCATGAGCAACATCCCCGGGCTCCATGTCCTCGGCGAAGCGAACTTCTCCGACCACGGCGCGAACCGCCTCGGAGCCAGTGCGCTCATGCAGGGCCTGGCCGATGGATATTTCGTCATCCCCTACACCCTCGGCAACTACATGGCCTCGCAGTTCGGCAAGAAAGTGGACCCGAACGCCCCCGCCTTTGCGGAAGCCGTTGAAGCGGCCAAGGCCCGCGTCAACAAGCTCATGAGCATCAACGGCACCCGTTCCGTGGACAGCTTCCACCGCGAACTCGGCAAGCTCCTCTGGGACAAGTGCGGCATGGCCCGCAACAAGGAAGGCCTTGAAGAAGCTCTTCGCAAAATCCCGAAACTTCGCGAGGAATTCTGGTCAAACCTCAAGCTCCTCGGCTCGAAGGACGGCATCAACATGGAACTCGAACGCGCCGGTCGCGTGGCCGATTTCCTGGAATTCGGCGAACTCATGTGCCTCGACGCCCTCAATCGCAACGAATCCTGCGGCGGGCACTTCCGCACGGAATACCAGACACCCGATGGCGAAGCCCTGCGCAACGACGAGGAGTACGCCTATGTCGGAGCCTGGAAATACGAAGGCGAAGGCCGGACTCCCACGCTCATCAAGGAGCCGCTTGTCTACGAAGAGGTCAAATTGGCGACCAGAAGCTACAAATAACCGGAACTCTCACCCATTCACTCATCATGAAATTCTACTTGGAAGTTTGGCGTCAAAAAGGTCCGGACTCGGCTGGAAAACTCGAACACTACGAGGCGAACGACATCCCCGCCGAGGCCTCGTTCCTCGAGATGCTGGACATCGTGAACGAAGATCTCACCAAAAAGGGCATCGAGCCGATCCAGTTTGACTCCGACTGCCGCGAGGGCATCTGCGGAAACTGCTCGCTCACGATCAATGGCATCCCCCACGGCCCCGGCCGCGGCACCACCTGCCAGCTCTATATGCGGAAATTCCGCGACGGCCAGATCATCACCATCGAACCGTTCCGCGCGGACGCCTTCCCGCTGGAACGGGATCTTGTCGTCAATCGCGAAGCCTACGACCGCATCATGCAGGCCGGTGGCTTCATCAGTGAACGCGCCGGCTCGGCCCCCGATGCCAACTCGGTTCCGATCCCGAAAGTGGTCGCCGACCAGGCCATGGACTCCGCCGCCTGCATCGGCTGCGGAGCCTGTGCCGCCGCCTGCCCGAACAGCTCGGCCATGCTCTTTGTCAGTGCCAAGGTCACCCACCTCGGTCTCCTGCCCCAGGGCAAACCCGAGAACGATCGCCGCGTTCTCAACATGGTCCGCCAAATGGACAAGGAAGGTTTCGGCAATTGCTCGAACTATTATGCCTGCGAGGCCGTCTGCCCCGCCGGCATTCCCGCCTCGGTCATTGCCCACATGAATCGCGAATACTCCGTCGCTTCCATCAAGGAATCGCTCGGAGTTTCCATCTAGGACCAAATTCCTCCTCGAAGCGACCGGCTCCGGGCTCCTGCCCGAGCCGGTCGTCTTGTTTTCCAGACCTCTTCCCCCGAACTCCTCCCCTCAACCGCGAAAGTCTTGACGAAAAACATGGATTTTCCTCATTTCTGAACGATTATCATCGCTATTGAGACGCTTTCTCAGAAAATGACAATTGTGAAAGACACGCAGAAACTGAAGCTGGGGGAGATTACTCACAACCGCCCCATCGAAATTGTGGAAATAAGCAGCGATTGCGGGCGCGCAGGACGTCTGGCAGCACTGGGCTTTCTGCCGGGGCAACGGGTACGGATCTCGCGCATTGCGCCGCTGGGAGATCCCATCTCGATTGAAATGGGGGGACAGGAAATCAGTGTGCGGCGTGCGGAAGCCGATTTGATCGAAGTGAAGGAGATTGCCTGAAATGACAGCGACCGTTTCCGCGCCAGACAGACCGGTCCGGATTGCATTGCTCGGCAATCCCAACACGGGAAAATCCACCCTTTTCAACCGCCTCACCGGCCTCCGGCAGCACATTGCCAACTATCCGGGAATCACCGTGGAAAAGAAGACCGGAGCTTTTCTTCTCGGCACACGACAGGTGGAAGTGCTGGATCTGCCGGGCACTTACAGTCTTGCCGCCGCTTCTCCGGATGAACGCGTGGTCATGGATGCCCTCGGGGGAAAGGCCGGCCATCCCGCGCCGGATCTCATTGTCTGCGTTCTCGATGCCACAAACATCAAACGCAATCTCCTGTTGGTTTCCGAAGCTGCAGAACTCGAAATCCCCATGGTGATCGCCCTCAACCAATGGGATGCCGCAAAAAGGAACGGGCTCAGGATCCATGCCGATCTCCTTGCCGACCGCCTCGGGGTTCCGGTCATTCCCACTGTGGCCAAGAAAGGCGAAGGCCTGCCGGAGCTGAAGAAAGCGATCGAACACACGATTTCCGAACCAAGGCGCATTCCCCGCATCCTCTGGCCGGAGTTCATCGACGAGGCACGCGACATTGTCCGAAATGGCCTCTCCCAGGCCGGAGTCGAAGTGACCGGGCCGGAAGCCTTGCGGATGATCTTCGACACAGACAGTGCCTTTGCCGCCCGGGTCGGCCACAAGGACATGCTCCCCGCCATTCTCCGGGCCGCACGGGAAAAAATCCGCGCCCACGGCCTCAATCCGGCCTCCGCCGAACCGGTTCTCCACTATCGCCACATTGAGGGCCTGCTGGACGGGGTCATTCAGGGAGACGGAATGGTCGCCCGCACAAGGGACTCCATCGACGCCCTGTTGCTCAACCGCTTCTGGGGAACCCTCATCTTCTTTGCGGTCATGTATGTCGTCTTTCAAAGCCTTTACGCCTGGGCCGGACCACTGATGGATTTGATTGAGTCCGGAACGGCCTGGCTCCAGGGCGTGATTTCTCCCCTGTTGGAGAAGACGCCGGTGCTTCAGAGCCTTGTCTCCGACGGCATCATTGCCGGCGTGGGCGGGGTGGTGGTCTTTCTGCCACAGATCCTGTTGCTGTTCCTCTTCATCGCGATTCTGGAAGACACCGGGTATCTCGCCCGGGCCGCCTTCCTCATGGACAAACTTTTCGGATGGTGCGGGCTCAACGGAAAAAGTTTTGTGCCCCTGCTTTCGGGGTATGCCTGTGCGATTCCGGGCGTGATGGCCGCGCGGACGCTGGAAGATCCGAAAGCCCGTCTCACCACGATTCTCATGACCCCCTTCATGAGCTGCTCGGCCCGGCTTCCCGTTTATGTTCTCCTCATCGGAGCCTTCGTTGAGCCCGCCCACGGACCGATCGTTGCGGGATGGACTCTCTTTCTCATGCACTTTGTCGGGGCAGCCGTGGCCATGCCCCTGGCCTGGTTCATGAACCGCTGTATCCTCAGGATCAAAGCCCAACCGTTCATTCTTGAAATGCCCGACTACCGGGTTCCCACATTCCGGAATGTGGTCATCCGCATGTGGGAACGCGGCCGTGAATTCCTCCTCCGTGCCGGCACGGTCATCCTCGCCTTCTCGGTGATCATCTGGGCATTGTTGTATTTCCCCCGCCCGGAAGAAGTGGTCACAACAACCCGGGCCCACTTCCTTGCCGAACAGTCCCCGCATTTCTCCCCGGCAGAATTGACCGCGGCTCTGGAAGATCCGGAATCCGCCCTCTCCCAGAAACTCGAACACCGGATCGAAGGCGCCTACATCGAGCAAAGCTATCTGGGGCAGTTCGGAAAAACCGTCCAGCCGGTCTTTGACCCCGCCGGCTTCGATTGGAAAATCACGGTCGGAGTTCTCTCCAGTTTCCCCGCCCGCGAAGTCATCATTGCCACGATGGGAATCATCTACAACCTGGGAGCGGATGTGGACGAGGGCTCCGACGATCTGCGCACGATTCTGGCACAGGAAAAATGGCACGAGGGACCGAGGAAAGGTCAGCCGGTTTACACGCTGCCGGTCGTCATCGGTCTGATGGTCTTCTTTGCGCTTTGCATGCAATGCGGGGCCACGGTGGCCGTCATTGCCAGGGAACTCAGTTGGAAATGGGCCATTGCTTCTTTCACCACCATGACCGTTATTGCCTGGGTGGCCGCCGTGTTGATCTACCAAATCGGCAGCCGCCTCTGACCACCATGCTCATCCAGGAAAAACTCGCCGTCGCAGCCATCCTCATCGCCGCCTGTGGCTTTCTCGTCAAACAGGGAGTCGCCGCCTTCCGCAAACGCAACAACAAGGCCTGTGGCGGAAGCTGTGGATGCGGCAAAGGAACGCTTCCCGTCGGAAAAAACGCTCTCCCGCGCTGAAATCCGTTTCCCCGGCGTGCTTCACCCCCGGTTGATGACCAGACTCCGCGGCTCGGTCATTTCTTCCATCGCATAGCGCACGCCCTCGCGACCGAAGCCGCTCTCCTTGACTCCCCCATAGGGCATGTTCTCCACACGGAAGGTGGGAACCTGGTTGATCATCACCCCTCCGACTTCCAATTCCTCGAAAGCCTGAAGTGCCTTGCGCACATCGTTGCTGAATATCCCCGCCTGGAGTCCGAAATCCGAGTCGTTGACCAAAGCCAGCGCCTCCGGAAACGAATCGTAACTTTGAAGCACGGCCAACGGAGCAAAGGCTTCCTCACACAGCGCAGAGCAGGACGAAGGAACATTCTCGAGCAGCACGGGGCCAAGCAGGGAATGCCCGTCCACATGCAAAGGAGTCAACAGTCCCGCCCCACGATCCTTCGCCTCTTTGATCCAACCCAGGATTTTTTCCCGTTCCCCGGGATTGATCATCGGTCCGACAATCGTCCCCCGTTCCGAGGGATCCCCCACCGCGACATGGGCGGCAATGTGCGCGATCAACAGCTCACGAAACGCGGCATGGATCTCCCTGTGAACGAGAATGCGCTGGACACTGATGCAGGATTGCCCGGCATAGCCATAGGCGGCAGAGGCAATCTTCGGAACCGCCGCCTTCCAATCACAATCCGGTTCGACAACAACCGCCGCATTGCCTCCGAGTTCGAGAGCCACCTTTTTCTTTGCGGCCTTCGCCTTCAACTGCCACCCCACCGCGGCACTTCCGGTGAAGCTGACCATTTTGATGCGCGGATCCCGCAACAGCGGATCGATATGCTCGTGATGGAAGGGAACTGTATTGATCTGCCCGGCCGGGACTCCGGCCGCATCAAGCACCTCGGCGAGAAGAAGACTCGAAAGCGGCGTCTTCAGAGCGGGCTTGAGCACCATCGTGTTGCCGGTGGCCAGGCAGGGAGCCACTTTGTGGGCAACCAGATTGAGGGGAAAGTTGAACGGCGTGATGCCCAGAATCACCCCCATTGGAAATCGCTTCACCAGACCGAAATGCCCGGCCCCCGGGGCGCTGGCATCCATCGTAATCCCGTGCCCCTCGTCGGCCAGGGCGAGTGCCGCGGCAAAGCGGAAGGTCAATCGCGCCCGCTCCGTCTCGGCTTCCGCAAACGTCACGGGTTTCCCCGCCTCGGCGACAATCGTTGAGACAAAATCCGTGCGCCGCTCATCGATCAATGTACAGATGTTCTCCAGAATCGCCGCCCGGGCATCGGCCGACATCTTCCGGGTCTTCCGGAAAGACTCGTGTGCCGTGGCCACGGCTTCTTCAACCTGCCCACTATCCGCCACACAGACATCTGCAAGCAGGTTGCCGTTCCAGGGATTTTTGACCGCCTGGGTCTGCGCCGAGGTAACATGTCGGCCATTGAGGAAGAAAGGTTTCGGGGTCATGATTCTCAAATTCTTTCCACTTCGCGCTTTTCAACAAAGATCGGGAGTCCCTCCCGGGTGAAGCTGTTCATGAGTTCCTCGGGATCCAGTGCCTCGGGCATCATGACCCCCCGCTCCGGAATCTTGCCGGTTGCCAGAAGTTTCGCGGTCAGCGCGGGAGGAATGCCTGTTTGCACGAGAGTGAGCGAATATCCGTATTTCTCGTAAGTGTCCCGGTGACTGTCCATCGAATAAACGAAATATTCGACCCGCTTGCGATCCTTCGTTCCGCGCACCTCGGTGCCCACGCAGGAATAGCCGTCCACCGTCGCACCAAGCTGCGCCGGCTTCGGGAGATGCGCACTGGCCACCCTCACGGGAGCCACCTCCACCCCGTCCACGCGGACTTTTTTCCACGTGTCGAGATTCAGCAATTGGAGCGACTTGGAAATGTTCACCACCTTGTCGGGCACGCTGTATTTGAACACCGAATACCGCACGCCTTTCTCCACGAATGCCGGATGGATGCCGAGACTGACTCCCTCCTCGTGCGCCACGGCGTAGGTTTTTTGAAGGCCGATGGGATCCGGAAACCGCACCCACTCCACCTCGGTCTCCAGCGGTTTCCCGCTGACAACGCGACCGTCTTTCACAAAATAAGGCGGCGCACCGAGTTCCTCGAAAAACGTTTCCGGAGAAAAAAGAACCGCAAACCGATACCCGCGAACCTCCGCATTGTCGGCATCCAGCACACGAATGCTCGAGGCCGTGTCAAGCCGGTCGATCGCCCAGCGGGCAAAGACATTCACCGCCCCGGGATCCATTCCCATGCACAGGATTCCCGCAAGGTCGCGGTCGAGGAAAGGCTGGTGAAATTTCTCGATCTCGGCCTCGAAGGAATTCTTTCCGGGACGCTTCACTCCCGGCGCGGAATAAATGTCTGCCGCCATGTCGAGATAGTGTGATCCCGCGCGCAGACAGGCTTCCAGCACCGAATGGTTTGTCTGACACACGCACGCGTTGCACGTCACCGTCACCGCATGTTCCTTCATCAGTGCCGCCAATCCATCGATGTCCATCGCGTTCGCCTGCACGACAACAAAGCGGTTTTTCGGAGTCTTCGCCGCCAGGTGTTGCGCAAAAACCGGATCCACATCCGCCAAGACAATCCGATCGAAACAATCGTATTCGTGAAGTTTTTGACCGATGACGGAACCGACTCCGCCAATTCCAATAACCATTGCATTAGCCATAATAAATCGCCCTTCGGGCTTCTGAAGGATAGCCCGGAGGCCCTGCGCTGGCAAGTTTTCCACTGCGGCCAACAGACAGTATCCGGCGTTATCCCCTGTCCGCCAGATTGATACGCGTCCCCTCAATCATGGCAACTCCTCCGCCCCCATCTTCCACAAAAACCCCCGAAAGCGCGGGAATTTTCCGAAGAAAAGCCCGGCGTTCTTCATCCCGCGCAAGAAAACAGGCCGTGGAAAAAGCATCGGAAAAAGCCGCCGAGGAAGCAACCGTCCAGGCCCTCTTCGGAAACTGGGCGCTATCACGCAGTGGGTGGACAATGTGATCGCCCTGGATGCCTGTTCCGGAGGCGCTGAGAGAAAATCCTCCGGGCAGCATCACGATGCGGGTCTCTGCTGTCGCCTTCAATTCCACGGGCCACACCGTCTGTCCCATGGCCAGGTGGGTGCTGGCTCCCGCGGAAAGCAGGGCTTCCCCCACTCCCAACTCGCGCAGAGTGTTTGCCATCCGATCCAGTGCATAGCCCTTTCCAATGCCACCGAGATCCAGCCGCCGCCCCGCCTCGATGCAAATGATTTCCGGGCGCTCCGGATTCAGTTGCAGACACCCGCAAAGATCCACCGGGTTTTCAATCCGTTCCGGATCGGTCAGAGCACCCAGGGTAATGTCGAAAAGCCCCCTCGTGAGTTCATATGCCTCCAGGGCCAGCCTGAGGCATCCCCATGTCTCCTCATGCAGCAACAGGGAGCGGCCGGCGGAAAGAGTGTTGATCGCCATGATCTCACTGTCCTCCCGATAGCGGCTGAGGAGCGCTTCCAACTCCTCCAGTTGCCGGAAACACTGCCCGGCAACAGCCGCCGCCCTCTCCGCATCCGACAATCCGAGGCGGAGAGTAAAAAGAGTGTTCATGGCCGGATGCGTCCGAACCTGCCAGGAACCATTTGGAAGAGAAGGCATCATCAGGGAGCTTGGGTGTTTTTCTCCCAAATATCTTTGCGCACAAAGACCAGAACAGGCGTGTCCGTGCGAAGACCTTCGGGAATGGCAACATGGGTTTCGGAAAGCCGGTCAGCAAGCGAGCCGGCGAATTCGGGCATGGCGACAACCAATGCGTGACCGGCAAGATCGTCCGGCGGCACGGGCCAGTAACCCACTTTGGGCAGATTCCGAAAATACCAGGGCAGCGGCCAGTAATGCGGCCCGATCACACCGACCGTTTCTCCCGGCCCGTTTCCGGATTCCAACCATTGGATGGAACGCCGGGTCCAAGCTTCCACCCCCGGAGCCGTTGGCACATAGGCAAAGGGATTTCTGGCGTCTGAAGGATAGCGAAACGCCACGCGCCAGGTTTGCAGCCCTTGAAAAGCAATCCACGCCGTCAGCAAAATCCCCGCAGCCATCCGAATGAGCATTCGTTCCCGCAGGAGAGCAGCAGCCCCGATCCCTGCGGCAATCAGAAAATGCAGCCAGGGCACAAGCATCAGCCAGGGGGTTTTGTAGGGCAGAAGCGAATATACGCCTGCCTGAAGAAGTCCGGACAGGAAGCAAAACCGCGCGACCGCCGGAAGCGGAGTGCTCCCGCCTTTTTGAAACAGCGAAAAAACAGCCAGCAGAAAAATGCCTCCCTGCCACCACCACAACCGTCCGTAATGGGAAGGCAGGAGAAACAACTGCGCATAATACCCCGGAGGTTTCTCATGACCGGCTCCTGTTTGGTAACTCCAATACGTCGAGACAAAATCCCAGACTCCCCCGGGTCGGTTGCCCAGCACGGAGTAGAACACCACAATCACCGCAAAAAACGCCAGTCCCGCTCCCAAAATCTGCGGCCACAGGCGGCGAAGCAGATCCCTCTGCGGATGATAAATCGCAACACCCGCAATCGCCCACGAAACCGGGGTCAGCACAAATGTCTCTTTTGTCGCGGCGGCCAGTCCGAGACAGATTCCCACAGTCCAGATCGGAACGCGATGACTGTACCCCAAACCCAGAAGCAGAAGGGCGGCCACAAGAAACAGGGCCAGCAGATTCTCATGAATGAAGAGCCGGTTGTAGTGGACGAGAAAAGGAGAAACGGCTGCGAAAGCCGCCGCCCAAATCGCGGCATTCGAACCGATCAGCGGCGCAGCCATCAAAAGCCCCAGCACCACAGCCACACCGGACAGGGCTGGCAGCACCCGGAGCGTCGCTTTGGTGAGAGTCTGCCAGGAGTTTTCCCCGGCCAACCTTGCGGAACCAACCGCTGCAAAAACAGGCAGGGGACCATGAAAATGCCGGGGATTGAAGTCGAGAGCCTGGCTTTCACTCCCCGGCAAACCGAGCCAAGAGGCGGCAATACGTGCCTGGACAGCCTCGTCGAAATGAAAGGGAGCCAGGGAAAGATCCGCAAGCCTCACCCAGGCGGCAACGAAAACCACAAGAGCACACGCCACCGGAAAAAGCAGGGACTTCATCTCAAGCTCTCCCTGCTCTGCGGATGGGAAGCCCTTCTTTGTCCAGACTCAGGAAACCGGAACGCCGAAGACTTCGACCTCGATGTAATGGTTTGCGTCGTTGGATGTGTTTCCTTTGCTGTAGAGCCGGACATAACGTCCCTTGGCTCCCTTGGCATCGACCAGCAAACCAAAACGGGAATCGACATAAGGTTTGTCAGAACCTTTGCCCATTCCCGAAGAATTGTCGAAATCGTTGTTGAAGACAGTGGTGACACCGGTCTTGAACTCGGGATCGTCGGAGATCTGAATGACCACATCGTGATAGGCACGGAGTTGGCTGTGGAAATGCCAGACCCAGACGGCGGAAACGGCTGCCGTCTGCCCGAGATCGATCTGCACCCATTGCGGACCGTCCATCAACTCGACATAATATCCTTCGCCGCCTTCCTTCTCCCCGTCGGTGATCAGGGTCAATTCGCCCACCACGGGGAAGTCATCGCTCGAGGTCACCGTCTTGCCCTTGGAAAGAAGCACGGTTCCGGCGGGAACATTCAATACCGGCGCCTCTTTGGGTGCCTGGACCAGATCCGGGACATTGATCGGCATCGGAGTTCCCTCGATCACCTCCGGTGGGATCTCTGTTGTGAGAGGAACGGTGTCCGCCGCACGAACGCCGGTGGCCAGAGCAAGAAGGAGGGTGGAGAGAAGGAGGGGTTTCATGATCATACGTGGAGGTGTTCGGTGTTGAAAATAATGGTCTGTCCGCTTTCCGCAGCAGGATTCACCCAATAAATCGGGGCTTCCGATTCCAGAGCATGGCGGGCATCGCAATTCAGTTTCGCCTTGCCGCGGATGGCGTCGAAAAAGTTTTCCAAATGCGGTTGGTGGGGCGGCTTGTTGAGTCCGCCGGGCAACTGATAGGTCTCCGGTGCGGCGGATTCGTAGGAAGCGATGGCATCCGAAGAATCGGCGGCCGGTTTGGGAGCGGAGCTCTTTTTCAGATACCCCTCGGCAACAAGCCTGTCCCAGCTCGGCGCGGTGCCGGCTTCGCGGTAGATGTTTGTGTAGGCGGCACGTTCGGAGATATCGATCGTGCCGTCGATGCCCATGAACGATTCAAAATACCCGCCGCCGGCACTGGTGGTGGTGAGCACCTGATAAAACGCCCGCGCGCCACCATCTGGGGTGTTGTAGTCAAAGACACACATCACGTTGTCAAAGTGCTCGCGGTCCTTGAAGTAGTTCCGCCCGCCGGAAGCCATCACCCGCGAAGGTTGCATGCCGAAGAACCAGTTGAAGATATCGATCTGGTGGGCACCCAGATCGGAGATCGGTCCGCCGGAAAGATCCTTGTAGAATCTCCAGTTCAGGAAACGGTGCTGCAGTTCTTCCAGAGTGAGGGTTTTGCCGGGACGTCCGAACCCGTATTTGAGCAGGGTCTGTTCATCGGGCAATATCGAAGGCTTCACCTGGATGTCCTGCGAGGAACCGACCGCGCGGTTCCACTGGCCGTTGGCATTGACAATCTGACCGCAGATTTTCTGACGGCGGAGCAGCTCGTTCAACGTGTAAATATAGCGGGGATTGCTGCGGCGCTGGTGTCCGATCTGGCAAAGTTTCCCGGTGCTCTCCATGGCAGCGACCATCTTCCGGGCGTCCTCCAGACTGTTGGACATCATCTTCTCGCAGTAGACATTTTTTCCCGCTTCCAGCGACCAAACCGTGTGACGGGAATGCCAGAAGTCGGGAGTCGCCACCACGACCGCGTCCAAGCTTTTTTCCTTGGACAGCATTTCCTCCGCGTCGGTGTAGCGCGCGGGCTGGTTGCCAAAGGTGTTCTTGATGCGGGAAAATGCGCTTCCAACGCGGTTCTTCATGATGTCGCAGACCGCCGCATAATGAAGGCCGGGGATGTTCTTCATCGCGTTGAAGAGCACCTCGTGCTGTTTGCCAAGGCCGATGAAACCCACGTTGATGGTGTCGGATGAGGCGGTCGCCGCACGCAGAAGGGACGGAGCCCCGAGCACCAAACCGGCGCCGACAAGTCCGCCCATTTTCAAAAAATCACGCCGGGAACCGGCCAAGGAGGGGAAAGATTCCATAATCGGGGACCGGAGAAATTACCACTTGCGGCCGAAGAGCACGCACTTGTCGCGATCGGAATAAATGAGGGCCATGCCGATCAAGATAATGTGGATTGCCAACCACGCAACCCCGGCATCCTGCTTGAGCAGTATCAGACCGAAGGTCAGGCTGGTGTAGAGAAGCCCCATCGCAAACAGGGATACCCTTGGAAAAATCCCCAGAAGCACGGTGATCCCCAGCAAAATCAGAGAGGGGCCCAGAATCTTGTCGTAAATGTTCAGAAACGGACCGGGCAGCAGAGGCTCCGCCAAAAACTGCGAGCGCAGGGCTTCGGGAATTCCATGATACTGCGCCAACCCATAAACCTTCTCCGAGGCCGAATCGGTCAGTCCATAGGTGTTCGGCTTTCCATCAATAAGAATCGCCGCTTCCGAGGCCTTGGTCCCGGCGTATTTCTCGATGCCTGTGGCCAACGCCCGGAACCCCAGCCAGATCCGAATGATGAGAAGGCCGAGAGCCGGACCGAAATGGGAACAGGATGATGAAACGGGGGAGTCGCTGGAGTTCATTTGCTGGAAACAGGGTGCAGATTTTTATTTATGCAAATACTGTCAGAGAATCAACGTCTTTTTGTGCTTTTTATACACGGCCGCATAAAAATTAAAGCCCCTCAAAAAAACCGCATTTTCCCGATGATACAAAGGATTTTTCAACTTTTCGCTCTCCCTTGAAGGAACTTGTGAGTCAACTCTCCTGAAAATGCGATTGGAAATTTTTGTCATATATCGTCATTTTTATTTGAAATAAAAATTCCGCCCTGCTAGTTCCACATCACCGTCGCGATGTCCCCCGACAAACCAGCCCCTCCTTTCTCCAACTCCTTCTGCTCCGCCCGGATGCTGAATGTCTTGTTTGACGCCCTGCCGGAAGCCCATTGCTTTGCCAAAGACCGGGAATCCCGTTTTCTGGCGGCAAATCGAAGTTTTCTCCGCCTGATGGGGGTTTCCAGCCTGGAGGACCTGCGGGGAAAGACCGATCGCGATTTCAGCGCGGATTTCCTGGCGGACGCCTTTCTGGCCGATGACCGGAGGGTCATGGAAAGTGGCGAACCCATCATCAATCAGGTGGAACTTGTCCCGACAGGAGATTCTCTGGACTGGTTGACCACCACGAAAGTCCCCCTTTGCGACAAAACAGGAAAAGTGGTCGGGCTTGCCGGAATCACCCGCCTGACACGCGACAGTGACACACTTTACCGGGATCACCCGGAGATGCACCGGATCGTGGACCACATCCGCACGCATTACAGAAAAAGGATCCTTGCCGTGGATCTGGCGCGGGTGGCAGGGATCTCCGTCAGCTCCGTCGAACGGTTGTTCCGGAAAACTTTCGGCATAACCCCCAACCAGTACATCAAGCGGACCCGACTGAATGCGGCCTGCCATGCCCTTCGTGACACGGATCTTCCTTTGGACAAAATCGCCAAATCCTGTGGATTCGGCGACCAGACCGGAATGACACGGGACTTCCGATTGGAATTGAATTTGACGCCCCGGAAATACCGCCTGAGATTCCGCAACGGCGGATCGAAGCAGCACAAAGCCTCCCGGAAAACTCTCCGCCACACCACCCGATGAAAGCCTCCATTCGCACCCGCCTCTCCCTCATGATGTTTTTCCAGTTTTTCATCTGGGGGGGCTTTTTCGTGACCATGGGGACGTATCTGCTGAATGTTTTCTCGGGCCAGGAAGGACTCAACAGCATCATTGGACGCGCTTACGCGACGCACAACTGGGCCGCGCTCATCGCGCCCCTGTTTGTGGGATTGATCGCGGACCGCTTCTGCAATGCGGAACGGGTGAACGGCGTGTGTCATCTCGCCGGGGCCGTGCTGCTCTGGATCGCCGCCGGCACACAGGAGCCCGGGGCGTTCATCTGGACGATGTTTTTTTACTTCCTGCTCTACATGCCGACCCTTGCCCTCGTGAATGCTATCTCGTTTGCCAACATTGAGGAGCCGGAGAAGGAATTTCCCGGCATCCGGGTTTGGGGCACCATCGGATGGATTGTGGCGGGATTTCTCGTGGCACAGACCGTGATCGGCTTCATTGACCTGCCGCTGCTCAAGGCACTCACCGGAGTGGGAAATGCGCAAATTACGAATATTCCGCTGAAAATGTGCGCGATCGTCTCCGCGATCTACGGGGTTTACAGTTTCACATTGCCGCCGGCCCCGCCCGCCGCAAAAGGCCGTCCGATGGATGTGAAAAAGGCCCTGGGACTGGATGCCCTGCGGCTGTTTGCCCGCCCAAGCTTCGCCATTTTCGCCATCTGTTCCTTTCTCATCTGCATCCCGCTGGCGTTCTATTATGCCCGGACAAATGACTTCATCGCGGCGATGGCCTTCGGGGAAAAATCCGCGGCCTTCATGACCATCGGACAAATTTCCGAGGTCTGCTTCATGCTTTTGGTGCCATTTTTTCTTTTGCGGCTCGGCGTGAAATGGATGCTTCTCGTCGGCATGCTGGCCTGGACGCTGCGCTACGGCCTTTTCGCCCTGTTTCCGGAATCCACGGCCATGCTTCTCCTCGGAGTGGCCCTGCACGGCGTCTGTTATGATTTCTTCTTCGTCACCGGCCAGCTCTACACCGACCGGGTGGCACCGCGGGAAATCCGTGCCAGCGCCCAGGCACTGATCGGCCTCCTCACTTACGGCGCAGGCATGCTTGTTGGCAATTACGTCCTTGGACTCTGGGGAGATCACCTCGCCCTCGACGGGCAGACCAAAGCCGGCTGGCTCGCCGATGCCTCTTCCTTCTGGGGCATGCCGGCCCTGGCCGCCCTGGCCGTGGCCGTCATTTTCTTCCTCACCTTCCGCGACAGGGAGGTCGAGCAGGCCATCCACAACGAAGCCCGTTCCTGAATTTCACAAAATCCATCATGAAAAACCCCATCTCCTTCACGAACCGCAAGTTCTCAGCCCCCCTCATTCCGGCAGGGCGTTTCCTCCTCGTCCTCGGCCTGACCGCCTGCCTTTCCCCGCTTCTCGCCGGGGCGGCGGATGATGAGGGATACGAATCGATTTTCGACGGCAAAACCCTCGCCGGCTGGAACAAGGCCTCCGGCGACAAGATTGGGAAACCCTACTCCGGCGGCGAATGGAAGGTTGAGGATGGGGCCATCGTCGGATGCCAAGCTCCCCCGCTCATTGGTTCCTTCCTGCGAACCGACAAAAAGTATCTGAATTTCGATCTCCTCATCGATGTGAATCCCGACTGGGGATGTGACAGCGGCATTTGGATCCGCACCGACGACAGCGGCAAATGTCTCCAGATCTTTTTGGATTACCTGCCGGGTGGAAATGTGGGATTTCTTTATGGACAGGGAACCGGAGGCTTTGCCTCGCAACCCTGGCAGCTCGAAGCAATCGAGGAAAACGGCAAGGTGGTGGGTGTGAAAGCCGTGGACAAATATGACGGAGTGAAAGTGGACGGCCTCCTCTACTCGGCACCTGCGGCGGATTTCAACAAAGTCTGGCGTCACGGGGAATTCAACACCCTGCGCATCCGCTGCGAAGGCCTCCAGCCGATGATCACCACCTGGGTCAATGGTGTGAAAATGATGGAGTTCGACGGCACCAAATTCCTCGGAAAAAAAGTCGCCGACCTGCGGACCGGGAAATTTGACGCCCCTCCCGTCTGGGACCAGAAGAAGATCTTCGAAAGCAACGGCGGCCCCGGAACAATTGCCCTTCAGATTCATCCCGGAGCCCGTTGGACCGGATTCGACCGTTACAAAAACATCAAAATCAAGACCCTGCCCTGACACTGTCATGAAAAATATTTCCCGTCGTCATTTCCTGAAGCGCTCCACCCTGCTGGGTGCCGGAGCCTTCATGCTCCCCCGCTTTTCCATTGCCCAGTCAGGGAAGAGCGCCAACAGCAAACTCAACCTGGCGCTCATTGGTGCCGGTGGCATTGCAAGCGTTGCCGTAAAGGGAGTCCTCGGAGAAAATCTCGTCGCGATTTGCGATGTGGATGAATCCAACCAAACGGTTTATGCGGACAAAAATCCCCAGGTGGCCACCGCGGCAAAGTTCAAGGACTTCCGGGTGATGCTGGATAAAATGGGCAAAGAGATCGATGGCGTCCTCATCAGCACCCCCGATCACACCCACTTCGCCGCCACCATGGATGCCATGCAGCGCGGCAAGCATGTATTCACGCAGAAACCGCTCACCCACAATGTCTGGCAGGCCAGAACCCTGCGCAAAGCCAGGGAGAAATACAAGGTCGTCACCTGCATGGGAAATCAGGGCCACACCTTTGACGGCATCCGACAGATGAAGGAATGGCTCGAAGCGGGTGTTCTCGGGACTGTCTCCACCGTGGACTCTTGGTATCCGGGACCGAAGTGGGCTCCGACGGGAAGCACCGGCCCTGCGGTCTGGCGGAAGCCCGCCACGTTTCCTCCCACCCCCGAGCCGGTTCCCGCCGGTTTGGACTGGCCGCTCTGGCTCGGCCCCGTGGCGGACCCCGGCTACAACAATGTCTACCAGCCCAAGAGCTGGCGGGGATTCTCCCAATTCGGAACGGGAATGATCGGCGACTGGTTCTGCCATATCTGTGATGGTCCGGTGTGGACGCTTGATCTCTACGAACCCACGGTCGTCGAAGCGGAAAAAATCGACGGACCAAATCCCGGCATGTGCCCGGACGGCTCGATCGTCCGGTGGGACTTCCCCGCCCGCGCCGGGATGCCCCCCTGCACCCTGCGGTGGTATGATGGTGGAAACCAGCCCTCCATTCCTGAAAGCTGGACATGGGGCCCCCTTCCCAAATTCGGTTCCATTTTCAAGGGATCAAAGACAACAGTGTTCCTTGACGAACGCTCGAACAATCCACGCCTGATCAATAAGGAAGAAATGCAGGCGTTCAAGCAGTCCGGACTCCCCCCACAAAAGTATCCCCGTGTCAAAGACGGTCCGGTGGCGGAATGGATCCGCGCGATCAAGGGCGAAGGTCCGGAACCCGGCTCGAATTTTGAATACGCCTCGCGCCTCACCGAAATCGCCTGCCTGGGTGCCATCGTCCAATTCTTTGGCGGACGCATCGAGTGGGACTCCAAGAACATGAAGGTCACCAACCGTCCCGAGCTCAACTCCTACGTCAAGGAACCCATGCCGGAGGGCTGGTCCTACGGAGAAGATCTTTGGAAGGCATAGCCTCGCCCTTCACATCCGACAGCACCTCTGTGAAAAATACCCGCATTCCTCTTGTTGCAGCCATTCTGGCAGGCATCGGCCTTCTTTCCACTTCGGCAGCCGACATCCCTCCTCCCATCATGGGGCAATGGCGGGGCAAAGTCATCAACCCGACCAAAGAGCACGGTTATCTGCAGACCCATCCGGATCTTTGCGCGGAAGTCATCGCGCTCGGGGGCGACAAATTCCACGTCAGAATCCTGCCTCATCTCTTCAAGCGAGCCCATGTCTTCACGGAATTTGATGCTGCGGCGACGGAGGGAATCATCCGCTTCAACCAAGGCGGATGGAAAGGGGAAATCACCCCGTCCGCCTTCACCGGAGAAGCCTTTTCCGATGGGAAAACACCGCTGAAGTTTTCTCTCGAAAAGTCCGACTTTGCTTCCCCCACACTGGGCATGAAACCGCCCGAAGGGGCAAAGATTCTCTTCGACGGAAAGAATCTGAACGCCTGGCAGAAAGCCAAATCTGAAGGGGAAGCCCAGTGGCGGGTGCTCGAGAACGGGATCCTGGAGGTCGTTTCAAAAAACGAGAACGCCGAAGCCGGAGGTCCGATCCGGACCAGGGACCAATTCGGAGACGTCCAATTGCACGTGGAATTCCGTCTCCCCTACGAACCCGAACTGAACGGTCAGAACCGCGGCAACAGCGGGATTTTTATCCAGGGTCTGTATGAAGTGCAGGTTCTGGACAGCTTCGGGCTGGAGGGGCTCTGGAATGAATGCGGCGCCATTTACCACACGGCTCCTCCCAAGGTGAACGCCTGCCTGCCCCCCGGAGAATGGCAGACATACGACATTCTGTTTCGCGCCGCCCGGTTGAACCCCGACGGTTCTGTCGCGGAATATCCGCGCATCACCGTCCGACAAAACGGCATTCTCGTGCAATACAACGAGGAGCTGCTCGAAAGCACCCTCGTTGTCACCAGCATACAAAAGCCTTTTCCTGTCCGCGCCACCGGCCCCATTGAGCTTCAGGATCACGGCCATCCTGTTCAATACCGCAACATCTGGGCCGCCCCGCTGCCGGATGCAGCGGAGGCTTTGACGAAAAGCCATTAGTTTTGACACAATATCCCAACTTCCCACAGACAGCACCTGGTGAACAAACCCGCCTTCGTTCTTCTGTTGCTTCTCTTTTCTCCCCATCCCCTGCAGCCGAAGACTCCCAACCAAATATTCTCTTCATCCTGGCGGATGATCTGGGCTGGAACGGGCCGGGTTGCTGCGGCAACAAGGACGTCCCCACCCCCAACCTCGACCGACTCGCCTCCGAAGGAATGCGCTTCACCCAGGCCTATGCCGATTCCCAGTGCTCTCCAAGCCGCGCCGCTTTTCTCTCCGGACAATACGGAGCCCGCACCGGCCTCTTCAAAGTAATCAAGGAAAAGGAACCCACAAAAGCCGTTCTGTGTCCGCCGGAAGCCAGCGTCGCCCTGCCTCCACAAACCGCCACCCTGGCCCAAACTCTCCGAAATGCCGGTTATGCCACCGGGTTGAGCGGAAAATGGCACATCGCGGACAACAGTGCGGTTGCTCCCCTGATCAGGCGTGAGGAAGGAAAATATTTCGACCACTATGGATTTGATTTCGGGGGGACAGCCGATGTCGCGAAGCATCGTGAGGACAAGGCGGCAGGCGCCATCACGGATGACATGATTGGCTTCATCGAAAAGAACAAAGACAGGCCCTGGTTCGCCTATGTCGCCCATTTTCTCCCTCATGCGCCCCTTGTCGCACCGGAGGAGCTTATCAAGAAATTTGAAGCCCTCGGCTACAAACGCAGTTCAACGCCGACAGGGAAATTCACCGAGCGTCCCACGGCCGACTATCTTGCCATGTTGTCGCACCTGGATACCGAAGTTGGCCGATTGCTGGCACAACTCGACAGCCTTCATCTCACCGACAAAACCGTGATCGTCTTCGCCGGAGACAATGGCGGACTGTCCCGCGTCTTCGACAATTCCCCGCTGCGGGAAGGCAAGGGATCGCCCTACGAGGGCGGCATCCGGGTGCCGTTCATCGTCCGCTGGCCCGGACAAGTGAAAGCCGGTTCCACATGCGACACGCCGATTCACTTTGTGGACTTGTATCCGACATTCGTTGCCATTGCAGGTGCCCAGCCTCCTCCCGGACACATCCTCGACGGAGAAAATCTCCTTCCCCTCCTGCTGCAAAAAGGTCCGCTCAACCGCAAGGCACTCTACTGGCACATGCCCACCTACACCACCAACTATGGACGCACCCCCTGCGCCGTCATCCGGAAAGGGGACTGGAAGCTCATCCATTGGTTCGGTGACTATCTCGACACCACCGGATTCACCCCCGATGACAAACCCTATGGGAAACTGGTCGTCGGTCCCCGCACCGAACTCTACAACCTGCGCGAAGATCCCCGTGAAACCAAAGATCTCGCCACCGCGCAGCCTGCGAAAACCGAAGAACTTCTCGCCGACCTTCAGGCCTGGTGGAAACAAACCGGCGCGAAATTCCCGGACAAAAATCCGGATTATGATGCCGCTTCCTGGTGGACGGGCGCAGACGATGACGCGGAATCCGGCATAAAACCCAGAAAAAACAAACACTGATTTTCCCATCTCACAGGGCAAACCTCTCTCCTTTCAGAGGGAAATTCACAAAGGCAACGAGCATGAACAAGGCTTGGACAAGAAGTCCATTCGTCCCCGTCAGAATGCTGTCCGGCTTTACTGCTGCTCCTGCGGAATAGGTTCGACGACAAGCGAACCTTTCATTTTTGCGCGATCCGGCGGACCGATGCGGTTGGGAAATTTGCCGAGCCGTTTCGGACCTGCTGCCTTTCCATAGGGAATCGCCCCGCGTTGGTAAAGGTATTCGGAAAGCGCGGCATTGACTTCCCGGGTGGTGCGGACCGTGTCGAAGGTGATTCCGCTGCGGATGCCGTCCACCACGTTGAAAAGCGAGGTCAGGGCCATGGGTCCGGAAACGAAGAAAGTCACCACGCCGCCGACTCCGGGAGAAATATTCGACCCCCCGGTGGTGACGATCCTCAGGAACGGTCTCGGATACGGGCCGGAGAGATCATAAACAACCACCGTGACATCCATGAGCGTCGCCCCGGCCCCAAGGCCGACCACCGAGCGCAGGAACCGGCTGCCCTGATAAACCCGGTCGAAATTCCCGCGGAGAAGCCAGTAATTTCCGCGCGGCAGGGGGGCGTTCGAAGCCACTGCTTCGGCCTTGCCGACATACTTCGGCAGGCGACGCACGAGGTTGCGGGTCATGAGTTCACGCAGTTGAAATTTGAAATTCTCCAGATCCGCGCCACTGCGATCCACGCGCAGCTCTTGCTGTGTGAAAGAAAACGGGGCGACAAAGACTTTTTCCGGAAGACGCGACGGAGGATTCGGCTCCAACCGGGCGACATCCTTCACGCTGACGGAGGCACAGGAGGAAAGAAATCCGGCACAAAGAAGGGCTAAGAAAGCCTTGGAGAAATCGGGTGCAAAGTAACGCATGCGGGGCTTTGTTCTTGATGAGACTGGTCTTCCTGTCCATTAAAAAGAGCAATGACCATGCTGCTCGCATCCGGAGCCGGATTCTCCGCTGAAGTGAATCCCTGGATGATCCTGCCGTTTGCGGTGCTTCTGCTCCTCATTGCCATCGGCCCCGTCCTTCTGGGAGAGTGGTGGCATGACCATTATCCGAAGGTTTCCGTGGGCCTCGGGCTGATCACGGTCGGCTACTATTTTTACGTCCTGCGCCAGCCGGAACGCTTCGGACATGTCGTCCATGAGTATGTGAGTTTCATCGCCCTCATCGGATCGCTCTTCGTCGTGGCGGGCGGAATCCACATCAATGTCAAAGGCGAATCCCGCCCGCACACAAATGTCCTGTTTCTCCTCGTCGGTGCGGTGATCGCAAACATCATTGGAACCACCGGTGCCTCCATGCTGCTCATCCGTCCCTGGATCCGGATGAACAAATACCGCATCACGGCATTCCACATCGTCATGTTCATATTCATCGTGAGCAATGTGGCCGGTTGTCTTACCCCCATCGGAGATCCCCCGTTGTTCCTCGGCTACCTGAAGGGTGTGCCCTTTTGGTGGATGCTGGAACAGGGGTGGCCGGCCTGGGGCATTGCCGTGGGGCTGCTTCTCGCGGTCTTCTACATCGCCGACAGCATCAACATCCGCAGGGCTCCGCGGAAAGTGATGGAAAAGCAGACCGCGCACGAAAGCTGGAAATTCGACGGAGCCCACAACCTGTTTTTCATCGCCATCATCCTTGCCGCGGTCCTCTGCAACAAGTCCCTGCCATTTCTTGTGCCGGAGGCCATCATGGTCGCGGCCGCGGCTTTCTCATTTTATCTGACACCGCAACCGGTCCATGAGGCGAACGATTTCACCTTCGCTCCGATCAAGGAAGTGGCCTGGCTCTTTCTCGGCATCTTTGCCACCATGGTCCCGGCATTGGATTATCTGGGCCGCCACGCCGCCGACATCGGCATCACCAGCCCGATTCAGTTCTATTTTGCCACCGGAACCCTTTCCTCGTTCCTCGACAATGCCCCCACATATCTCACGTTTCTTTCCGCCTCCATGGGGTTGCACCACCTGGACATGGACAATTCCGCGGACGTCCTGAGAGGGGTTGCGGAATTTCCGAGAGAGATTCTCGCCATTTCCCTCGGGGCGGTTTTCTTCGGGGCGATGACTTATATCGGCAACGGCCCGAACCTCATGGTGAAATCCATCGCCGATCATTCAAAAGTCCACACTCCGCACTTCTTCGCCTACATCTTCCGCTTCGCCCTCCCCATCCTGCTTCCCATTCTCATCCTGATCAGCCTTCTCTTTTTCTCTCCCTGGCGGATCCTGTAGTCCGATGTCCCCGGCCCTCCGCAATCCCAGATCCCCATCCCCTCCTTGAGTTTTTTCCCCGAAGTGGGAAACTGGCCCTCTTCCCAACCAATGAGCACACCTTTCGCATTTGTGATGGCCGGCGGCAGCGGCGAACGCTTCTGGCCCATGAGCCGCCAGAAGACCCCGAAGCATCTTCTCCGGCTTTTGGATGAACGGACACTGCTCGAAACCACCATTGCGCGTCTCGAGGGAGTGGTGCCCCGGGAACAGACCTTTGTCCTGACGAATATCGCCCAGCTCGAAGGTACACGGGCCGCCCTCCCCGGCATTCCGCCCGGAAACATCATTGCCGAACCCGCCAAACGCGACACCGCTCCCGCCTGCGCCCTGGCCACCGCCATCGCACGCGCCTCTGCTCCCGATGCCGTCTGCATCGTCCTGCCGGCCGACGCCATGATCCACGATGTCGCCAAGTTCCAGGCCCAGCTTCGCGATGCTCTGGATGTCGCCTCCGCTGGAAAAACCATCGTCACCCTCGGCATCCCGCCGACCTTTCCCTCCACCGGTTTCGGCTACCTGGAAACCGGCGAGCCTCTGCCGGACGGACCCCACGGAAGCCAGATCCGCCGGCTCATGCGCTTTGTGGAAAAACCCGATCTCGACACGGCCACCCGCTATGTCCGGGACGGCCATTTTTTTTGGAACGCCGGGATTTTCCTCTGGCAGGCGGAAACTTTTTTGCAGGAAGCAAGACGTCAGACACCGGAACTCGCCGCCTTCATCGAAGGCCTTTCCTCCCTGCAAAATCTTCCGGCCCATCTCGCCGCGCAATTTCCAACGCTCCCGAAAATTTCCGTCGACTATGCCATCATGGAAAACGCCTCTTCCGTGGCCACGGTGCTGGCGGAATTCGATTGGGATGATGTCGGCGCCTGGACGGCCCTGCCCGCGCATCTGGGTATGGACTCCCACGGCAACAGCACCCGCGGGCCGGTTGTCCGGCACGCCTCGGACGGCAATATCGCGATTTCCAACGGACGCACCATCGCCCTCTGTGGTGTTCACAATCTGGTGGTGGTGGAAACCCCCGACGCCATCCTCGTCTGCCACAAGGATGCCGTGCAGCACGTCAAAAACCTCCAGCCCCACTTGCCGGAAGAATTGAAATAACCGGGCCTACGCCGGGTAGGCGCCGGTGACGAAGCGGTGCAGGTCTTCGATGGTGTTCGACTGGGCCTGGATGATCCAGTTGACCAAATCTCCGATCGAGACCAAACCGGCCAGCCGGTCGTCATCCATCACAGGAAGATGCCGCACGTGGTTCCGGGTCATGATCTCCAGACACTCTTCGACGGAATCCTCCCCGGTGACGGTGATGACATTTTTGGTCATGATGTCGCTCACGGGGGTTTCGCGCGAGATCCGGCCATGGAGAACAACTTTTCTGGTATAGTCCCGTTCCGAAATCATCCCGAGCAACCGGGAATCTTTCATCACGGGAAGTGCTCCCACATTTTTCTCCGCCATCAGGGCAATGGCTTCGTAAACGGTGGATCCGGCATCGACAAACCAAAGTTGATGTCCCTTTTTGTCGAGAATGGAACGAACGGGGGTGGTAATTTCCATGGGTTTCCTCCAATTGTTGGGTTGACGTCCGGATTGTCGCCCCAAATCGGGCGTGACGCAAACCCGAATTCCCTCAGAGGAATTTCCAGAGCCAGACGGCCACCACACACGCCAGGATGACACGATACCAGCCAAAGATGTCCATCCCGTGCCTGTTCAGGTATCCGACCATCCACTTGACGGCGAGAACGGCGGAAAACCACGCGGCAAAAAAACCGACAGCCAGCGACAGCGGCCCGAAGGTCTCCAGCATCTCGCGCCCGTGCTTGAGCGCATCGTAGGCGGTCGCGGCGGAGAGGGTGAGCACGCCGAGAAGGAAACTGAATTCCACGGCTGCGGGGAGGGAAAGTCCCACGATCAGGCCACCGACGATCGTGATCAGACTCCGGCTCACCCCGGGCCACATGGCCAGACACTGGGCCACGCCGACAACCACCGCCATGCGCACGGTCAGGTCCTCGAGAGTGAGTCCCTTGGTTCGATCCATCTTGCGTTTGCGAAAGAAAGAGACAGCGAGAATCGCAACGCCTCCGACAAACCACGCGGCCACCACAGGCCACAACCCCCACTCATCTCCTCCGAAAAGATACTTCTTGATGGTCTTTTCCAGAATGAATCCCAGAACGGCTGCGGGAATGAATGCGGCTAGAATGTTCAGGGCCAGCTTGCGTCCGGCCTCGTCGCGGCCCAACATCCCGAGTGCCATCCGTCCGACGCGGTGACGATAGAGACCGAGCACAGCCAGGATCGCCCCGGCCTGAATGCAAATGGCAAAGGCATCGGACGCCTCGCTGGAGGCGATGCCCATGAGCCTTTGGGTGAGGAGAAGATGTCCGGTCGAACTGACCGGAAGATACTCCGTCAACCCTTCAACAATACCGAGAATGAGCGCCTGCAGAAGATCCATGAATCCGCGCTCCGGGGAGAGGCCAAAAATTAAATTGCGCTTTCTCCGACTTCCTCGGTGCGGATGCGGACAGCATTCTCGATCGGGAGGACAAAGATTTTGCCATCACCGATTTTGCCGGTTTTTGCGGAAGAGGAGATCGCCGTCACGGCCTTTTCCACCATGGCATCCGTCACCACAACCTCGAATTTGACCTTGGGAAGAAAATCCACGGTGTATTCGCTTCCACGATAAATTTCGGTGTGTCCCTTTTGACGCCCGAAGCCCTTGACCTCGGTAACCGTCATCCCTTCAATGCCGATTTCGGCAAGTGCTTCCTTTACGTCTTCCATTTTGAAGGGTTTGATGATGGCCTCGATCTTCTTCATAGGCTCGCATTTAGAGCAATTGCCGTTCCTCTTGCAAGCTTGATCGTTGAGAAAGATACATGAAACCCATTCACTGGCGACGTTCCCGATTTGGCAAATACCTCCGCCACCTGCCGAGAGTGAAGCACATCCGCGGAACGTGGTTGCACCGGCGTCTTGGCGACAAGCTTTTCCACCCGGAGTTGTGGCATCCGACCCGGAGACGGTTTGCAGCCGGGGTGGCCGTGGGAGCTTTTTTCGCCCTGATGCCCGCACCGTTTCAAATGTTGGCGGCGGGATTGATCGCCTACATCACCCGCGTGAATGTTCCCGCGGCCATCGCGGCCACCTGGATCAGCAATCCCTTCACGTTTCCCGTCTGCGTCTATTTGCAATACCGGCTCGGGTGCTTGATTCTCGGCATGGGCCCCTCTTCGGTTCCCACCCATGATCTTTTGGAGCTGCTGAAAAAAGCTCCCGTGCCTTTTTTGGTCGGAGCGTTTCCGGCGGCGGCGATTCTGTCGGTGATCAGCTATCCCCTGGCGCTCCTGCTCTGGGATTTTTTTACATCCCGCATCAATGCGAGACGACGGGCCCGGGAACAAACGGATTTGTGACCCGCAACCGGAGGTTGTGTTTTTGCAGAGACTTGCTTAAACCCGAATCCAACGATTGAGGAAGTTTTGACAGAATGAACCAAATTAACCGAATGAGTTATATGGAATCTCCACCGTCCCGAAATGTTCCTTTCCTTCCCGATGCAAGTCGCTGCCGCTGAATCCTGTTCATTCCGTTAATTCTGTCTAAAAAGCCGTTTCCGGCTCAAACCCACAACCGATGGCCGAACCCGTCCGCTTCCAACATTTTGAAGTTCCGCTCCGCGAGGACGGATCGCTTCATGAGCTGGGCCGCGGAGCCATGGGCATCACCTACAAGGCCTTTGACACAAACCTGCGCTGTTTCGTCGCGTTGAAGGTCATCAATGCCGCCTACCTGAGCAGTGAAGTGGCCCGGCAGCGGTTTCTTCGGGAAGCCCGTGCGGCGGCCGCATTGCGTCATCCGAATGTGGCGACTGTTTTCCACCTGGGCGAAGAAGGCGGCGACTGCTTTTACGCGATGGAATACATCGATGGGGAAACCGTCGAGGCGATGATGAAACGCGAGGGCGCGATCCCCGTCCGGATTGCACTGGAAATTGTGCTCCAAGTCGCCCGCGCTCTGGGGGCGGCACAAAAACAGGGACTCGTGCACCGCGACATCAAACCGTCGAACCTCATGATCATCCGTGAAGACGAGGAGGAATTCACGGTCAAAGTCATCGACTTCGGGCTCGCCAAAAGCGCGGCGGGAAGCGCGGGAGAAGACACCGCCACCCTGACCATGGGAGGATTTCTGGGCACTCCGCATTTTGCGAGTCCCGAGCAGTTGGAAGAACGCGACCTGGATGTCCGCTCGGACATCTACTCCCTCGGAGTGACCCTGTATTACATGCTGGCGGGAAGGGCTCCGTTCAGCGGCTCGCTTGCCCAGGTGATGAGCCAGCATCTTCACCGCGAACCACCGCTCGAGACCCTTGCCGACCAGCCAAAGCCGGTGGTGGATTTGCTCCGACACATGCTGGCAAAAGACCCTTCCGTCCGCCCCCAGACACCGGGCGACCTCCGCCGCGAAGTGGAAACCTGCCTTGCCGCCCAGAAAAACGACCCGGCCGCCTCCCCATCGATGCCCCCGGCCGATCCGGAAAATTTCGAGACGCAGGTGATGGATGCTCCCGCCGCCACAAGCACCGAACTCGTCGGAGGCACCGTGTTGGCGGAACGATTCTGGCTCACGGTCGAAGTCCGGGCCTCCGACTTTGGCCGCCTTTTCAAAGCCGCGTCTTTGGAATCCCCCGGAACGGATGTCGGAATTCTCCTGTTGGACTCCTCTTTCCTCACCTCCTCCTCCGCCTTCACCCGCATCGAGGATCAGGTCGTGGCCCTTCAGAAAATCTCCGCCCCGTCCTTGCAGAAAATTCTTTCGCTGGAACGCGCGGAGAACACCAGTTTTCTGGTACTGGAATGGATCGAGGGCCCCAGTCTCCTTGATTTGATGCGCTCCCGGAAGGCGTTGCCCGCATTGGAAGCCCTTCCGATCCTGCGGGAACTGGCCACGGGATTCGGAGCACTCCAGGCGGCAGGCTTCCCTTGTCCCGACATCGCCTCTCACGAAGTCACCCTCTGCGAAGCCGATGTGTCCCGCCCGGTCACGGAGTGGCCTGCGGTGAAAGCCAAATTCAACCCCCTCTCGCCAGGCGCACCAATCGCCTCGCCGGACGCCACACTGGTCACCTCCACCTTCGCCCTGCTCAAGGACAGCGGAGCCTTTTCCGAAAATGAGACCCGGGCCTTTGTCTATGCCATCGGCTCTCTGGCCTATGAAATGCTGGGCGGAACCAGGGGAAGCGGCAGCCCGGTGCCCATTCCCGGGCTCCCCGAAACGGCAAACAATGCCCTGCGTCGGGCGCTTGATCCTGCGGCTTCCTTCGATTCCATCACGGCTTTTCTTACGGAACTCGAGACCCCATCTGCCGGTTCTCCGTCCGCAGGAAAACCACCCCGCCCGGCTCCCGCTGCAACCACCCCTCCTCCTCTGCCGGTGGAGAAACCGAAAAAAAAGAGCCCGCTGCCGACCATTGTCATTGCCGTTGTTCTGGGGATGCTGGTCCTTCTCGGAGGCGCTTCTTTTCTTCTTCTCTCCAGGAAGCCGCCTGTCGCCCCCGTCCCTGCGGCCACTCCCACCCCTGCTCCCACGGCATCCGCCACTCCCCTGCCAACGGCCACTCCCGTCCCCACTCCCACCCCCGATCCGGTGGCAGAAACCCTTTCCAAGGCCAGAGACATCGCTCCCAAGGATCCTGCCGCAGCCCTTGCCCTGCTTGTCGATCTCCTGAAAACCCAGCCCGATCTTCCTCAGGCGAAGCAGACCGTGGAAGAATTCCTTGCCGCCATACGGGATCGCTGGAAATCCCTCACCCCCGGCCAAATCGCCGCCTTGGGAGAGCCTTTGGAAGACGCCGCCGGCATGGACTTTGTGGATGCCCAATTGCTTCTTGGGGAACTCCTGCGCGAAACGGATCCAAAAGATGCCCTCAAGTGGACGCTGGCCGCAGCCAACAACGGCAACACCGATGCCATGGTACTGTCCGGTCTGATGCTTTCCAACGGCCTCGGCTCCGACAAACCCAACCTCCCCGAAGCGGCCAACTGGTTCCGGCGTGCCGCCGACCAGGGTGATCCCCGCGCCATGTTCGCCCTTGGAGAATGCTACCTCCTGAGCAACGGCGTGACGCGCGATCCCGTCAAGGCCATGGAATGGCTCCACAAGGCCGCCGCCCTGAATGATGTCCAGGCGCTCAACAAACTCGGGGACATCTATGCAAAAGGCCCTCCCGGCATTGCCCGGCAGGATTTGAAAAAAGCGTTCGAGTATTTCTCCGCCGCCAAGGATCTCGGTTATCCTGCCGCCTTCGGCAATCTGGGCGCACTCTTCATGACCGCTCCCGCCGGAATGAAAGATGAAAAGCTGGCGGTCGACATCTTCCAACAGGGCATCGAAAAGGGGGATCCCCGCTCGATGTACTTCTATGCCGTATGCCTCGAAGACGGCATGGGAGAACTTTCCAAAGACAGGGCCGCTGCCCAAACCTGGTACATCAAGGCCGCGGAAGCGGGGGTGGCGAAAGCCGCCGAATGGTGCAAAACAAACAATATTCCGTTCACTCCTCCGGTCCGTCCCGCCCGCTGAGAGCCAGGATTTTTCAGGAAAACCAACTTTCCAGTGGCCCCCGGAGCCGGGGAGTGCTTATACCATTGCTTGCCAAAAAATCCTGATGAACATCCACGAATACCAAGCCAAAGAACTTCTCGACCGGTTCGGCGTTGCCAACACGCCCGGAGGCGTTGCCTCCACTCCCGAGGAGGCTGAAAAAGTCGCCCGCTCCCTCTCCACAAACAACCTCGTTGTCAAAGCCCAGGTCCATGCCGGCGGTCGTGGCAAGGGGACGTTCACCAATGGATTCCAAGGCGGCGTCCACCTCTGCAAAACCGCCAACCAGGCCCGCGATATCGCGGAGCAGATGCTCGGTCAGACACTCGTCACCCACCAGACCGGCCCACAGGGACGCGTCGTCCGCAAGGTGCTTGTCTCAAAATCCGTCGAGATCGAGCGTGAACTCTACTTTGCCATTCTCATCGACCGCGCCCTCTCGGCCCCGGTGATCGTGGCCAGCACAGAAGGTGGCGTGGACATCGAGTCCGTCGCCGCCCACAGCCCCGAAAAAATCGTGCGGATGCCGGTCGATCCGCTTCTGGGCCTGCTTCCCTACCAGAGCCGCAAGCTCACGAAGCTTCTGGGAATGTCCTCGGGCGAAATGCGCCCGGCCTGCAAACTTTTTGCCAGCCTCTACAAACTCTTCCTCAAGTGCGACTGCTCGATGGTTGAAGTGAACCCCCTCGTGGTGACAAAAGGCGGGGAAGTCCTCGCGCTCGACGCGAAGTTCAATTTCGACGACAACGCTCTCTTCCGCCACCCCGAGATTCTCGCCTACCGCGACATCGAAGAGGAAGACCCCCGCGAAGTGGAAGCCTCCAAGTCGAATCTCAGCTACATCGGCCTCGACGGCAACATCGCCTGCCTCGTCAATGGCGCCGGCCTCGCGATGGCCACGATGGACATCATCAAGCACAACGGCGGAGAACCCGCCAACTTCCTGGATGTCGGCGGTGGAGCCACCGAGCAGCAGGTCACCGAGGCATTCAAGATCCTCATCTCCGACAAGCGCGTGAAGGCGATCCTCGTGAACATCTTCGGAGGCATCATGAAGTGCGACATCATCGCCCAGGGCATCATCAATGCCGTGAAAGCCGTCAATCTTCCGGTCCCACTCGTTGTCCGACTGGAAGGCACCAATGTTGAAGCCGGTCGCAAGATGCTTGCCGAATCCGGCCTCCCGCTGGCCGCAGCCACCGACATCGCCGACGCCGCCAAGAAAGTCGTCGCCGCCGCCCAGGCTGCCTGAACCCATCCCACTCCACAATCTTCCGCATTTTCCAAAATGGCCATTCTCGTCAACAAAAACACCCGCCTGCTCGTGCAGGGCATCACCGGAAAAGCCGGCGGCTTCCACGCCCGCCAATGCATGGACTACGGCACCAATGTCGTGGCCGGGGTCACCCCCGCCCGCGGCGGTGAACTGTTCGAAAACAAAATCCCCGTCTTCGACACCGTCCTCGAAGCCCGCAAGGAAACCGGCTGCAACGCCACGATGATCTTCGTTCCCGCAGAATTCGCGGCGGACTCGATCATGGAAGCGGTGGATGCCGGCATCGAGCTTGTCATCTGCATCACCGAAGGGATTCCGGTTCTGGACATGATGCGCGTGCGGGCCGGAATGAAAGGCAGCGCCAGCCGCCTCATCGGACCGAACTGCCCCGGCATCATCACTCCCGGACAGTGCAAGATCGGGATCATGCCCGGCTACATTCACAAACCCGGCAAAGTCGGCGTGGTTTCCCGCTCCGGCACCCTCACCTATGAAGCCGTCTGGCAGCTTTCCAGCCGTGGTCACGGCCAGTCCACCTGCGTCGGCATCGGGGGAGATCCCATCAATGGCACCTCGCACCTTGATGTCGTCAAGATGTTCAACGAAGATCCCGACACCGAAGCCATCATCATGATCGGGGAAATTGGCGGAACCGCCGAGGAAGAAGCCGCCGCCTGGCTCGGCATCCACGGCAACAAGCCCGTGGCCGCATTCATTGCCGGCGCCACGGCTCCTCCGGGACGCCGCATGGGCCACGCCGGGGCGATTGTCAGCGGAGGCAAAGGCACTGCCGCGGGCAAGATCGAAGCCCTCCAGGCCGCAGGCATCGAAGTGGCCGTCACCCCTGCCGACATGGCCGACGCCCTCCTCCGCCGCATGGCGCGGGGATAACCGCAAAAATCAAAGACCGAGAGCGGCGAGGGCCTGAATGACAGGCCCCGCCTCCAGTCTGCGCAGACGATTGACACCGTCCTTGTCCGGCGGAGCCTGGAAGGCCGTGTGACGCGGGCCGGGAAGATGCCAGTTGGGCATGTGCGTGGGCCCGAAGAGCGTGAAACAGTCCACGCCAAAAGCGGATGCCAGGTGCGAGGCCGAGCCGTCCACGGTCAGCACCGCCCGGGCATTCGCGCACAGCCACAGAAACTGCCGCAGGGAAGTCGCCTGGATGGTCGCCGATGTGGACGCGGCAATCCGCTCACAATGTTCCTGTTGCCAGCCGGCACCGGCATTTGTCAGCACGATGCGATACCGGGATCCGAGCGTCCCCAGGACGGCGGCCCACCCCTCCGGCGTCCATGTCTTTTTCCGCCAGCCTGCGGTGGGATTGAGCAAAATATAGCTCCCCGGTTCCCATCCCCCGGGAGCCCACTCGGAGGGCGGCTTGTTGAGCAGCGGAGGCCGGAACGGCTCCCCGGTCGGCACCGGAGTGTTCTCCCAGAAAAATCTGGCCACATAGGAGTCGCCCAGCTCGGAATTGGTTGGCCGGGGAAAAAGAAACCGGTGATACCACTGAAGTTCCGCCCTTTCCGGAGGAATAAGATGACGCTTGAGAACCGGTGCAAGCACCGACCGCAGGGCCGATTTGTTCAACGGATCGAAACAATACAGCGTCCCAACCGGCTGAAGCGCCAGACCTTTGACAAAAACGACTCCCGGCATGAGGGAAAGCAGATCGGCATGGCCATTGCGTGTCATCACCCGCACGGGTGAACCGTGATGCGCCCGAAGCCGGGACAGGGCGGGTTCCAGAAGAACAAGGTCACCGAGTTGTTTGTGAAAGACTGCGTAGCATCCGGCCATCGCCGCGCACCATCTCACCCTTGGGAGCCTGATCTCAAGCCCGAACGCATGGCTTGCGGTTTTTGTCCGGAAGGGTACGCTCGGGCCGCAAGATGCTCACCCGTCCGAATCCGACCCATTCTCACGGAGAATTCAAGCTGCGCTACGGCCACCCGCTGCCGTTCGGGGCAAGCCACGTTCCGCACGGGGTGAATTTTTCCATTTTCAGCGCCCACGCGACCGCCTGTACCCTGGTGTTGTTCGAACGGGGGGAGGCGGAGCCGATGGTGGAAATTCCGTTCCCGCCCGAGTATCGCCTCGGTCAGGTCTGGGCCATGACGGTTTACGATCTGGATTACGAGAAGATCGAGTATGGCTTCCGTTTCGAAGGACCGTATGACCCGCGCGAGGGGCATTATTTCAATCCCGAGAACATCGTGCTGGACCCTCATGCGAGAAAAATCGCGGGACGCGAAGTCTGGATGGGCCGACCCACGGGACTCACCCCATCGTATCGGGGACGGATTCCCCATGAAGAATACCATTGGGAACACAGCCGTCCGCTCCGCCGATTCGAGAGCGAACTCATCATCTACGAGATGCACGTGCGGGGATTCACCAGGCACTCCAGCTCCGGGGCCGCACATCCCGGAACTTTTGCCGGAGTCGCGGAGAAGACCGCCTACCTCAGCGAGCTGGGGGTCAACTGCGTGGAGCTCATGCCGGTCTTTGAATTCGACGAGACGGAGAATACCAGAACGAACCCCGCCACCGGGGAACCGCTCTGCAATTACTGGGGTTACAGCACGGTCGGTTTTTTTGCCCCGAAGGGCAGCTATGCCGCCAGCGCGCCGGAAGGCCGTCAGGTCCACGAATTCAAGGACATGATGAAGGCGCTGCATGCCGCCGGCATCGAAGTCGTCCTCGACGTGGTCTTCAACCATACCGCCGAGGGCGGAGCGGACGGCCCGGTCATTTCCTTCCGGGGAATCGACAACAAAACCTACTATCTGGTCGATTCCAAGGGCCACTTCCTGAACTACACCGGTTGCGGCAACACGGTGAACTGCAACCACCCGGCAGTCCGCGGCTTTGTCATCAACTGTCTCCGGTATTGGGCCGCTGAATACCACATCGACGGATTCCGCTTCGACCTGGCATCGGTGTTGGGACGGGATTCCTCCGGGGCGCCCCTGCTCAATCCTCCCCTGCTCGAATCCCTCGCCTACGATCCGGTGCTGGCGGGCTGCGATCTCATCGCCGAGGCCTGGGATGCCGGTGGACTCTACCAGGTCGGCAACTTTCCCTCCTACGGACGTTGGATGGAATGGAATGGAAAATACCGGGACTGCGCGCGAAAATTCCTGAAAGGCGACCCCGGCATGGTGGCGGAAATGGTTCAGCGGATCATGGGATCCCCCGACCTCTACGCCGCCGCCCGCCGCAAGCCCACCGCCTCCGTCAATTTCATCACCTGTCACGACGGCTTCACCCTGCGCGACCTGTTTTCCTACAACGAGAAACACAACCTCGAAAACGGCGAGAACAACAACGACGGGGCCAATGACAATGCGAGTTGGAACTGTGGAGCCGAGGGCGATACAGACGACCCGAAGGTGAACGCCCTGCGCCTCCGCCAGTGCAAGAACGCCATGCTCCTCCTGTTTGCCAGCCAGGGCGTCCCGATGATTTACATGGGAGACGAATGCGGACGCTCCCAGCGCGGCAACAACAACGCCTATTGCCACGACGAGGATTGGAACTGGCTGAACTGGGAACTCGACGACGACGGTCGCGACATGCTGCGGTTCACCAAAGCCATGATTGCCTTCCGGAAGGCGAATCCCTCCCTGCGCCAGCCGGAATTTCTCACCGGACGCGACCAGGTCGGGAGCGGATATCCCGACATCAGTTGGCATGGCGTCCTTCCCTGGAAACCAGACTGGAGTGTCCCCAGCCGCTCCCTCGCCTTCATGCTCTGCGGTCGCCATGGAGAAGCCGCCGGAGGGCCGCCGCATTTCCTCTACGTGGTGTTCAACATGTTCTACAAACCCCTCTCCTTCTCCCTGCCCGTGCTCCCGCGCGGCATGGTCTGGCACAGATTCGCGGACACCTCTCTCACGTCGCCAAATGACATCTGCCAGCCCGGAGCAGAACAGCCCCTGGCCCTCCAGAAACAATACGCCGTGCCCGAGTGGTCGGCTGCCATTCTCATCGGAAAATGACCCCCTCAAAAGGCCGCTCCGACACCCCGGAAAGGTTTTTTCCAAGAATACCCTTGCACGCGGGCGTCTGAGAGGATACATATCGCCCCCTTTCTTTTCATTCAGCGACCACATGGCAACAAAATCCAAGAATTCCCCCAAGGCCAGGCCCGCCGCAAAAGCGACGGTCAAGAAGGCCCCTGCCAAACCGGCGAAAAAACCCGCTGCAAAGGCCGCCAAGCCGGCTCCCAAAGCGGTGAAGAAAGCCGATCCCGCTCCGGTGGCTGCGAAACTGGCCAAAAAGCCGACTGCTCCCGCACCCCGTGCCATGACCAAACCTTCCGGAAAACCGGCTCCCTTTCAACTCACAGGCTTCCTCGCCAAGCAACACGAACGCCTTTTGATTCTCAAGGACACCCTGTTGGACTCCATGAACGGAGTCGCCAAAGACAGCCTCCGTTCCCGCGCCGAAGGCAGCGAGGCCTCCGCATTTGGAATGCACCAGGCCGATGCCGGCAGCGATGCCTACGACCGGGATTTTGCCCTCAGCCTTCTGTCGCAGGAACAGGACTCCCTTTACGAGATCGATCAGGCTCTCAAGCGCCTGGAAACCGGCTCCTACGGCGTCTGTGAGATGTCCGGGAAGCAGATCCCCCACGCCCGCCTTGAAGCCCTGCCCTTCACCCGCTATACCGTGGAGTGCCAGGCCGAAATTGAAAAACGCAACCGCTACAGCCGGGTCCGCCAACCGGTGGCCTCGCTCTTCGGCCTCGGAGAAGACGAAGGCGGCGACGGAGACGAAGACGATTCATCAAACGACAGCAAAGACTAGACCATGCCACAGGAAAACATCACTCTCGAATGTACCGAGGCCAAGGCCGAGGGAAAACCCGCTTCGCGTTACATCACCACCCGTAACAAAAAGAGCCCGCGTACGCCCACCCGCCTGGAGAAGAAAAAATACAACCCCTTCCTCAAGCGTCATACGCTCCACCGCGAAATCAAGTAGTCACCTGTCATGCAGCCGAAAACTCCACAACGCCGTTCCAATTTCCGCAAAGCGAACCGTTCGATGCCACGCCGTCGCGTGGACCTCAATCTCGAGGCCATCGATTATAAAAATCCGGACCTTCTCAAACGCTTCGTCACCGAAAGCGGCAAGATCCTTCCCCGTCGCGTCACCGGCATGTCCGCCCGTCTGCACCGGAAGATCACCCGCGAAATCAAGCGTGCGCGTGCCGCGCTCTTGATGAAGTAATTTCCCCTTTCCCGGTATGAATCTCTCCTGGCTCGGCCAATACCGGGACGTGGGCATCCTGCTCCTTCGGGTGGGAATCGGGGTCATGATGGTCCTGCACGGTTGGCCGAAACTCGCCGGCGGGCAGGAAACGTGGGTGAAAGTCGGGGGAGCCATGTCGCACCTCGGCATCACCTTCTGGCCCGTCCTCTGGGGCTTCCTTGCCGCCATGAGCGAGACCCTGGGAGGAGCCCTCCTCGCCATCGGTTTCCTCACACGCATCGCCGCTCTTTTCCTCACCTTCACCATGGTCGTCGCCACGGTCATGATGTATCACGCCGGCAACGGAGCCATCACGGAATGGAGCCACCCTGCCGAGATCGGCATCGTCTGCCTCTCCCTCGTTCTCATCGGAGCCGGCAAGTTCAGCGTCGACCGCGCCTGAGGGATTTTTTCTGACGAAACGCCCCCTTCGCGGCGTCATGGTGCAGAGGATCGAACAACGCGGAGAAAAACCGTTTTCAGGCCAAAATCTCAGCGTGTTGCGCAGATTCCCGTCTGCCGAGCGCAATCGCACTCAGAAGCATCTGGCGGATGAGCGGGGCTCCTTTGCCAAGAACGAGCCAAAGCGTTCTTTCCTGTGAAAAATCGCCTTCATTCGTCGCCCTGGTCGGGAGTCAAGACTCCCTGTTTATCCGTACCAATTGGCCGGTGAGAGAGGCCTTTGCCCGAAGTGCCGCATCAATACGCCCCGCTTGTGCCGGAAAATCCGCATCGAATGTGCAAACCACAATACCCGTATGAACTGCCGAGCGGCCGTGCAGCGTGATAAAATCATGGCGATTCAGGGTCAGCAGAATGCGTTGATCCTGCATGGCATATCTCAGCACCTCCTCATCGGGAATCCCTTTGTTGGCATTGCCCGCTTCGGCTGATGTCAGTACGTCATGCCCAAGCTCCCGCAGCTTTTCGACGACGGGCAATGGAAAATTCTCGTTGGAATAGAACCTCATTCCCCGTCGCTGTTCTTCAGAATCTCACGATCCATTTCCCCACGATTCGCGCGGGCATAACTCCATGCATTCGCGAGATCCTCGGCTGTCAGGCCCGGGAAGGCGGCAAGGATGGATGCATCGCTCAACCCCTGTCGCCGCGCCGCCTCAAGCGTCCAGATCGGGATGCGCGTTCGCAGGACGCGCGCGGAACCACCGCAGACGCCATCTGCAAACTCAATGCCGGGCTTTGCATCCGCCACATCCAGCGCCACCAAGGCGAGAATCCGCGCCTTGTCGCCAGTCGACAGATGCAAAACAGCATCCCGGATTTCTTCAAACGTCGCTGTCATGCGGGAAACCTATCACAGGGAGTCAAATTTTTCCGCTCCTATTTCAGCCGCCCCGCCTTTCTCGATGGCGATCAGATCGGCTCGCCGAGGCTGTGGGAAATGTTCCTCACCAGGGAATCCATGGTGGCCACTTTCATGAACTGGTCGCGGGTCCACACGAGAGGAGCGGAATCCGTCAGCATCCAAACGGCCAGTTTCCGGGAATCTTCCTGCGCGAGTTCCGCGCGTTTGCGGCGGCGTTTTTCGTAGAGGGCAAAGGCTTGGGGGATGAACCTGGCATCGGTGCGGGTCAGTTCATCGGCCATCACTGCGGCAGATTCCAGAGCCATGGAAGCTCCCACACCAGCCGTGGGGAGAAAAGCGCAGGCGGAATCTCCCAGGAGGGCGATTCGTCCGCTGGTCCAACGGTGGGTGCGATAGTCGCTCAGGTTCCAGAAGAAAAGGTCGTCGGTTTTCGCGGGGAAGCCGCTCATGATTTCCGCGGCTCCCCCTCCCATTGCCGAGAACAACTCCCGGACACGGAGTCCGTTGCCCTCGATGACCTCCGGGGCGAGCAGATGCCTGGGACCGGCAGCCACGGCTCCCACCACGGAGGGAGTGGGATAGAGCCCGACAAAACGACCCTTGCCCCAATACTCACGAACAGTATCCCTCGGCAGATCCACTCCCGACCACCAGACCCAGAGGCCCCATCCGGTCTCATGGTCCGGCTCTTCGCCAAAAATGATGCGCCGGGTTTTGGAGTGAATGCCATCCGCACCGACCACAGCGTCATAGACTCCGGTGGAGCCATCGGAGAAACGCACGTTCACCCGGCCATCCCGCTGCTCCAGATGCTCCAATCCCGTTCCCATGCGCAGGGAGATATCCGGCGCGGCGGAACGAAGAATCTCCAGCAGATCCTTGCGCAAAAGCTGTCCGGTATAACCGAACTCCGAACCGATGACGGAAACATCGAACCGGTGCAGGAGATCCCCCTGGCCGTTGTGGACCTCATACGTTTTGAAAGGGGAACTTCGCTTCACAAACTCTTCGAATTTTCCGAGCCCATGCAGGACACGGGCTCCCATCGGGTACAGTGTCAGCATGTAGCCGGCATGTTCCAGACTTCCCGAGCGCTCGACCACCTGGCATGGGATCCCGCGCTGCTTCAAAAGGGCGGCAAGTGCCAACCCTCCAATACCCGCACCAACGATGAGAATATTCATTTGTAACAGGACTGTAAGAAACCCTATCAGATCCCGGATTTTCGTGCGAGCAGCGATTTTTCCATGCCGCACTTGGAACGTGACGCACGCCTCCGATGCGAATAGATTGTCGTCCATGAAGACCGTTCTTCTTGTTCTCCTCACATGGGTTCCGGCGGCTCTTTTCGCCGGGGACATCGCCGCCACCGACAAGATCACCGCCGTCACGGTCTATTCCGACCGGGCCCGGATCACGCGCGTCGCGGAGGTGGATCTTCCGGCGGGAGAAAACGTCATCCGCTTCAGCGGTCTTCCCGTCGCGTTGGAGGACTCCAGCGTGCAGGCTTCCGGAAAAGGAACGTCCGGACTCAAAATCCTGGGCATCGAAGTCCGCAGCGTCCTGTCTGAGAAGACCGTGAATGACCGCGTCCGGGAAATCCAAACCGAACTCGATCAACTCGGCGACCAACGTTCGGCATGGGAAATCGAAAATGCGGATCTGACCGAAAGAAAAGTATTCCTCAACAAAGTGCGGGACAGCCTGACTGTTCCGGCCAAGGAGGCCGCAGCAGCCCCCTCGATGCAGAACATCCGGCCGTTGTATGATTTTTATGCCGCCGAACTGAAGGGTCTCGGGGATCGTTCGCTGGTCATCGCCCGGGAACTTCGTGCGCTCACACCAAAGGAAGATCTGCTCCGGCAGGAACTGGCACGCCTGAGCGGAGGCGGAGCCAAGGCCACGAAGGACGTACTGGTCGCGGTGCGGGCCGATCGCCCGTCGCGTGCGGACATCTCCCTCGGCTACAACATGCGGAATGCCTCGTGGACCCCGGTTTACGATGCGCGCCTGGATTCCAAATCCCAAAAGATCGAACTCACCTATCAGGGAATTGTCCGTCAGCAGACCGGAGAGAATTGGGACAATGTGAAGCTCTCGCTCTCCACCGCGCGTCCGAATGTCGGAGCCCGGATGCCGGAGCTTTCCCCCTGGTGGCTCCGGATTCAGGAGATTCTCCCGGCTTCCGCCTCGATGCCCCCGGCACCGATGATGAGGAATGAGATGTCCGCAAGAAAAAGAGACCAAGTCGGGGCAGGTCAGGCGTTTCCCGGCGACCTGGCGGAGATGAAAGAAGAAGCCCCCCTGGAAATGGAAACGGCGGAGATCAAGACCGATGGCTTCTCGGCGGTCTTTGAGATCAAGGTTCCCTCCACGATCCCGGCCGATGGCGAGTCTCACAAGGTGACGATCGCCACGCAGGTCTTTGACGGAAAACTGGAGTATGTTGCCACCCCGAAACTTTCCGAGACGGCTTACCTGCGGGCGCGTCTGACCAATTCCACCGGAGCCCCCATCCTCGGCGGCGAAGTGAATCTTTTCCGCGATGGGGATTTTGTCGGCCGCAGCCGGGTCAACTTCATCGCACCGGCCGCAGAGTTCGATTTCTACCTTGGCGGCGACGACGGGGTGAAGATCACCCGCAAGACCCTGCTCGACAAGACCTCCCGCAGCGGACTCATCCAGAAGAAGGAAACGCTGGAGAAGAAATTCGAAACGACGTTGGAGAGCTTCAAGGAGACTCCCGTGAAAGTAACCGTCCTGGATCAATTGCCGGTCTCACAGGATGCCTCGGTGGTTGTTTCCAATGTCCAGTTCAGCCAACAGCCGGGGTCCTTGGACAAGGAAACGGGCAAGATCGAATGGGTGCTCGACCTCAAGCCCAAGGAGAAAAAGGTCATCACCTCCGGATTCACCGTCGAATGGCCGGAGGGCAAAAACGTGCAGGGGCTGTAACCGCGGCAGTCTTCCGCCGCGGTTCCACTGCCTGAGATTTTTTCAGGGCAGAGCCTTACTTCGCCGCCTTGCCCTGGCTGGCCACGGCGTTCATGGCGGCGGCAATGGCCTCCTGATCACCGAGGTAGTAGTGCTTGATTGGCTTGAGATCCGCATCAAGCTCATAAACGAGCGGCACACCGGTCGGGATGTTCAGACTGATGATTTCCTCGTCGGAAACATTGTCGAGATATTTGACCAGAGCGCGAAGACTGTTCCCATGGGCGGCAATGATGACCCGCTTGCCGGATTTCACGGTGGGGGCGATTTTTTCGTGCCAGAGAGGCAGAAAGCGATCCACGGTATCCTTGAGGCATTCGGTGAGCGGGAGCCCCTCGATACCGGCGTAACGGGGATCGTGACCGGGCCAGCGCTCGTCGGATTTTTCAAGCGGCGGGGGCGGAATGTCATAGCTGCGACGCCAGACCAGAACCTGATCGTCACCGTATTTGGCCGCCGTCTCGGCCTTGTTGAGTCCCTGCAGGGCTCCGTAGTGCCGTTCGTTGAGGCGCCAGTCTTTTTCAATCGGGATCCACACGAGATCCATCTCCTGAAGAACGCTCCAGAGGGTGTTGAGAGCCCGCTTGAGAACAGAGGCGTAGGCGATATCGAAGACAAATCCCTCTTTTTTCAGAAGTTCCCCGGCAGCTTTGGCTTCTGCGCGGCCTTTGTCGCTGAGTTCGACATCGGTCCAGCCGGTGAAGCGGTTTTCTTTGTTCCAGGTGCTTTCGCCGTGGCGGATGAGAACGAGTTTATACATGGTTTGCAAATGCGTGAGCTGTGGTTTATACAGCCGGGAATCCTGAGTTGGCAAGAAACCGCTTCATGACTTTCAGCACTCTCACATTCAATATGCAAAACGGCCAGCCCTGGGATGAGGCCGATCCGGACAATGTCAAAATCGACTTGGAACAGACGGCGGCTTTCCTTCTCCAGCAGGATGCCGATGTCGTGTTCCTCCAGGAAGTCGAACAGGGATTCGAGGGAGGTGCCCAAATCCAGCCGCCGCCCCACCATGCTTTCCTGAAGAAACACCTGCATGGCTACGATTCCGTCTTCGCCTACCCGGTGGCCAACGAAATGGAACTTCCCTTCGGCCTCGGTCTTGCGATTTTTTCAAAAACCAAGTTGCGCGACTTCCAGAGGACCGATCTTCCCGCAGCCGATGTGGAATTTGAATTTGGCGGCACCCGGAGAAAACCCTCCCAGCGTTTGCTCATCTCCGCGAGCACGGTCATCCAAGGCCGGAGCATCCGCCTCCTGAACACGCATCTCCAGGCCTTTTTCATGATCGGCTCCACAAGCGCGGAACATCCGGTGCAGCGGGACATGATTTCCGGAGAACTCCGCCTCCAGAGCGGCCCGGCGATTCTGGCGGGAGATCTCAACAGCGCACCCGGCGAGGGTGTCGTGGAACAGTTCGGCCTTGCGGGATTTCACACCGTCCAAAACACCGAACCCACCTGGCGGCGGAAACCGTATGTGCTGGACCATCTGTTTTACAACGCCTCTCTCCGCCTCGAGAATCATGCTGTGATCCCCACACTGGCCTCCGATCACCACGCAATCCGTGCCGAATTTTCATTCGTCTGAATGAAGCTGGTTTCCTGGAACGTCAACGGGCTCCGCTCGATCCTGGGCAAGGGACTCCCCGCCTACCTCCAGAGCGCGGAAGCCGACATCATCTGCCTGCAGGAAATCAAGGCCCGCCCGGATCAGGTGGATCACGATTTCGACGGCTACCACATGTTTTGGAATCCCGCCCAAAAACCGGGCTACTCCGGAACAGCCCTCCTTTCCCGGAAAAAACCGCTGGCCGTCACAAATGGGATTGGACGTGATGAGCATGACCGCGAAGGTCGCGTCATCACTGCGGAATTCCAGGATTTCTTCGTCGTCAATGTCTACACGCCGAACTCACAACGGGAACTCACCCGCCTCGACTACCGCACCCGCGAGTGGACTCCGGCATTCATCGCGTTTTTGACGGACTTGAAAAAGCGCAAGCCGGTGGTGTTCTGCGGGGACATGAATGTGGCCCACCGGGAAATCGATCTCGCCCGACCGAAGGAAAACACCCGCAACGCGGGATTCACCCCCGAGGAACGCGAAGCCTTCGACCGGGTGCTGGATGCCGGGTTCATCGATACTTTCCGCGAATTTGAAAGCGGAGGAGGTCATTACACCTGGTGGAGCTACCAGAGCATGGCACGGGAACGGAACATCGGATGGCGCATCGACTACGTGTGCGTTTCCCCCACCCTCCGTGCGGGCCTGACCTCGGCCTTCATTGAACCCCATGTCGGCGGCAGCGACCACTGTCCGGTGGGCATCACCTTGGGTTGAATTTTTTCCAAAAAAATCTCCACGCAGAATCCTTTCCACGACAGCATTTTGCGCAACCTGCCGGAAGAACCGAAAAAAAAGACCCTCTTTTTTTGAACATCCTCCCTCCGCAGGGGTCAAATCTCTCGGTTAAGGCAGCAGTTCGGGCCACCGCGGATCAGTTTTCCTTTGTTTTCTGATCATCTCCGTCGGTGGCCCGAATCTTTTTCCGGCAAACGCCTTTTCCCTCCCATTCGCCAACAAGGAGAGCTTGCCGGAAAGCCCGCTCTCGGTTATCGGGAGCTTTGCATGCAGGATACCGTTCTGGTCGTTGAGGATGAACCCGATGTTGTGGACCTTTTGCGTTACAACCTCGGCAGAGCCGGCTTTCAGGTCTTGATTGCCATCTCCGGCGACAGGGGCCTGGAAATGGCCCGGGAAGCCCGTCCAGACATCATCGTGCTCGACCTGATGTTGCCGGGCATGACGGGACAGGAAGTCTGTCGCGCATTGAAAGGGGATGCGAATACGGAATCCCTCCCGATCGTGATGTTGACGGCCAAGGGCGAGCCTGACGAACGTGTCAAAGGTCTCGAACTCGGAGCAGATGACTATGTCACCAAGCCCTTCAGCCCGAGGGAACTCGTTCTCCGGATCCAGGCTCTTCTCAAGCGCCACCGCATGGTGCCCCGCTCGGAGATCATCCAGGTCGAAGGCATCTACCTCGACAAAACAAATTTCGAATCCCGGCTCGACGGACGTCGCTTCGATCTCACCACCACCGAGTTCAAGCTCCTGTGCCTGATGCTGGAGCGCCGGGGAAAAACCCTCTCGCGGGAAATCCTGCTCGCCGATGTCTGGGGCTACCAGAACACCACCATCGACACACGCACCGTGGACACCCACATGCGGCGGTTGCGGGAAAAATTGGGCAAGTATTCCGGTCGTCTCGAAACCATCCGCGGCGAGGGCTACCGCTTCAATGCGGTGGCAGTGGATTGATCATGGTTTGGCTTGTCTTTGGATCGGCGGCTGTGGCGACGGGGGCTTTGCTGCTCTATTTGGAAATCCTTCGCCCCTTCATCCGGGTACGCCGCTCGATCAACCGGCTGGCCAACCGGGATTTCACGGCCATTCCCCTTCCCTCCACCCCCGGAGTTTTCAAGGATTTGATCCGTGACACCCGCAAAATCTCCGAACTTCTCCAGCAACTCGACCGCCAGATCACAGACGAGGGATTCAGCCTCCGGGCGATTCTTTCCGGCATGGTGGAAGGGGTCCTCATCGCCGACCGCTCCCAACGCGTCCGTCTCGTCAATGATGCCCTTCTCCGCCTCTTTGCATTGAACGAGTCCCCGCTCAACCGCCCGGTCATCGAAGTTTTCCGAAAATACGAACTTCAAAAGGCGGTGGAAATGGCTCTGGAAAAGGAAACTCCCCAGGAAATCGAAATCACCGTGGAGGTGCCGTCTTCCCGCGGCGGTTACCAGATCAAGCACCTCGACGTGCATGTGGGCGGCTTGGTGCCGAAACCCCAGACCCAGCCCATGGCTGCACTTGTCGTCTTTCATGATGTGACTGCCATCCGGAAACTGGAAGCCACCCAGCGGGAATTTCTTGCCAATGTTTCCCACGAGTTCCGGACGCCGTTGGCCATCATCAACGGCTATGTCGAAACCCTCATGGATGGAGCTTTGGAAGATCCCGACATGGCCCGCCATTCGCTGAAGGCCATGCACAAAAACACCCGCCGCCTCGCCCTCCTCATCGACGACCTCCTCACAATTTCCCGATTGGAAGAACGTGCCACGTTGCTGGAATTCCAGCCCACCAACCTCCGTGGCTTGCTCGACCATGTGCTGGAACATCTCGAACCGAACATTGCGGAACGCGGAGCCGAAATCCACATCGATTGGGCGGATGACGCCTTCCACGCGGAGGCGGACGGCCGCAGATTGGAGCAGGTTTATTCCAATCTCATTGGAAATGCCCTCCGCTACGGGGGAAGCGGGCACCTGATCCTGAAAATCACCGCCTGCCGACAGGAGAACGACATCTGCATCACCTTTGCCGACAACGGACCGGGTATTCCGCTCGGTGATCAGGCCCATATTTTTGAACGCTTTTACCGGGTTTACAAGGATCGTTCCCGGGACGCCGGAGGCACCGGACTCGGACTTTCCATCGTCAAAAACATCATCGAAGCGCACGGCGGCCGTGTTTCCGTGGAGAGCACTCCGGGACTCGGGGCTTCGTTCCATATCTGCCTCCCGACCGTTCAGGGCAGTTCCCCCCGTTGAGTTTTCCCGCAACTTTCAAGAAAAATTCGTGTTCCATTCGACACAACCCCAAAGCCCATGAAACGCACTCTTTTCCTTCCCGTCCTGGCCGCCTGCACGGTGCTGGCCGTCGCGGAACCCCCGACAGAGGGCACAGGCCCCAAACCCACCCCTCCCGCTTTTTCCGGTCCCGGAAACCAACCCGGCGATGCCTTGCGCGAAAAAATGCGCAAGAAAGTGAAAGAAAATTTCCCGCCGGAGATTCGCGAACGCTTCGATGCCGCGCGTGAAAAAGCCCTTCAGGATCCCAAAATCCAGGAGCTCAAAAAGAAAGCCGACGCCGCCAATGGCGAATTCCTTCAGGCCATGCGGGAGGCCATCATGAAGGCGGACCCCGGGCTTGCGGAAATGGTCAAGGAACGCTTTGGCGACAAGATGAAAGAAGGACGGGACGGCAAACCGGGCGAAGTCCCCGCATTTGCCAACCTCAGCGAAGGTGATCGCCAGAAACTCATGGCCGCCCGCGAAAAAACCAAGAGCGACCCCGCCGTCCAGGCGGCAGAAGCCAAAAAAGCCGCCGCCAAGACCCCCGAGGAACGTCGCACGGCCACCGAAGAATTCCACAAGGTCATGAAGGAAGCCCTCCTCAAGGCCGATCCCACACTCGGCCCCATCTTGGAACAAATGAAGCCGCCCATGCCTCCGCAACGCCCACCTGGCCCTCCCACAGAGGATGGAAAATCAGGCATGGAAACCGGAGCCTGAGATTCCAAAAATCTACACCTCCCTTCATCTGTTGGAAGCCCCGCAGAGAAGATCGCGAAGAAGAATGGTCTCCGATACATTGTCGGTGCGGTTGCAGCCTTCCCAATCCACCCAGACATATTCGAGGCAGATCCATCCGGAATAGGAAAGCAACTCCAACCGTCGCAAAATTTCCGGGAAGAGGATCGCATTTTCGTCCATTGCGACTTGGAGCCGTCCCGGGGCTCCGCCCCGGGCATGGAAGTGGGATACCAAGGGAAGAAGAGAATGGATCTCTTCATTGGAAAATCCCTCATAGATGAAATGTCCGTAATCGAGCGTCAGCGTGAGCCCTTCGGCCAGCCGGATAAGCTCTGTTGCCGCCTGCGGAGTGGAGGCGATGGAACCGACATGGGGTTCGACAGCGTAGAGGATTCCGGCCTTGCGCGCCTCGGCCACCCGCCAAGCCGCCTCTTCGGCCGAACGCTTGAGGCTATCCTGGTTCTCAACCTCCGCGAAGGAAACACCCGGCAGGCCGGTCATATGCAATGCTCCGGCTGCGGCGGCAAACTCCAAAGTTTTCAAAAAGACCATGCGAGCTTCTTGCCGCACGGAAGAATCGGGGCTGTTTACCGCTTTGAGGGCAGGATGCTCGCCCGTTTGGAGAAAAACATCCGCCAACTCCAGTCCATGGGAAGCAAGACGCGCCCTCGTCTCGACTGCGGCTCTTGAGGGATTTTTCACGATCCACCCGGGTTGCAGATGGGAACGACCGGCAAAAACTCCCAGATCCACCCCCGGGATCCCAAGCATCCGGATAAGTCGCAACGCGTCGTCGTGGGGCAAGAGGGGAAATGTGAAATCGGCGCAGGAAATTTTCATGAAAAAAACAGGGAGTGGTGTGGATATCCAACAGGAGAACTGCCCGGGCAAAAGACCGGTAAAATCCGCGTGGGACCGGGCAATGACGTGGGCTGCGACAACCTTACCAAGAGGCTCCACAGCAAGTCTCCCCGCCGCAATGGTCCGATGGCTCCCCGGAAGTTCATGGCAGTTTGCGGCGCAGGCGTCCGAGCATTTCTTCGACATGGGAGGCCGGGCGGGCACATTGCTCGGCTGCTTTGTGAAAACCGCACTCCGAGAGCAAACAGGCCATCCTCTCCTGCATCTCGCCAAGAAACTCCTTCTCGCGCTCCCCCATCGGCTGCCTTGACGGTCCCGGGTGGAATCCCCTCAGCGCCGCCCCTGCCCGAAACCCTTCCGGAAAGTTCCCGGCTCGGAGCATTGCCTCGATCACTTCGAGAAGCTTGAACTGCACCCGTCGGCATTCGTCATGCCGCCCGACCTGAAAATCATTGTAGATTTTGATGATCGGTTCCGGCATAACCCCCGCGCTCGCGATCGTTCCCCCATCCCCTCCCATCATCAGGGTCGGATACAAAATCTCCTCACATCCCACCAAGACGGAAAAATCTTCCCGTGTTTTCCGCAGCACATTCAGGGTGTGCAGGAAGCGGGGCATGTCCCGGCTGCTGTCCTTGGTTCCGATGATCCTCGGGCAATCGGCCGCCAGCCGTCGGATGACTTCAACGGGAATCTCGTTGGCAAACTGGGGAATATTGTAAAGAAGGATGTCCAGGGGACTCTGACTCGCCACCTCGCGAAAATAGGCCTCCACTCCCTCGGCGGATACTTTGAAAAAGTAGGGGCCTGTCAGCGAGATGGCCCGGATGCCCAGGCTGGCATAACGCCTAGCGGCTTTGATCACCAGCCCGATATCGTTTTCCGCCGCCCCGGCCAGGATGGGAACCCTTCCGCGGTTTTCATCGGCCACGATTTCCACGACACGAATGCGTTCCTCGAAGCTCAGGCGGGCAAACTCCCCAGTGCTTCCGTTCGGGTAGAGCCCATGGATCCCCTTGTCAATCAGCCACGAGACAATGCGGCGCAGCTCTCCTTCGTTTATCCGACCGTCCTGGTGGAAAGGAACGATGTTTGGGCAGAGGATTCCAGAGATTCGGGTCATGACAACAGGATGATTTGAAAATGTCGTAATTTCAAAATAATAATTCTTCTATTGGCTAAAAACTCACCCGTTGGATTTCCTGCGGCGCACTTGTCCCGGCGTACACCCCGCGATTTTCCGGAAATCATAAATCATGCGCTGCGCCCCCCCAAATCCGCATGCAAAGGCAATTTCCTTGATTTGCATGCTGCTTTCCGTGAGAAGCATTTTCGCCCGCGCAATCCGCTCTTCCAGAATGCGTCGTCCGATAGACCCGACCCCCGCGCGTCCGAAATGTCTCTCCAATGTGCGCCGTTCCAACCCGCAGGCCACCGCCACCTCCCGCACACCGATGGGACGATGCGCGTTTTCCCGGATGAAACGCAGCGCGGACTCCACGCCGGGCACGGCATGCGGGGAAATGACTCCTTCGCCCCCCCCGTCCCCAAAGCATTCGAGAAACAGGGAAAGCGCGCGGAGGCCCCAAGAAGGGCGATTCGTTTCCCGTTCCGCCAGGACCGTTCGGATCAACCGGTCGAGGCGAGATTCCAAGCCACTGGAAATTCCGCCAATTCGGTGCGCGCAGCGATCGGGCAACATGCCGGCGCGGACAAAACCATGGGCAACCGAACCTTGCAGGGTAACCCATTTTTCGCTCCATCCGACCGGACGGGAAGGCCGATAGCGGTGCCATCCCCCCGGCACAAGATAGAGAATGTCCCCGGCCGACACTCTGGCAGACTCCCCACCCTGGCATTCCCATTCCCCGGCCCCTTTCACGATCAGAATCAAGGCAAAGTCGGCCAACACCCTCCCTCGTTCCCACAGGAAGTCGAACTCGCCCGGATGTCCCGCGACGGGATACTTCTGTCCCCGGCCATAAACCGACGACCCGACCGAAGTCAGGCAACACCCCCCCCGCAGGGTGTTCGTCCCCACGGGAGGATAATGGAAGACATTCATGGGGACATCCTGCCGGATTGCGATGTCGGAAATCAAGTGTCATTTGTCGTAATTTCATAATTAATAACAGTCGCAAAATGCACGTTCCGCTTGGAAAATTATCCTTGTGAAAATCACCAACATCAAACTCCATACGATTTCTTCCGGTGACACCGGTGCCCGCGGGGCGGCCTGCGGCGAATCCCAATACTGGGGAGGCGGCTGGCAGGCCCAGACTTTGATTTCAAATCCGATGTCGGTCCATCCAGCCTACAGCCGGATTCGTTCCCTTTGGATGGGCCCCGGACAGGATCCCTACGCGATTGAACTGGAAACGGATGAGGGAGTGACGGGCAGTTGTGTGAACTACGGCGGAGGAGCCTTCGCTTGCGCCGTGATCGACCAGCATTTCCGGCGATTCCTTGTCGGACAGGATCCGTTCAACATCGAGATGATCTGGGACCAGATGAACCGTTCCACTCTACCCTACGGCCTC